>OUNK010000497.1_pt2 | contig 20669 bp, 18 predicted proteins | sample 1755341 | NCBI WGS metagenome assembly OUNK01 (sample SAMEA3914788, study PRJEB12502) | metagenome | biome: forest; material: soil | place: Canada | collected 2011-07-03 | depth 0.1 m | reverse complement strand
ACGCTCACCTTTGACATCACCGACATTACGTCCAGCGGAACGAACACCTCGCTGGGTTATCCGAATGAGACGGTGGCGGGTACTGGCGTCTTGACTGATACTGTCTTCAAACACCCGACTGATTTCACTCCGACCGACGGGACCTTCACTATCTCGACGAACTCGAACGGAAGCACCACCTTTGCACTGGATGCGTCTCCTGCTGCGGTGACCCCCGAGCCCAGCAGCCTCTTGCTTCTCGGCACCGGTTTGGTCAGTGGTGCAGGCATGCTCATCCGCAAGCGCCGCATCCTCGCCTAGAGAATTTCTGGCCCCTAACAAGCATGCCGCCTGCGGGCGGCGTGCTTGTTAGTGCGGGATGAGTCTTTTCCAGAACGGTGATGTCCCTGCCTCCTCGTCTCTTGCGCGACTACTCTGCCGGTGCCAATCTCTAAAGCGTCGTCGGAGTTAGTCGCTTCCGCTCTCAGTCCCGATCACGGGACATACGGCAGACCTCAACCGTCGAATTTGCGACCGGCAACCTTGAAGAAAATGGATCTTACGGTTATTAGCCCAGCCGCCCGGCGCCGTACCCCGCACTCTATCAGCCCGCGCCGTTGTTAGCGCTTCGCTCCTCGTGATCACGCTTCCGCTTCTCTATCCCTTCGCCTCCATCAGGAGGCGAAGGGACATGGACATCCAGGCAGCTAATATACTCAGCGGCGGCCCAACGACTCTAAGAAGCGATCGTCATTTATCCTAAGTGCGCCAACGCGGCGTCAGCGTCCTTTGCCGTCTGCGTATTTGGAGCCAGGGTTGATGCCTTCTTGAGGTGGAGCTGTGCATCCGCCTTATCGTTCAGCTTGCTGTAGGTCATCCCGAGGTGATACTGGATGGCCGCGTTAGTCGGGTCAAGCTTCAATGCATCCTCGAGGAGATCCCGAGCCGACGCGTAGGTGCTCTTGTAGTAGTAGACCCAGGCTAGCGTGTCGGCAGTATAGGGGGAGTCGGGCAGGCCTCGCCGGGCTGTCTGGGCAAGGGAGAGGGCGACGTCTACGTTGCCCCCGTTCTCGACCATTAGGTAGGCGAGGTTATTTGATGCCATGGGCTGGCCCGGACTAATATCGAGCGTCTTCTTGTAATACTCCATGGCCTTGGAGGCATCGCCCTTGGCTTCTTCCAGTGTGCCCAGCAGCACCATCGCCTTGGGATCATTGGGACGTGTCGTAACCCATTGCTGCCAAGTTGAGATAGCCAGATCGGTATCGCCAAGGGAAGCCTCGGCCTGGGCGTACGCCTGCACCCCGTCCTCGTTGGCCGAATCCAACTGCATTGCCTTTTTCGCGCTATCGCGTGCTCCGCCGAAATCCTTGGTGCTCAATTGCAGCTTTGCCAGATCGTCGTAGAGCATCGGGTTGTTCGGCACCTTGACGATCTGTTGCTCAACCCGCGCGAGTGCCTTCGCCGGCTGCTTCGCGTTCAGGTCAATGGCGATCAGGAGGTTCAGTGCGCGGATCGAGACAGGGTCCTTCACGAGCGCCTGTTCGAGCAGCGCCTCACCCTCCGGGATATGGTGCTGTCGTAAACGGAGTTGTCCAAGCTCCGTATAGGCGACGGCGTTATTGGGATTCTTCTTCAGTGCGGTCTGGAAGTCGGCGTCAGCCTGATCGAACTGGGACTGGTTGGCTTCCGCCGTGCCCCGCCACAGATAGGGGTTGGCAAGGTCCGGATGCAAGGCGATGCTGCTGTCAGCCACCTGCGCCAACAGAGTGGAGTCGCCGCGCCGGCCGGCGATCGCTGCCAAACCCGATTCGGCCTCGAGATTCCCAGGATCGAGCCGCATGGCCTCGCGGAAGCTCGACTCGGAGGTGCTCATATCGCCCTTCGACTCAGCAACCCTGGCAAGCATGAGTTGGAGCTGGACGTTATCCGGCGCGTTCCGGGTTGCCTTCTGGAGCTGGGTGAACGCAACATCGGTCTTGCCGTCGTGCATCAGCAGAATGGCGTTCAACATCTCGATCTGGGGAGACTGGGAGTGCGCTTTGCCCAACTCATTGACGACGCCCGTCGCCTTGGCGAAGTTCTGCCTCTGTATCAAAATCTGTGCGTACTGGACCTGCAAAGGAACGCTGTTGGGTTGCTTCGCAACTAGGTCTGCGAAGACGCTCTCACCCCTGTCAGTTTGACCAGTCTGGGCGTAATAGTTTTTAAGCAAGGAAGGTGCCGCATCCAGGTTCGAAAGATCTTCGGCTGCCTGCTTCAGAATCTCCTCGGCCTTGTCCTTGTTCCCCTCACGCTGATAGACACCTGCGAGGCTGGCGCGCGCCTGAAGACTCTTCGGATCCGCATGAATCGCCTCCTGATCCTGCTGCTCCGCTCCTTGGCGATCGCCTCTTTTTTCCAGAAGCGCGGCAAGCATGAGATGGGTGGTGACATTGTTGGGATCCAACGCCAGGGCCTTGCGCAATTCCTGTTCCGCCTGGGTGCGGTCGACATCCTGGGGCCCCGCGCTTTCAATCAGAGCCAAGGTCGTATGGTAGCTTGCATGGTTAGGATCGATGGCCAGTGCATGTTGCACATCCGAGAGCGCCTCTGCATGATCTCCCTTTTTTTCCGCGATACTCGCGCGCAGGGCGAAGGCGTCGGCGTTGTTCGTACTGATAGCCAGAACTGCCTTAACCTGGTCCATCGCACGGTCCGGGACGCCGCCTGCCAGCAGCATGGAGCCCAGCTCAAGTCGAGCCTGAATATTGGACGGGTTGAGATCGACCGTACGCATCAGCTCCTGGTAACCGGCCATGGTATTGCCCATCTTCAGGTAGGTCTTTGCCAGCTCGTAGTGTGCGTTGCCGAAGTTATGATCCACCTTCAGCGCATTCGAGAACTGGATGGCGGCCTCGCGGAGCTTTCCATCTTTCTCATAGCGCATCCCGCTCTCCAGATACTTTTGCTTGCGCACGCTGGGGTCCCGATTGCAGCCAATCGAGATAAGAAGTATGACGGAACAAGCGGCAGCAGTAGCAAACTGAGCAATTCCCAGACTTTTCTTCATCACCATAAAACCTTCCTTTTTCTGCCCGGCGGTAACTAACCTACTCTCGCCAGCCGTTTGTAAATAGCTGAAATGCCCTGTTAATCCGGAATGTAAGGCGACAACAGAGGGTTCATCTGTTCGGCGAAGCTCACAGCGCGCAGTTCCGCCTCTCGGGGACTTTCTCCCTGCTGCAGCGGCGTGATCACGCGGATTAGCGCCGCATCCGTTCGGTTATGCAAGATCGAGTCGGTCAAGGTATACCACTTCGCCGCATAATCGCTTGCAATACTGCGCCCCTGAGAGCGATACCAGTAGAGCACCTCATCCCGATCTTTCCCGTTTGAGATGAGATATGATCCCACGCGGTATCGCTTCCCTTCCGAATCCGTTAGATCTGTGAGCCCCTTGGACTCGAAGTTCCACCCCGCTCCGGGAAGGCAATTCTGTGGCGAATGGATCGCCTGCCCCGTTCGCTGGGTTGGAAAATAGCCTATGAATAGGCCGATGGGAGCATCGTCATGCTCTCGCTCATGCTGATTGCTCTGGCGCCCTCCTCGCATCGGCAGATAGGTGCGATTCAGAAAGACTCCTTGGCCGAGAACGTCCAAAACATACCCATCGAGCGGGACCTCTCTTCCCTGCCAACTGCCAATGGACATCGACAACCTGCTCAACGGCTCGCTTTTCGGGACCTGATCGACATCACCGCGCAGTCGTAGTAAAACGCACGTAGCGACAAGAAGAAGGCAAATAATCCAAAAACGCAGTGATCTCATACCCTACGCAAACCCTCATGGGATACCCGGCACATCGTCCGGTGGACGAGGTACAAACAGGCCAAAGACATCAGAAACATAAGCCATCCGGAGAATTCGTGAAAGAAGCCGACCGCCTTGTCGGGGTTCCAGTACTGCACACACAGCCCCGTCCCGAAGATCCGGAACACATTAGCCGCCACCGCAATCGGAATGCTTGCCAAGGCAAGCACGGTCCTTCGCCATGTCGTCTTCTCGAGAAAATACCCATAGATGATTGCTATGGTGAACAGGCTCATCAACGATCGAATTCCACTGCAAGCCTCGGCTACCTCGAGTTGCATTGCGGGAAGCTGAATCACGTTTCCATCGCGCAGCACGGGTACTCCGGCCAGCGGGAGAAGTTCGCTCGCCATCCTCGAAGCCAACAGTTGCAGGGGAAATGTCAGCTGATTGAAGATCAATGCTGGTAGAGGAATCGCCAGAAGCAGCACGCAGAACATGAACTTTGTGTGCCACAGCATGTCGCGACCACAGAGAGTCCAGACCAGGCCGGCGATCAGCAGAACAAAGGAGAGGCGCGACAGAAAGAGGTCCGCTCCAAGTACCCCTGTCGCGAGCACAAAAAGCGCCAAAACCACCAGCAACAACCCGGCCCAACTCTGGGTCAAGCGAACGCTACGGATGCCATCGCGCCGGTTCCAGACGAGAAACACTACAAAAAACGGGATCAGAAAACCGTGTGAAAAGTCTGGTAGCTCATACCAATCGGTCACCAGTTTCACGCCGATTTTAAAATACAGTGCCGCCACCAGCAGGATGAGCAAGAAGGCCGCGCCAACCTCGCGCCACCGTTCTCGGGCCGGGCCATACCACAGAAGATGCTCTACTATGTTCGTGGGAGATTCCACCGCAGGAGACGAGAGCCCCCCGCTGCTGATTACCCCAATGTGATTGGGTTTCATATATTGGACTCATGCAGGCAATTCAAAGGCCAAAAAAGTTACTCAAGTACGCCATGTTTGTAAGCTGCCTATCGGGGAGTGGAAGTTTATTGCACACCCGAGGGAAAAAGTTTTCCTTTTTTGTAGCGTGACCGACAGATGACAGCGTACTCTCACCTTCGGGACACTATATAGTCCTCTCCGATGCTACCGCACCTCTCCCCTGGAAGCTCCATCATCTCGCTCTGTGTTTGTTTGCAATACGGGGATAGGTTTGGCAATCGCCGTGCAACAGGTCATTTAACGATGAGCAGTGTGTGCGTGCTGGATCTGCACAGCCACCTCCATACTTGTCACCCAAAAGGACGATTGAGCAAAGCTATGAACCTCCGTTGTGCCGCACTTGTAGTCTGCCTAATACCAAGCTGTGGGGTCGCGGCCGCCCAGCAAGCGATGACGGGACCGGTCCTCAGCGCGACGCCCGCGCCGCCGGCACCGTTGTCTATACCAAGCGCGCAGGCGCCTCCGTCCGGGGCAAACTCCACGCGGTATGTTCTCGCTCCGGAGGACAATATTCAGGTGACGGTCTGGAAGGAGCCCAGCATCTCCGGTTCCCTTCCCATCCGCCCAGACGGGATGATCTCTCTGTCGCTGCTTGGTGATCTGCAAGCCGCGGGGTACACACCGATGCAACTCAGCACAGAGATCACTCAACGGCTGGAAAAGTTCATCCAGGATCCGAACGTTACGGTCACGGTGTTGGCTGTTCACCCGAAGGAGGTCTTCATGCTCGGTGAAATTCAGCATGTGGGCCCCGTTCCGATTACTCCCAATATGAGTCCGCTGCAAGCCATCTCCGCAGCCGGTGGCCTTTCGCCGTTCGCGAAGGCCAAGCGGATTTACATACTCCGCGAGCAACAGGGAAAGCAGATTAAGATACCGTTTGACTACAAGAAGGCCATAAAGAATGGCGATCTGCAGGGGCTCTCTCTTAATCCTGGCGACACCATTGTGATTCCGTGACTGATATGACAAAAGCCCGCAATACTGCCATCCTGCTGCTGGTCGCGATCGCACCGTTGGCCCACCGAGTCTACGCTCAGGCCCTTCCCACAGCTGTCGCCCCGAGCTCCTACCAAGGGTTCCAGCTTCCGACCCTTGGGGGACAACTCACGTATGGGCTCAGTGCCTCGCAGACCGTCATTACTGGCTACCAGGGAGCCGGCGGGAACGCGACCGTCTCCTCCACCAACCTCTCGGGTGACTTTGCCTACATCTCCAGCAGCGAAACGCATCCGTTCAGCATGGTCTACTCCGGCGGGTATCTGGCCAGTGAGTCTTCCACGATGCCTTCTTCCTGGTTTCATAATTTGGCACTGTCGCAGTCCTATCGGACGCGCACCTGGAACTTCGTTCTGTCGGATTTGGTCAGTTATCTACCTGAGAGTCCTGTGGGTGGCCTGTCCGGAGTCGCCGGTATCGGCGACCTCGGCGTAACCCCCGTGCAAGTCGGGGTCTATGAGGCGCCAGGCATCCTTACCAACTACGCCCAACGGGTCAGCAATATAGTCAGCGGGAGCGCAGAGCACAATCTCAGTGGCAGCACTTCGGTGACCGGCACAGGATCCTACGTCATTCAAAGATTTCTGAATAGCGCGGCAGACCTCACCGACGACAGCAACGAACTAGAAGCCAGTGGCGCCATCAATCACCGGATGGATGCCCGCAATACATTCGCTGCCAATTACTCCTACATGCAGTTTACCTATGTCGGCCAATCATATTCTTTCACCTCGAACGGCATCAACTTTGAGTACATCCGGCATTTTTCACCACACCTGACCCTAGATTCCTCGCTCGGTCCGGAGTGGACCGCAAGTTCTCTGCTCACTGCGACCTCTACCAATCTCGCGGCTGCTATTTCCCTGAACTATAGCGGTCAACGGAACTCTACCTCGCTCGCGTACACGCGTGGCACCAGTAGCGGCTCCGGCGTTGTAGAAGGAGCACTGTCAGACAGCGTTATCTTTAGCGCACGGCGGAGTCTCAACCGGGTATGGACTGGGGCCACCAGCGTGAGCTACGTTTATTCGCAGAGCCTGCCCAATTCTGTGTACCTTCCGTTTACCATACAGAGTGAGACCGCCAGCGTTCAGCTGTCACGAGCGATCGGTCGGGACTTCTCCGGCTTCGCTAGTTACACTTTGGAGCACCAGACAACAGAGGGAAATTCCCTGAGTCCGCTCACGTTTAGCGGACTGCAGCAGGTGTTCGGCTTCGGCGTCACCTATTCGCCCAGCGCATTTCATTTAGGCAGATAGTAAGGAGCACCGCCATGCTTGGTCACCGTCCCCTCAATGTCGAAGAATACCTCGCAATCCTAAAGCGACGCGCCTGGATTATTGTCATTCCGGTCGTTTTGCTTCCCATTATCGCGTTCGGGATCACCTTCTTCATCGCGCCCCAGTATCTTTCACAGACGCTCATTCTGATCGAAACCCAAAAGGTCCCCGATAGCTACGTCAAGCCAATCATCTCCTCGGACCTGGACAGCCGGCTCGCGTCGATGAAGGAGCAGATTCTCAGCCGCTCCAGCCTCCAGCCGATCATCGAGCGCTACAACCTCTATGGCGGAAAATCGATGACGATGGATGACCGGATCGATATTGCCCGCAAGAGTATCGAGATCAAACCCATCACGTCAGAGATCGCCCACTCCGGCGGTCTGCCCGGCTTCTTCGTCTCCTTCAAAGCACAAGATCCCCACATTGCACAGCTGGTCTGCGGCGAGATCACGTCCCTCTTCGTAGGCGAGAATCTCCGGTCGCGCGAGGTTTCCGCGGAAGGAACAACCGAATTCCTCAAGAGTCAACTCGACGACGCCAAGCGCAATCTCGATGAGCAGGATGCCAAACTGGCTGCATTTCAGCGCCAGTATGTTGGCCGCCTGCCGGGAGAGGAGTCGCCCAACCTTAATATGCTGAGCAGCCTGAACGCCCAACTCGAGGCGGCTACCCAGGCTCTGGCACGCATGGAACAGGACAAGTCCTACGAAGAAACCATGCTCGCGCAGCAGGCGCAAAATACCCAAGGGGTTAGTCAAACGGGCTCTCCTCAAGGGGCGGCTCCCCAAGCAGAACAATTGGAGTTGCAGGGCCTTATCGCCCAAGAGGCAGACCTTACCTCGCACTACACCGCGGATTATCCAGATGTCATCTCCGTCCGCCGTAAAATCGCCGACCTACGTCGGCAGATCGCCCGGACCCCGGCACCCAGCGGCACCTCGTCTACACCCGCGGCTCCCAGCCGCTACGACTCCCCGGCGGTCCAGCAGCTGCGTGCTCAGATCCACGCATCCGAGATTGGAATTCAGGCCAAGCGCCAGGAGCAGGCAGAGATTCAGGCCAATGTGCGCATGTATCAGGACCGGATCCAGTCCAGTCCACTGGTAGAGCAACAGTTCAAAGAACTGACGCGCGATTACCAGACGGCTCTCGGCTTCTACGACGACCTGCTCGGCAAGATGAATCAGTCGAAGATGGCGACAGATCTCGAAAAACGCCAGGAGGGGGAGCAGTTCAGTGTCATGGATCAGCCCAATCTGCCAGACGCGCCGTTCTTTCCGAAACGGAGTGCCTTCGTCGTCGCGGGCATTGTCGCCGGCCTCGGTCTGGGCTTACTGATTGTGGCGTTGATCGAGTATAAGGACACCTCACTCCGCACGGAACGCGACATCACGGCGTTCACCAATCTCCCCACACTCGCGGTTATCGTTTACGCGGACGATACCGCAACCGATGCCTCCGTTGGAAAATCCAGCCGTTTTTCGCGGCTATTCGGCCGCAAGAAGCCCGCCCTTGCTGAGGCTCGTAGCTAATCATGTACAAGAGCTTCTTCCACCTTCAAAGCAATCCATTCGGCGGCAGCCCCGACCCTCGTTTCCTCTACATGATGCCTCATACCCGTGAGGCGCTAGCAGGACTGGAGTTTGGCATCTCCACACGCAAGGGATTTATTGTCCTGACCGGCGAGGTTGGAACCGGAAAGACCACTCTTTTGCGCCGCGCGCTGACCTCCTTTGATCCGAATCGGGTGTTGACGTCCTTCGTCTTCAATCCGCGGCTCGAGGTGCTGGATTTTCTCGAGTTCGTGCTGTGCGACTTCGGTCTCACGCCGACCTCGCGCAGCAAATCCGGCATGCTGATCCAGCTCAACCGCTGGCTTATTGAGCGATTTCGCCAGGAACAAATCTGCGTGATCGTTGTCGACGAGGCACAAAACCTCTCATGGGAGTTGCTCGAGGAAATTCGTCTCCTTACCAATCTGGAGGCGTCATCGGAAAAGCTGCTGCAGATCGTCCTTTCCGGGCAGCCGGAGTTCGAAAGTAAGCTGCGTCAAACGGAGCTTCGTCAGCTCCGTCAACGGGTCTCCCTGTGGTGCCGCACCCATCCTCTGACCGAGGAGCAGACCGCGGCCTACATCGATCAGCGCCTGCTCATCGCCGGTGCCCCGAGCGCCGACTCGAGCCTCGCGGTTGACCAGCAGCCCATCTTCTCGCGGGATGCTATCCCCTTGATCCATCGCGCCAGCCTTGGCATTCCACGCGTCATCAATCTGATCTGCGAACATTCGCTGATCTTCGCGTACGTCGAGGATCTTCACCACATTCCTGCGGCTATGGTCAAAGCGGTAATTCAGGATCTGGATCTGGAACCGAGGTCTTTTCTTGTCTCGGCCGCACCACCCGAACGCGGTGAGGCGGTTTCCACGCCCCGCGCTGTTTCGGTACTGTCACCCAGCCCTCGACCAGAAGACATCGGAGAATCAGGACAAGATCGATGAGCCAAATCTACGAAGCACTCCTTCGCGCAGAAATTGATCGCGCCGCTGCAGCCAACGAAAGCAAGGACGCCTCGGGCACTGGGACGGAGCGTCGCAACCGCTCCACAGACCGGCCACATCTGACCTCCCAGGTCACGCCCTTATTAACGCAGCCGATTGTTGCGCGTGCGGAAACCACCTCTGCCATTCCCTCCAGCTCTGACGTCGCAAGCGTCAGGGAGGTCACATGGACCCCTTCGCTCGCGCAGCTGCCAGCGCTCACAGAACGTGGCGGTGCGCTCGAACAATTCCGCAATCTGCGCTCCCGCATGCAGGAATTGCGGGAGCACAAAACGCTCAAGTCGATTCTGGTCAGCAGTGGCCGGCCGCAGGAGGGCAAGAGCTTCGTCTCGGTCAACCTCGCCATATCGCTCGCCCGCCACAAAGCAGGCAAGGTCCTTCTCATCGATGGCGACATGCGCGGCAGCTCGCTGCACCGGGTTCTCGGATGTCCCAACGAACCTGGGCTCACTGCGTATCTCTCCGGAACAGCGAGCGTTATGGAAGTTATGCAACGCGCCAAGCCCAATGAGGACGGCATAGCCCTGCCGAAGGGGCTTTCATCGCTCACCTTCATCCCCGCCGGGACCGATTCCCAGAACGCCGCAGATTTGTCCGGCAACCTTCGCTTTGCCGCGCTGCTCGAAGCCGTCGCTCCGCTCTTTGACTGGATCATTGTGGACTCGTCTCCTGTCAATCTGGTCTCCGACGGTGTCAATCTCGCGCATCACTGCGACGGGGTTCTCCTCGTGGCTCGCGGAGGAACAACGGAGTACCGGACAGCACAGCGCGCCATTTCCGAGCTAAAAACGTCCAGGATTTTGGGATTCGTTCTCAATGCTGTAAAGGATGCTCCCAGCTCCGAAGACTACTATGGCAGCTACGGCAACGAAACGAATATCCCAGGAGTATAGGCCCGGACCTTCACACAATGATCCGATTGCTGAACGTTTACTATCCCACGCGCGTCGTCATACTGCTTTTATGTGAGGCCTTACTCGTTAGCGGATGCTTCTTTCTTGCTACGTTCGCCGTTCTCGGCTCCGACACCTATATTGCTCTTTTTTACGAGCATGGCCTTCTGAAGATCTCCGCGATAACGACCCTCACAGTCGTGCTTTCCTACTACTTCGACCTCTATGAACCGCAGATCGTCTCCAGTCCGCTCGAAATCTACTTTCGACTTCTGCTCGTCTTGGGATTTGACTGCTTCCTTCTCTCCGCGACCCTGTTTTTCTATCCTGACCTGACCATCGGGCGTCTCGTTTACTCTTTGGGCCTAGCTCTGCTCGCTCCCGCGCTGATTCTGTGGCGCAAGACATACGATTGGATTTTGAGCCACAAGCTCTTCCGCGAACACGTATACATCCTCGGATCGGGAGAACAGGCGCGCTCCATCGTCGAAACAATTCACTCCAGGCCGGACATCGGGATGGAAATTGTTGGATGGAGAGACGTTCAACTCAACAAGGAACAGCGCAAGCAAACCTGGATCGACGACCTTCAGCGCATCTCCAAAGATCAACTGGGGGTTCACCGCATCATCGTTGCGCTCGAGGATGCTCGCGATGAACTTCCGGTCCAGCAGCTTCTGAGTCTGCGCTTTCGAGGGGTCGCGGTCGAGATGGCCGGCACTGTCAATGAGAGACTCTCAGGAAAGATCCAACTCGACGGGCTGAGGCCGAGCAACTTTCTGTATAGCGAGGGATTTCGCATTCGGCCTTCGCAACAAATCACCCGCCGCATCGCCTCCACCTGCGCCGCAGCTCTCGGTCTTCTTCTTTTCCTACCCTTTTTCCCGATCGTTGTCCTCCTCGTACGTCTCTCCTCAAAAGGACCAATTTTCTTCCGGCAGACCCGGATGGGCCTCGACGGACAGCACTTTGAAGTCGTCAAGTTCCGCACCATGTTTACCGATGCCGAGGCCGCCGGGGCAAAGTGGGCGACAAAAAACGACCCGCGTGTCACGAGGATCGGCATGTTCATGCGCAAGGTACGCATCGACGAGATTCCGCAACTCTGGAATGTCCTCCGCGGCGACATGAGCTTCGTCGGACCACGGCCGGAGCGCCCAGAGTTTGTGCCTTGGCTCGCGGAAGAGTTGCCATTTTACTATCTCCGCCATCTTATCCGGCCAGGTCTGACCGGCTGGGCCCAGATTCGATACGGCTATGGTGCCACCCTGGCCGAGACGCGAGAGAAGCTCCAGTACGACCTTTACTACATCAAGCACATGAGCCTTGGCCTTGACCTACTCATTATGTTTGAAACGATCAAGACGATTGTCCGCCGCCGCGGAGCACAGTGACAAACCTCATGCCTGTAGGAGCGCTAAGTTCCGCTACGGGAATTATCGAGATCGATGCGTGCCCGCGGGTTGGCGACAGATGGGAAAAAGTTTACCCTTACGATTCCCCGAAGAGAAAACATTTCACCTGAGCTCCATTCCTGCATCAGCTCAGGGAACAGTTGGGGTAACGCGACAGGTCAAATGCTTCCGGTCACCAGGGGTCGATGGACGAGATCTCGAAGATGCTTGGGAGCAGGCCGAAGGCCGAGCACCTGAAAGTTCCTAAGCTGCTTTTTGATAACGCAGATGAGCCAATTATTGCCCTCCGGGTCGACCGGCGACATCAAGAAACAAGAGTTGAAGACGAAAGAAGAGTCGTTGCGGATGATACCTTCGATCACCTCGTGATCGTGAAAGGTAACACGGACCCAGAGGCAGTCCATTGGCTCTCGGTCATCGTAGAAACGAAGATCGTCATGCTGCTTGCCTTCGAACGACTTGACAAAGAAGATGGCCTTGACACCCTCGATAGACATGTCTTGAACCATGTTCGGGGTTCCGCTCGCCCCTACGATTTCAATGGGGATTGTGGACCCTGGTTTAAAGTCCTGCTCGGGTCCCCAAAGCGTTCGGTCGGTGTAACCCTTAATCGTACGGTCTCCGAACTGAACCACAATCATCTCAAGCACGGGACGCCCCCTTGCTCGGAGCCATTCAGCTGCTCCCGATCCATCCGCATATTGGGAGCGAGTTCGTACTGCTTGATCTTGTAGAGCAAGGCCTTATAGCTAATTTGCAAAGCGTGCGCTGCAGCCTTCCGGTTCCATCCCTCTTCCTCAAGTGCGATCGCAATGGCAGCGGCCTCTGTCTCTCCTTTGATGCCACGGACCAGCCGCTTGAGGCCACCGGAGGTATCCTCCTTCGGGAACGGATTAGAGGGTCCATCTGTGACTTGGATCGGATGTGCGGCGAATCCACCCGCCAGTTCGGAGATGATCGCCTTTTCGTCCTGCAGAATCAGGAAGCGATTGATAACGTTTTCCATCTCTCGAAGGTTTCCCGGCCAAGGATATCGGGTCAGCGCGTCGAGCAGGGACGTCGAGATCGGGAGGGGATCAACGCCGTATTTCTTGGCGGCCTTCCGGATGAAATACGTGGCGAAAGCCGGAATCTCGTCGATACGCTCGCGCAGTGGAGGAAGGACGAGAGAGATGCCGTTAAGGCGGTAGTAAAGATCCTCCCGGAAGGTCTTCTCCGCCATCGACTTCTTCATATCGATGTTGGTTGCGGCGATCACGCGCACATCGCTTCGGATGGACGTGCGGCTGCCCAGGCGTGAAAAGCTTCCATCCTGCAGAACATGCAGAAGCTTCGCCTGGAGGGAAGCATGCATTTCGCCAATCTCGTCAAGGAAGATCGTTCCACCGTTGCAAATCTCGAATTTGCCTGGTTTCATCTTCGTCGCGCCCGTAAACGCACCTTGCTCGTGCCCGAACAGCTCGCTTTCGAGCAGTTCGGCAGGCATGGCGGCACAGTTGATCTTGAGGAACATGCGATTGCTTCGGAGCGACATCTTGTGCGTGAAGAGCGCAAGAATCTCCTTGCCCGTGCCGCTCTCCCCCAAGATTAGGACCGGTATGTCAGATCGCGCAACGAGACTGGCCTGCGATTCGATCTGCCGCATACGCTTGCTCGAACGGATGAAAGAGTGACCATTGTCGAGCTGAATCTCTTTTTGTTCGGCGATATCGGCGTCAGCTATGGGGAGACACTCTGCCACGGTGATCTGAAGCGTGTCATCCTCAAACGGCTTAAGCACAACGGCTGTGGCGCCGAGCGCGGCAAATATCTCGTAATCGCTAATCTCCTCCGAACAGGTCAGGACCACCACCGGGACCTCCGGCCACGCGGTGCGAAGGTGGCGGAAGAAGGACCGTGAAGTTTTGGCGCCATCCCAAGCGAGCAGGAAGAGGTCTGGTCGCTTCTCTGTTTTCAGACTTTGTAGAAAGGGCTGCGGTTCAGAGAAAAGACGCATCCGATAGTGACGGCCCAAGGTGCGCCCAAGATAGTTGAGGGCGCGATAATTTGATTCCATTACAAATATTGAGGGCTTCGAAAATTCGGGCCCTGTACTATCTGGCAATTGATTAGCCATTGGCGATCTACTCCATCGAGGCACGTTCTCACAGGTCTACTGTGGGCAGAGCGAACGGCTCGTTACCAAGCCGAAACGCATGGTTTTACGAGTCAGAAATTACCGAAACATTGCAGTGGAGCAAACGAGGACTTTGCACAAAATGAGCACAAACTCTCCTCCAACTATATCGCCCTAAGGTAATGTGCAAAATTCTACAGCAAGAAGGTCAAAAAGTTGCTACATTTTCGAACGGGTTTTTTTCTCTTGCAAATGAGCCGTTTGGAGACAAACGTGCACAGCTTGATACAGATCGCAAAATTGCCTCGCTTGCAATATGAGCGAAATTTCTGAACCAAGGCGGACAAGAGATACCGTGTTTTTCCGCGCCCTCTCCCAGAACGAAGCTCGATGTGATACCCCTCCCGCTCGGGTCCTGTTCGGCAGGACAGCCGAGATGCAGGCCATACAGCGCACACTGGAATCCGTTGCGCGAACGCAGATCCCGATGCTGATTCAGGGGGAAAGCGGCACTGGAAAAGAGTTGTGCGCGCGTTTGCTCCATGAGCACTCCGAACGGGCAGGCGGGCAGCTTGTCAAGGTGAGCTGTCCCGCGATCCCTCACGCCCTATTGGAAACGGAACTGTTCGGCTACGAAAAAGGTGCCTTTACGGGAGCAACCTCGACGAAACGAGGTCGCATCGAGGAAGCACACACGGGAACTCTCTTTTTGGATGAGGTCGGCAGCCTGGATTTAGGAATGCAATCCAAGCTGCTGCAGGTACTCCAAGATGGAACGTTTATGCGTGTCGGAGCTCATGAGACACGCACGATCCAGATGAACCTGATCTCGGTAGCCAACCGGGACCTCCGGGAACAGGTAAAAGAGGGCTCGTTTCGATTGGACTTTCTGTATCGCATCAATGCGGTGACAGTGAATCTGCCCCCGCTGCGCAGGCGGATGGAAGACTTACCGGAATTGGTTGACTATTTCATGGAGCAGTACTCGCGGACGTTCCATCAGGATCCCACTCCGCTCTCCCGTGGGATGTTGGGACTGATGCGCAGATACGACTGGCCTGGGAACATCCGCCAGTTAGAGAACCTGATCCGAAGGTATGTCCTGGTTGGCGACGAAGAGCAGTTGATGGCGGAACTGCTCCCAGAGGAGAAGGCATGCACGGATCTTGCGGCCGAGGTCGACGTCAGCGCGCCTATTTCGTTGAAGTTGGTCACCAAAAGGGCCACACATGATCTGGAGCGGCAGATCATTCTGAAGGTGTTGAAGGCAAATAGCTGGAATAGGCAGAGGACGGCGAAATGGCTGAAGATCAGTTATCGCTCCCTGCTATACAAGCTGAGTGATTTGGAGCGCCACGATTTGCCCAAAATTCGGCGGGATCGTGGGCTAGCGCAAGACAGGAAAGGCCCGGAGACATCGTCCTCCGCGCTCGGGCCCTCTCCCCGCGTCCAATAGATGTTGCCGCCGCTGCTCGCGGCGCCGTGCCTCTAGCAGCGGATCACCTTTGGAGACTGAATTCCCTTTGTCGCATTTCGCGAATCGACCACGAGCTGCGACTGTTCCACTATGTAGGCGTAGTCATAATCGGAATGATCCGTAACGATCAGCACGCAATCGTACTGTTCGAGATGGTCAAGCGGGGTCGAGGTCATGTTGAGGTTGTAGTGACGGCCGCGACCAACCGTGGGATGGTACGGATCGTTGTAGAGGACTTCGGCTCCCTGGGCGCGAAGCAGCTCAATGATTGTGAGCGAGGGAGATTCGCGGAGATCGTCGATATCCTTCTTATAAGACATCCCAAGCATCAAGATTTTTGCCCCATTCATGGGCTTCTTGTGAAGATTGAGTGCCTTGGAAACCTGCTGCGTAACGAATTCCGGCATCGCCTCGTTGATCTCGCCGGCAAGTTCGATGAATCGAGTGTTAAAGTCGAACTCCTTGGCCTTCCAACTCAGATAGAAGGGATCGATCGGAATGCAGTGGCCACCAAGGCCGGGACCTGGGTAGAACGTGTGGAAGCCGAAGGGTTTGGTGGAGGCTGTGTCAATGACCTCCCAGATGTCTACCCCCATGCGGAGTGACAGGATCTTGAGTTCATTAACCAGTGCGATATTAACGCAGCGGTAAATGTTTTCGAGCAGTTTGGTCATCTCCGCCACACGGGTGGTTGAAACGCGGACGGAACGAGCGAAGATCCCCTCATAAAGAGTGGCTGCGAGCTCGGTGGCAATCGGGTCGTGGCCGCCGACAACCTTGGGGATGTCCCTTCGTGCAACCTCGGTATTACCAGGATCCTCGCGTTCGGGAGAGAACGCTACGTAGAAGACATTCTGATCTTCCGGCATCTGAGGAGCCTGTGCCTTGAGACCATTCAGGTTCCCTGCCTCCAGCAATGGGATGAGAACTTCCTCGGTTGTCCCTGGGTATGTGGTGCTCTCAAGAACGACCAACTGCCCAGGCTGAAGCCAGGGAGCAGTAGCTGCAGCAGTATTCCGGATATAGCTCAGGTCGGGTTCGCGATGCCCGGTGAGTGGAGTGGGAACACACAGGATGATCGCGTCCTGCTTGGCAAGAAAGGCAAAATTCTCTGTGGCACTGAACCCCTGGCGTCGGGCTGCCTGGATCTCGTCCTCAGGGATGCGGAAAATATAGGAGCGGCCAGCCTCCAAATCGGTGACCTTCTTCGCGTCGATATCGAAGCCCGTGACTTTGAAACCGGCCTCGGATAGAAGGAGACAGAGCGGAAGGCCAACGTAGCCGAGTCCTATAACACCAACGGAGGCTGTGCGAGCCTTAAAGCGCTCAAGACGCTGCGCTGCAAGAGAGGGGAGAGTTGGTACCAGAGTCGACATGTCGGCTCCATTATTGCATTCAAGCTCCTGCAATTAGAAGACACATTCAAGGAATCTGTTTGCTCTCGTCACTTTCCCGTATGGGCTACCGCCTTGGGCCGTCGTCTTGATCGATTTTCAAGCCAACAGATAGGACATGCCGAGCGGTTGAGGCAGTATCGCCACCCCTCCTGCAAAGACCCTGTATGCTTCAGTGGGAAGGATCCGGGACGGCTCGGCGAACCTGCTTCCCCAATAGAGAGCTGAAATCCGGCCACTCCTCTCGGTTCCGCTCCTGTCTGCACAATTTGGCATCAGACAGATCGTCTCCTGGACCAATAGGTGAGACGAACCGATTATTTCCAATCCGCGAGGTCAAGCAATAGATTCTTTGCGCAAGCCTCGATCGGAATCCTGGTACAGGTCTCGATAAACTGGTGCATGATGGCAGAACCGTGCACACACACGATGGAAAGAGCTGCTTTTGGCGGCTCTTCAGCCGCCGTGTTCAGCGGAAGAGACACAATACTAATTCGCAATCCGTCATTTCTCACGGTGTCTGCGAGATCCGCCTCGCGGTAGTCCGCACTCGTGATAAGCGCCTCGTGGAGGGCCTTCGCATAAGCTCGACCCGCAGCATCGTCACAGCTGCAACTGACCATCACGGGTCTACGGGTGCTTGCCTGGGCTGACGCGATAAATATTACGGGCAACGCAAATACCAAATAAGCAAGGTTCCTGATCCCTAACAATGTCCCGCCTCCCTGGATGCATGCATATCCAGTATCGGCACATATGTCTGGGCGGACCAATCCCCCAAATTGGTTAGACGACTACAACTTTGGGATTCTTTACAGAATCCTGGCGCCGGGACGTGAACACGCTCGTCCTGCGGCGTGTGTGGAATCCCGCTGCAAAGCTACGTTTTGATCCTCCTATAGCCTGTGTGTGTGACCAGAAAGGCGAGACCCGTTAGCGCGAAAATCAAACTAGATGGCTCTGGAACGGGCGCGATGTTCGCCGGAGTGGGGGCGACGGCGAGTGCCGTTACAGGCAAAGTGCTGGTCTGTGCTTTCTCCAACACAACGGTGCGAGGAGTTGGCGCCGGGAAGAGGTCCGTGGGTTGACCAACCGGCATTTGCGGAGGAATTTCCATCGCCAGCATGACCGGATCGACAGGAATCTGGCAATCAAACGCCATCTTCCGGCTCACCTCTTCGGAGGTCAACTTGTATTGAGGGCGCGATTTTGGGCGAAAATTAGGATGAGTCTTGTTCCACGCCTTCCAGCGCGCTTCGGTAGCTGGGCTCACTCGATTGGGAACCATCTTTTCCACATACTTGCCGATGAGTTGTTGGCAGGCGGGACTCGCATGCACGCTCGCGGTCCCCACGGCAAGCGTGCTCAACACAGCGAAAACAATCGACGATACGCGACGGGAGCAGATCATGTAGTTAAAGTTTCCTAATTGCACTTTAACTATCAGCACGCGGAGTTCCATTAGTCCCGAACGATGCGCTCTGCTATTGCTATTTATTCCCTGGGCTTACGCGTCATGGTTTGTTCTCCAAGATTCCAATGCGCATTTTTTTGCAGTAAAACTCCAACGGATTGCCCCATCGATATCATCGGCCGTCATGACGGGTCCTCGAGAGTCGTCCGCTATTCCGAAAGCCTCTCCCCCTGCAAGTCTTCATTTCAACTTAATCGCCGCCGACTGCGCTCTTGTCACAGCGTCGCTTCGGAAATATTGGACTCCCATAAATGAGAGCGGCGGCGGCTCGACTACTTGTAGTTGCGAACGTGCGCCAATGGATGCGATTCCCGGAGAACGTGATGGCATCCATTCGAGCACAATGCACGAGATCCGACGTCTTCCCTTCCCTGACAATCGTTTCAGTGACTCGCTCAGTGGCGGCTGATGCCGCATGATCTTCCTCCGTGGCTGGCGGCGTACCAGCAGATGCGGCGCTGGCCGCGGGCCGGCTGCTTCGAGCGGATCGTGGAGGACGTGCAATCGCTGTTGCGCCTGTTCGGAGGCCGGAAGGGCCATTCGACCGCGGTCTGCCTCGACAGTCGAACGTTGCAGCCCACACCCGAGTCGGGCGCTCGTGCCGGTTACGACGGCGCCAAGCGCCGCAAGGACTCGAAGATACACATCGCGGCCGATACCCTGGGGCGCCTCATGGCCCTGACGGTGACGCCGGCCGATCTCGCAGGTAGACGATTTTGCGCAGCAGATACAGCAGGGGACCGGCAACATGGTCGAGTTGGCTTATGTCGACCAGGGCGACACCGGCCCGGCCACCGCCAAAGTCGCCCAGCGGCACGGCATCCGACTCGAGGCGGTAAAGCACCCGATGGCCAAACGAGGCTTCGTCCCGCTGCCCAGACGATAGGTGGTGGAGAGAAGCTTCGCCTGGGCCGCTCTTCCGTCGCTTAGCCCGCGACGATGAAAGGCGCGACACCACGTTCAAATGCTTCCACTACCTCGGCTTCGCTTGCCTCATGCTCACCAGGATGTTCGACCTACTCAACAAACGTCATAACAGCCATCTAGAGCATCTGCCTCATAACGGCTTCTAGAACCTCTGGATCCGCTGAATCTATCTCTTAGAGTGGCAGTGTCGGCATCGAGCACCGCGAGCGCATCCTCAAGGAGAACTGGGGCGATGCATCTCATCCAGTCATCTAGCGCTTCCGCGACAATCGCTTGAGATTCGATGCCCAGCAAAGACGCTATCTCGCAAATGTCTTGCACTGTGTCCGGATGGATGTTGATTCGAAACGCATCGGATTGCTTGTCTTTCATGTGATGGGTTCTCTGAATTTCACTGCGTGCCTTTATAGCACCTGAGAGCCCGCAGGTAACGTTTCATTTGCCACAAACTGCTGTTCCCGCATCGATCTTTGGTAATCTCTGGGGAATTTAGCAAGAAGGTTTGCATCCTACTTAGCGACCGCAAACATGAAAAGGGAAATCCTATGGCACAGATCCAACTCATCCCGCGATCCACAATGGAGAGTATGCCCTGGTGGAAGACACTTACCGCATCGGAACAACGTGCGGTTTTTCTTGGCACTCAATCCCTAAGCGAAGAAATGGAGAAATGCGGTTTGTCCAAACTGGCCATTGGCCAACAGCTCGTCAGATTGCGGGAAATTCTCGAGCCAAAAAGGAAATTCTGTGACTACCTTCGTCGCAACTTTCCTACATGCTCGATGGCCACCGCCTACCGATGGATTGAGCAATACGAGATGGCAAAAGATAAACTTCCAGAGGGCTTCATGAAGGTTGCGATGTCGCAAGGCTATCATGTGATTGACGCCGACATGGTCGAGCTCCTGCCGCCGCCAAAAACACAAGACCGCAAAAAAATAGTTGCCTACCTCCAGAGACTCAAGGATGCTCGCAAACAAGAGAGAGCAATGCGAGACGAAACGAATATCAATCAAGAGATGGCTATGCGTGAGTGCTTCAATTTCGTGCTCAGCCGCTATGAGCGTCTGCCTCCTCAGAGCCGGGAACGTAGTCAATGGCTGGAGATTCTGTTTGGAATGATCCTCTCAGAAGTTGGCTCCAACACGAAGCGTTACTTCACCCCAATTGAAGTTCCCGATAAGTTTCGAGTTGTTCGTGGACGACCTCGCCATATTGCCTAGCGCAAGCCGAGCCACGGTTCGCGACAAAACTTTCCGAAACAGCCAGCAGAACTATCCGTGCGACGGCCAGCACGAAAAAGCACAAATACGATTATTTTTTTGTTCCCCGCCGGATGCCGCCGATCAACTGGCCGCG
>OUNK011150573.1_pt1 | contig 20672 bp, 22 predicted proteins | sample 1755341 | NCBI WGS metagenome assembly OUNK01 (sample SAMEA3914788, study PRJEB12502) | metagenome | biome: forest; material: soil | place: Canada | collected 2011-07-03 | depth 0.1 m | reverse complement strand
CCTTGGCGTTGACCGCCCTGGCGTTGCGAACGTGCCTGAGGCTGACGCTGTCCCTGCTTCGGGCGCGGTGCACTGGCATCCAGGCGCAGCGGTGAGGAAAGCTCGAAACCGGGCACTTCATTGATCGCGATGTCCTGCGCCAGCAGCTTGCGGATATCGCGCAGCAAGCCCGATTCATCATGGCTGACCAGCGACAGTGCCAGACCGTCGGCACCGGCGCGGCCAGTACGGCCAATCCGGTGCACGTAATCTTCGGCCACCATCGGCAGGTCGAAGTTGATCACGATGGGCAACTGGTCGATGTCGATACCGCGTGCGGCGATATCGGTCGCCACCAGCACGGTGACGCGACCGCTCTTGAAATCGCTGAGCGCGCGGGTGCGAGCGTTCTGGCTCTTGTTGCCATGAATGGCCGCGGCGCGCAGACCGGATTGCTCCAGGTACTTCACCAGCTTGTCGGCGCCATGCTTGGTACGGCTGAAGACCAGCGTCTGGCGACGGCTGTCCTTGCTCAGCACGTGCAACAGCAGGTCGCGCTTGCGCGAAGCGTCGACCGGATGCACTTCGTGGCTGACCGTGGTGGCGACGCTGTTGGCAGGCGTCACCGAGACTTCGCGCGGCGCATGCATGAACTGCATGGCGAGCGACTTGATCTCAGGTGCGAAAGTGGCCGAGAAAAGAAGCGTTTGGCGCTGCTTCGGCAATGCGCTGATGATGCGCTTCAACGGCGGCAGAAAGCCCATGTCGAGCATGCGGTCGGCTTCGTCCAGCACCAGCACTTCAACACCGCTGAGATCCAGCGTGCGCTGCTGCATGTGGTCGACCAGGCGGCCCGGCGTGGCGATGACGATATCAACGCCGCGACGCAGTGCCTGGATCTGCGGACCCATGCTGACGCCGCCAAAGATCGTGGCGCAGCTGATGCGCAGATGTTTGCCGTAGTCGCGCAGGTTGTCGTAGATCTGTGCGGCCAGTTCGCGCGTCGGCGTCAGGATCAATGCACGCGGACGACGGGTCATGGTTTGTCCGGCCGTGGACAGGTGTTGCAACAACGGCAATGCGAAGGCGGCCGTCTTGCCGGTGCCGGTTTGTGCGGCGGCGAGAAGGTCGTGACCTTCAAGCACTACCGGAATGGCGCCGGCCTGAATGGGGGTGGGTTGCGTGTAGCCTTGGTCGGCAAGCGCGCGCAGCAACGCAGGGGCTAGGCCCAGCGATTCGAATGACATGAAATACTCCTGATGCAACCCGGAGCGTTCATGCAGAACCGCGTTGCTTTATGGGGGGTGTTGGGAAACGTATCGCCCGAACGGGCGGCACCCAAGCCCCAAGTATACATGAATATCGGGTGGCCCGTTGTCGGGGTCGTTCATCGTGCTAGCCTCCTGCGGTCTCAAACCAGGAGCCTCGCATGTCCATCCTGTCCGCCTTGCGTGAGTTGAACCACGAGCAAAGGCATACCGTGTTGGCGAGTTTCCTGGGTTGGACGCTCGATGCGTTCGACTATTTCATGTTCACTTTTGTGATTGTCGCCATCGCCCATGAATTTGGGGTCGATCGGACCGAGGTCACCCTTGGCGTGCTTCTCACGCTTGCGGCGCGTCCGGTAGGTGCCTTGCTGTTTGGTCGCCTGGCCGATCGCTATGGGCGCCGGCCCGTGTTGATGATCGATGTGATCCTGTTTTCGGTGTTTGAGCTGGCGACGGCGTTTTCGCCCTCGATCACCGTGCTGCTTGCCATGCGGTTTTTATTTGGCGTGGCGATGGGTGGCGAGTGGGGTATTGGTGCGTCGTTGGTGATGGAGTCCATTCCGCCGAAATCCCGTGGCCTGGTGTCGGGCTTGCTGCAAAGCGGCTACCCGTGCGGTTTCTTTCTCGGTGCGTTGGTGAACTGGTTGCTGGTCGATCACATTGGCTGGCGTGGCCTGTTCGTGGTCGGTGCGTTGCCGGCGTTGCTGGTGCTGTATATCCGGCGCAAGGTGCCGGAGTCGCCGGCCTGGGCGGCCAATCAGGCCGAGCATGGCAAACGCAGTCTGTTCGATGCGATGCGCGGTCACTGGAAACTGGCGATCTATCTGATGTGCCTGATGGCGGCGTTCAACATGTTCAGCCACGGCTCGCAGGACATGTATCACACGTTCGAAGAAGTGAATCTGCGTCTGCCTACCGGTTCGGGTGCCGCGTTTATGCTGGTCGCGCTGCTTAACCTTGGGGCGTTGGTCGGCGGCATTTTCTTCGGCGCGTGGTCGGAGAAAATCGGTCGTCGTCGCGCCATGATTATCGCTGCGCTGCTGGCCATTCCGGCGATACCGCTGTGGGCGTATGGCGGCTCGCTGTTGTTGCTGGGTCTGGGTGCTTTCTTGATCCAGGTGATGGTGCAAGGCGCCTGGGGTGTGGTGCCAACCCATCTCAATGAATTGTCGCCGGACGCGGTGCGCGGCACCTTGCCGGGTTTCGCCTATCAGATGGGCAACCTGCTCGCCGCCGGGACGGCGACGGCGCAATCGTGGCTTGCCGCGCGTCCTGGGATGGGGCTGCCGCAGGTGATGTCGCTCTGGATGGCTGTCGTTGCGGTGGTGCTGACGCTGCTGGTCTGGTTGGGGCCGGAGGCGCGCGGAGTCGGCTTCGGCAAGGCCCGTAGCTGATAGAATCCCCGTTTTAGTTTTAACCGAGAGACAGGCAATGAAGGCTGGCAAGGACAAGGTCATCGCGTTCCACTACACGCTTACCGTGGACGGCGAGAAGGTGGAAAGCTCGCACGAAGGTGGGCAGCCGTTGTGGATTCTGCTCGGCCATGGCCAGCTGATCCCGGGGCTGGAAAAGGCGCTGGAAGAACACGGCGCGGGCGACACGCTGCAGGTCGAGATCCCGCCTGCCGAGGGCTATGGCGAGCGCCAGGAAGGTCAGATCCAGCGCGTGCCGAAGAAGTATTTCCAGCAGGGCAATCGCCTCAAGCCTGGTATGGTGACGGTGCTCGCGCTCAAAGAAGGCGGCCAGCGCGCGGTGACGGTGCACAAGGTGGGCATGAGCACGGTCGACGTCGACCTCAACCATCCGATGGCCGGCAAGACACTGAATTTCGATGTGACCGTGCAAGAAGTGCGCGATCCCACGGAAGAAGAGCTGCAGCACGGCCATGCGCATCCGCCGGGTGCGGACGCCCATTGAGCGCGCCATGCCTTGCTCCCTCCCCTGTAAGCAGGGTGAGGGGCTAAAAGAAACAACGGCGCCCTAGGGCGCCGTTGTTGTTTTTAAGCCGATTAACTCATTAAACCAGGCTGATCTGCACATCCACATTACCGCGCGTCGCGTGCGAGTACGGGCAGATGTCGCTATGGGCCGTATCAATCAGCTCCTGCGCCACGGCGCGGTCGATACCCGGCAGGCTCACTTCCAGCTTCACGGCGATACCGAAGCCGGTGGGTTCGCGCGGGCCAATGCCGACGTGTGCGGTCACCGACGCCTCTTTCAGCGTGACTTTCTTCTCGCGTGCCACAAAGCGCACCGCGCCTTCGAAGCAGGCGGCATAACCGGCAGCAAAGAGCTGCTCAGGGTTGCTGCCGTGGCCGCCCGGGCCACCGAGTTCTTTCGGCACCTTCAGATCGAAGTCCAGCACGCCGTCGCTGCTGTGGATATGGCCTTCGCGGCCGCCTTTGGCGGTGGCAGTGGCGGTATAGAGGATCTTGGTCGGGTTGCTCATGGGTTTAGTCTCGCTCGTCGGTGGGGGCGGCCAATTGAGCCGCAAGGGATTTCAGTTCGTGACGCAGATGCTCGAAGGCGTCGACGGACAGGCAAAGGCGTTCGGCCAAACAGCGCGGCACTTCAGCGGCGCGCGTGCGCAGGTTATGGCCGGTATCGGTCAGGGTGATTTCTACTTCGCGTTCGTCGCTTTGGCGGCGGCGGCGGCCCAGCAGGCCAGCCTGTTCCAGCCGTTTCAGCAATGGGGTGAGTGTGCCCGAGTCCAACTGCAGACGTTCGCCCAGCTCGCGGACGGTTAGACCATCGCGTTCCCACAAAACCAGCATCACGAGATATTGCGGATAGGTCAGCCCCAGCGCTTCCAGTAAAGGACGATAGATCGCTGTCATGCGCCGGGATGCGGCGTACAGCGCGAAGCAGAGCTGTTCGTCGAGAAGCAGGGATGGTTGGGTGTCGGACTTCATGCCGAAAACAATAGCATCAAATTTAATTGTGCACAATATATATTTTGTGAAGAAGGCATGCGTTGATCCTTCACGAACGGAGTTAGTCCAGCAGTCGCTTGCCGTAGGCGAAGTGGTCGCGCCAGTACGGACCGTCGATATCGTCCAGTCGTACCGTACCGCCGCTGTTCGGGGCATGCACGAAACGGCCTTTGCCAACGTAGACGCCGACATGGCTGATACCGCCACCAATGCTGAAGAAAACCAGGTCGCCACTCATCAGGTCGTCCATGCTTCGGACCTTGACCCCGTTGAGCGATGCCATGTCGCGCGAACTATGCGGCAGCATCATGTTGGCGGCGTTGCGGTAGATGTAGTCCACCAGGCCGCTGCAATCGAAGCCGCCTTCGGGTGTATTGCCGCCATAGTGATAAGGCGTACCGACCAGCGCCATGGCACGGAATAGCACGTCGTTGGCGGTGCCGATGGAATTCTCCGGCGCCCGTGCCGGTTCGTCGGCGAGGGCCGAATGCGAGGGCTTATAAGTGGCTTCACGTCGCGGGGTGCCGGCGCAGGCCGCCAATAGCAACAGAATGCCGGCCAGTGCGGCCAGTCGCAGCACATGTTCGAACGATCGGTGTTTGTCCGTATCAGTGCTGCTGGCGAGCGCCATAAAAACCTCGGCGTGGTTTGCGCCGAGGTTATAACAAATCAATAGCTTGGGTGGAAGTTCTCAGGAACTGGAAGAGGTGAGGGGCGCCGGTGCGTGCGGTGGCGGCGGAGGCATCGGGCCATTACCTGGGGGTGGGGGAGGTGGCGCGTTGCCGGGACCCATCGGTCCACCCGGCGGTTTGCGAGGTAACGGCGACAGGCTGAACAGCACGGGCATTTTGACCCAAGCCTCCACAGCTTTGCCGCCTTCCATCTTGGGGTTGTAGTGCCATTTCATGGCGGCATCGCTAGCGGCTTTGGTCAGCTCGGGTGATGCTTTGGTCTTGTCATTATCGACATCGACTTTGCGCGCAGTCCCGTCGGTGCCGACGAGCACATTGAGCAACACGAGGCCTTGCTCGCGGTTTTTCACGGCGTCGGGCGGATACGGCGGCGGCATCGCTGCGTTGTAATGCAGATCCTGGCCGGGTGGCGTATCGCTGGGAGGCATGGATTCGGTTTGCGCGATGACGGCACTGCTGACGAACAACGCGCCCATGGCGACATAACCGAGTCGGCGACGCCAGCGGTTGCAGGATGGACGGCTAATCATGATGAGACGCTCCTTCAATTGTGGTTCGGCAAGCCAGGGAGTCATGGCCGGCTGCACATCTACGCAGGTGCTGCGCATCGGGGTCTGGGCGTAGCGCAGTTCATGTTGTGGCGAGGCGCGCAATACGCTTTCGTCGCAAGCGAGTTCCTGATCCAGCTGGAAGCGCGGCAGTGCGAGCCATGCGAGCGGGTGAAACCACAGCACGATCAGCGCGCATTCGCTCAACAGGCCCCACCATGCGTCGCCACGGCGCAGGTGTGTGCATTCGTGGCGCAACATCATCTCGCGTGCATCGGCGTCGTAACGCGCCAGAAAATCTTCAGGCAGCAACAGGCGTGCCCGAGGTGCCCACATCACCGCGGGGCCCGCTGCGTGCAAGCGCAGGTGACGTTTCGCTAGTGCAGGATGTTCGGTAAGCAGTCGCTGTTGCATCGCATCTGGCAACGTACGACAAGCGCGTGCCAGCGTTGCGTAACGAATGGCCAAGCGAGTGATGCCGTAGGCTATGCCAAGCAGCCATACCGCGATAAGCCACGCGTTCGTGTTCAGCGATGCGTCGTATGTATCGACGAACGTTTGTGTAGACAGCATCGTCGTAACCGGATGCAACGATAACGCTGGCAGTGGTGCTGGCAGCCATGGCATGGCTGCCAGCAGCAACGGCAACGCCCACAGCGTGAATGCGGGGCCGGCACCGAATGCGCGACGCATCGGCTTGCGCAGCAGCAATACCATGGCCAGTCCCACTGTCGTGGTCAACAACATGCGTAACAGCATCGCATTCATATCAGCGCTCCTTGCGTTCGATGGCGTCGATCAGCTTCCGCAATTCGGCGATGTCTTTGGCGGATAGCTTTTCGTGTTGGTTGAAATGCGCGAGTAGTGGCGCAACGCGTCCGCCGAAAACACGGTCGAGCAGACTGTGGCTTTCCTGCGATTGCCATTGCGTGCGAGTTAGCAATGGGGCGTACAGATAACGGCGTCCGTCGCGAGTGGCTTCAACGGCGCCTTTGCCTAGCAGACGGTTGAGCAGGGTGCGGACGGTTTTCTCGTGCCAATCGCTGTTGGATTGCACAGCGGCGACGATCTGCTCGGACGTTAGGGGCGCCTCATCCCATAGCGCCTCCATGACGCGGCTTTCGGCTTCGCTGATGGAGATGTAGGGCTGTGGCATCAGGTCAATCCTTTTGGATTACACGTGTAGTCTTGAAACTAAATTACACGCGTAATCTAGAGGATGCAAGCCTCTGCGCAATGCTCAATGCCCCGGGACGTCGATCTCTTGCTCTGCCAGGGTTGCTCCCGCTGCGTTCCAGGCACGCAGGCGGTAGCGCCCGGGGTAGAGGTACAGCACGTTGCGCGCGTGTTGACGGGCGAAGGTGTAGCGATCGGCCGGGACGGCAGTGTTTGGCTCTCCGGGGTAATAGGCCTCCACTACACAGGGAATTTCTCCCGTACAAAGATTTGTGCTGATTCCGTAGGCGATGCGTTTGCCGCCAAGGGTCAGCCAGGATGGCCGTTCGTTGACATCAAAAGGCGGTCGGGGCAACTCGAAGACACGACGCGTTCCGTCGGAAGGTGTCACGCCGGTGGTATCAAGGTCACCGTCCACTGCAGGGGGCAGAATGACGGTGACATCGTGCTGTTTTGGATCGGAGCTCCACACACTGCCGGTATCGTGATTGCGCAGGACAGCGGGAACAGGTGAGTGGAATATCAATGCGACTTTGGCGTAAAAGCCAAAGTCCAGGCCGCCGACGGCAACGTCGCGAAATTGCATCTGGTCCGCACAAAGCGGGTCGTAGCCGCTCAGGCGTTTGAGCTGCATCGCCATCGGCTGTGTATCGTCGCCCAGATTGCCTACGGCCTTGTCGGTGTGCGAGTAGCCTGCATGTATGAAAAGCTTGGCTTGGGGGTCTTTCGCGAACACTTTTGCGTAAAGGGTATTTGCTTGTTCGGTATCACGATCGTTGAGGGATGCCGAATCGGAGTCATACGGCACGATGATGTAACCGAGCTTGATAGCCTGACGTACGATCTCTCCGTAAAGGGGTTCAAGCAGGTATTCGCTGCCCGATGCATCCGTGGCATAGCCGCGACGCATCAGGTCGACGTCCTTCTCGCTGAGTGCCTCGGCGGCGAAATAGCGAAAACCCAGCGCGCGTAGGCGCGGTAGCAGAGCCAGCGTCAGTTCGCGAGTATGCGCATCGTGGTGCGCTTCGTTGACCATCACGATATGCCGTTGGGCGGCAAGTGCGGTGATGGTGTCGGCGGCATCGACGCTGCTCCACGTATCGGAGCGTGGCAATGGCATCGATTTGGCGGGCGCGATGCGGTTGTCGAACGGGAAGGCCATCACAGCTTCGTTGTACAGGCCCAGCTCACTATCCACGGTGGCAAGCAGCTGCAGTGCGAGCATCTTGTTGTCGCTATTGAGCTTAGGCATCACCAAGGTGAGATAGCTGTATCGCGCCAGGCCGTTCGGCGCGCTACCGAATCGGCTCAGTAACTCGCTGGTGGAAGGTCCAGCCGACTGCGCGTGCGCACGGGCGGATGCCAGTAGCACGGTCGTGCAAGACAGGCACATCACGAACAATAGACGCATCGGCATGGGGGCGATGTCCGGGTTGCGTGGCACCAGCCTGCGACGTTGCCCGGATCTGCGCAAGTACCAATCCGGCAGGATCGCTACAATGGGTCGATGGATGCTTCCCACAGCGATGTATTGATTCTTGGTGGTGGTGTGGTCGGGCTGTCTTGTGCACTGCACCTGCTCAAGGGCGGCGCCAGCGTGCGCGTGCTGGAGCAGGGCACGCCTGGCTGCGGCAGCTCGCACGGCAATTGCGGCACGATCACCCCCAGTCACGCGGCGCCACTGGCGATGCCAGGCATGCTGGGTGTCGCCCTGCGTTCGATGCTGCGCGCCGATGCCCCGCTGTATCTCAACCCGCGCTTCGATGGCCCGCGCTTGCGCTGGCTGCTGGGTTTCGCGCGGCATTGCAACTGGCGGGATTTTCAGCACGCCGCCCAGGCCCGCTCGGCAATTTTGCAGCGCTCCCGCCGCTTGCTTGGCGATCTGATACGCGACGAGCAGCTCGATTGCGAGTTTGTCGAAAGTGACGGGCTTCTTTACGTATACCGAAGCACCTCAAAACTGGCAGACGACGAACGCCATCATGCGGAACTGCTCGATCGCTTTGGTATCCCCGTACAGCGCCTCAGCGGCGAAGAAGTCGAGGAGATGGAGCCTGCGCTCAAGCCGGGCGTGAAGGGCGGACTGTTTCACCCCGAGGATGCACGCCTGCGTCCGGACCGCTATGTGGCTGAGCTTGCCCGCTTGGTGCGCGAGCGCGGCGGTGTAATCGAAACCGGTGCCAGGGTTGAAGGCTTCAAAACCTACGAGCGCCGTATTGACCAAGTGAGCACCACGCGTGGCGATTTCACCAGTGATCGCGTGCTGATGGCGCTGGGCGCATGGTCGCCATTGCTCGGGCAGCGGCTCGGTTTGCGTCTGCCGATGCAACCGGGCAAGGGCTATTCGCTTACCTATACAAGGCCAACACGCGTACCGCGCCGCGCATTGGTGCTGCGCGAAGCGGCCGTATGCGTTACCACCTGGGAAAGCGGTTTTCGTCTGGGCAGCACTATGGAGTTCTCCGGCTATGCGGAAGGGCTTAACCGCACCCGGCTCGACGCGCTGCGACGCGGTGCGGCCGAGGGCCTGCGTGAGCCGGAAGGTCCGCAGTTGCAGGAAGAATGGTGGGGTTGGCGGCCGATGAGCATGGACGAAGTACCGATCATCGGTCCCAGCGCGCGCTGGTCGAACCTGCATCTGGCGACGGGACACGGCATGCTTGGCGTAAGCATGTCGGCGGCGACGGGTGAGCTGGTTGCCGCGCAACTGAGTGGTAAAACACCCGCATTCGATCCTGCGCCTTACGCGCCGGCCCGCTTCGGTCTGTAGTCACGTTCTAGACACCGCCCGCACGAAGGAGAAGGGTGATGAGCGAACGCTTCGATCTGATCGTCCTGGGCGCAGGCTCCGGCGGATTAAGTGTCGCGCAACACGCCGCCCGGTTGGGCGCGCGAGTGGCGTTGTTCGACCCGGATGCGCTAGGGGGCACCTGCGTGAACCGGGGTTGCGTGCCGAAGAAGGCCATGTGGTTTGCCGCGCAGATGGCGGACTTGCATCGCCTGGCGGCAGATTTCGGTTTCGAAACGACGCCGATGCGCTTGGACTGGGTACGCTTCCGTCGGTTGCGCGATCAATACATTGCCGGCATCCGTCGTCGCTATGAAGCGCGCCTGCAGGCGGGCGGCATCCACGTGGTGACCGAAGCGGCGCATTTGCTTAGGGCCGATACCGTTACTACGCAGACTGGTCTGCGCGCGAGTGCGCCGCAGATCGTGATTGCCACGGGCGCCCGCCCACGCCGTGTTGATATTCCAGGCTTCGAACTCGGCATGCTTTCCGATGACATCTTCGAACTTGAATCGCCGCCACAGCACATTGCTGTCGTGGGCGGCGGTTACGTGGCGGTGGAATTTGCGTGCGTCTTGAACGCGCTGGGTTGCAAGGTGGATCTGTTGGTTCGCGAAAGCCTGCTGGCCGGCTTCGATATCGAACTGGTCGAGGCGTTATCGGTACAGATGCAGGCACACGGCATCCGAGTCGTACGCAATGCGCGGGTAAGCGCGGCGCATGGCAAGCCGGGTGCGATCGCACTGGAAACCGCGGACGGTGCTGAGCATGGCGTCTACGATGCGTTGCTGTGGGCGATCGGTCGTGTCCCGAACAGCAACGGGATCGGATTGGAAAACGTCGGCGTGGCGTGTGATGAGCGCGGACACGTATTGGTCGACGCCTACCAAAACACCAACGTGCCAGGGATCTGTGCCGTGGGGGATGTCACCGATCGCAGGGCGCTGACGCCTGTGGCTGTTGCGGCTGGCCGGGCGCTGGCCGAACGGCTGATCGGCGAACATCCCGATGCCAAACTCGACGACAGCGTGATTCCCAGCGTGGTTTTCTCAGAGCCGCCGCTGGCTATGGCCGGCCTGACCGAGCAACAGGCGCGCGCCCGATACGGTGATGCGGTGAGCGCCCACAGTGGCCGCTATACACCGCTGCAGTGGATGGTGGCGGGGCGGCCCGATCAAAGCGTCGTGAAACTGGTTTGCGTGGGTACAGAGCGCAAAGTGGTCGGCATCCACGTGCTGGGGCCGGGCAGCGACGAGTTGTTGCAAGGTTTTGCGGTTGCGATGCAAAAGGGCTTGTATTGGCGAGACCTGAAAGCGGCCATTGCGATCCATCCCACTGCGGCGGAGGAGCTCCTGTTGCTGCATTGAGTGCGGACAGTACAAACTTCGGGGTATGGAAACTTTCGCCCTTACACGCGGCAACGTCCCGTTGCTGATCAGCTTGCCGCATAACGGCAGCTACATTCCCGACGAGCTGGCCAAGCGCCTGCGCCCGGCAGCGCGCCGTTCGCCTGACACCGACTGGCACGTGGCCCAGCTATACGAGCCGCTTGCACAAGAGCTGGGCGCCAGCGTGCTCAAGCCTGTGGCGTCGCGCTACGTGATCGATCTCAATCGTCCAGCCGATGGACACGCCCTGTATCCGGGGCGGCGTGAAACCGGCCTCGCACCGACCATCGGTTTCGACGGTGAGCCGCTCTATCTGGACGGCCAGGAGCCGGATATCGATGAGATCCACCAGCGAACCGAGACTTGGTGGCGTCCGTATCACCAGGCGCTGGCGGAGGAAATTGCGCGCCTGAAAACGCAGCACGGGCATGTGGTGCTGTGGGATGGGCATTCCATTCGTAGCCACGTGCCCATGTTGTTCGAAGGGCGACTGCCGGATTTCAACTTGGGAACGGCCGATGGGGCCAGTTGCAGTCCCGATCTCCAATGGGGTCTCACCCATGTCATGGAGGCTCAGTCCCACTACGATTTCGTGCTCAATGGTCGCTTCAAGGGTGGGTACATCACCAGGCATTACGGGCAACCCAGGGAGGGTGTTCATGCCGTGCAACTGGAGCTCTCGCAGTGTCAATACATGAACGAGGAAAGCTTCGCCTGGGACGCGACAAAGGCGCCTTTGGTGCAGGGCACGATCCGCCAGTTGTTACAAAAATGTCTAGGAGAATTGCGCTAAAAACGGCATTTGAAGGCAGCTGCGGACGGCTTGTTCAATTTGTCAGCAATTGCTCGTGATTTCTGACCGCCGTTCAGTTCCGGTATGCCGAGACCGATGCATTGTTGTGTCGCCACCCGCCCGCGTTTGCCGGGTTCCGGCCGGGTCCGTGGCAATCAAAATCTCGAGGCTCATGATCATGATGCGTAAACTTGCGATCGCTTCTCTGCTTGTGGCGGGTGTGGCTCTTTCCGGTTCGGTGTTCGCCCAGGACTCTTCGTCGGCCGCTCCGGCTGCTGCGTCGAGCTCGTCGGCTCCCGCCAAGCATCACAAGGCGAAGTCGAGCACGTCGACCAAGTCGCACAAGAAGGCAGCCAGCAGCTCCGCTCCGGCTTCCAGCAGCACGGCCGGCGGGAAGTAATCGTTTTTTGTAATACGGTTCGGTATACCGATAACCCCGGTTGGCTCCGCCAGCCGGGGTTTTTAATGTCAGCGTGCCGCAGACGGCAGCGCTGCAATGCACTTCAGTTCGATCGCAATCGGCGTGGGCAATGACGTGATGCCCAGTGTGGTGCGGCAGGCGTCGACACCTTTGAAGTACTCGCCGTAGAGACGGTTGTAGATGGGGAAGTCGCGCGTCATGTCGGTCAGAAACACCGTGACATCGACCAACTGTTCCCAGCGCGCACCGCTGGCTTCCAACACCGCACGCACATTCGCGAAAACCTGCCGGCATTGTTGTTCGATGTCGTAGCTGACCAGTCGACCATCGGCATCGTGGACATTGCCCGGAATGGCATTCGTGCCAGGCTGACGTGGGCCAACACCGGAGAGGAACAACAGGTCACCGACACGTCGCGCATGCGGATACGCGCCAACCGGCGCAGGGGCCGTATCGGTGCGCACCACATCGCTCATCGTGGTTCTCCCACGTGCTGCATCAGCTGCTGTAGCGCGTGTTCGTAAGTCGGGCGCAGTGATTGGCGCGAATCGACATGCATGCCAAGGTCATGCATGTATCCATTGGCCAAGCTGTAGCACCAGGCATGCACGGAGAGCGGCTGTCCGCGTTCCCATGCCTCCATCACGATAGTGGTTTGGCACACGTTGACTACTTGCTCGATCGCGTTGAGCTCGCACAAGCGCGTGTTGCGCAGAGGCATGGAACTGAGCGAAGCGAGCGTATCCGTGTGTTTTTGCGCCACGTCGCCCACATGGCGCAGCCAGTTGTCGACCAGACCGAGTCGTCGTTCGTCGAGTACGGCCTGCACACCGCCGCAGCCGTAATGGCCGACCACGATGATGTGTTCCACCTTCAGCACATCTACTGCGAACTGGATCGTGCTGAGGCAGTTGAGATCCGTATGTGATACCACGTTGGCGACATTGCGCTGCACGAAGATCTCGCCCGGAGGCAAGTCCACGATCTGCGTGGCGGGTACGCGCGAATCGGAGCAGCCGATCCACAGGTATTTGGGCGATTGCTGCTTGGCCAGGCGTTCGAAGAAGTGCGGATCGGTGCGAGTCATCTCGGCCGACCAGCGACGGTTGCTGTCGATCAAATCCTGCAGTGGGCTGCTCAAGGTGTATTCCTCAGTAACGAATGCAAATATTGCGTGGCTCGGTGAAGAAGCGCAGCGCTTCGACGCCACCTTCCCGACCGACGCCGGATTGCTTGCTCCCGCCGAATGGGGTGCGCAAATCGCGCAGCAACCAGCAGTTGATCCAGACGATGCCGAATTCCAATTGCGTCGCCATGCGATGGGCGCGCGAAAGATCACTGGTCCACAGCGAAGCGGCGAGACCGTAACCCGTGCCATTGGCGATCGCCAACGCCTCGGCTTCATCCTCGAAGGGGATCAGCGTGACGACGGGTCCGAAGATTTCCTGCTGGTTGGTGACAGTGTCATTCGGCAGTCCGTCGATCACCGTGGGCGCAATGAACCAACCTTCGGCGCAGCGACCGGAGACGGTGAGCGCTTCGCCACCGCAAAGGATGCTACCGCCTTCTTCGCGCGCGTGTTCGATGCAGCCCATCACTTTGTCGAAGTGTTCGCGCGAGACGAGTGCCCCCAGATCGCTGCTCGCATCCTGCGGGTCGCCGACGCGCAAGGCTTTTACCTTCGCCAGATAGCGTTCGCGAAACGTGTCGTAGATCGAGCATTGCACCAGCAAGCGCGAATCGCACAGGCAGATCTCGCCTTGATTGGCGAAGCCTGAGCGCACGATCGTGTCGAGGTTTTCCTCGGAAAGCTCGGCATCCGCGAAAACGATAGCCGGATTCTTGCCGCCCAGTTCTAACGACACTTTCTTGAATTGCGGAGCCGCGGTTGCAGCAATGCTAGCACCCGTACGCGTGCTGCCAGTGAAAGACACTGCCTTGATGGCGGGGTGCTCGACGATGGCTTGCCCGGTGGTTGGGCCGCGTCCTTGCACGATGTTCAACACGCCGGGCGGAAATCCAGCTTCGATGCTCAGTTCACCAAGTAACGCAGCGGTGCACGGCGTAATTTCAGAGGGCTTGGCCACCACTGCGTTACCGCTAGCCAAGGCAGGCGCGATTTTCCAAGTGAAGAGATACAGCGGCAGATTCCACGGACTGATGCAGCCGACCACGCCGAGCGGACGGCGCAACGTGTAGTTGATGGCGCCGCTTTCCATCGCGTGCGATTCGCTATCCCAGGCCACGATGGCTGCTGCGAAGAAGCGCAAATTGGAGACGGCTCGCGGAATGTCCAGACGTTTGGCGAGAGCCACCGGCTTGCCGCTGTCGCGCGATTCAAGTGCGGCAAATTCGTCGAGGCGAGCATCGATCAGATCGGCGAGACGATGGAGCAGGCGGCCACGTCCATCGGCAGGCGTCGCCGCCCATCCTGGTGCGGCTTTCTGTGCGGCTTGCACGGCGGCTTCGACATCGGCGGCGGTGGAGTCGGGGCAGTGTGCGAACACTGCGCCGGTGGCGGGCTCGTAGATATCGAGCCAGCGGTTGTCCTGGGGCGCCTGCAGGCGACCGTCAATCAGATTGGCGAGGCGTATGCTTGGCATCTGCACAAGCTTAGAACCTGCGCGCGCCGATTGCACCGAACGCGTGCGTACGTATGGATCAGCTCAGCTCAGCGCGCGCGTGCGGCCGCCATCTACCGCAATGCTGACGCCGTTGACGTACGCGGCGGCCGGCGTGCATAGGAACGCGATGACGGCCGCCACTTCGCCTGGCTCGCCGAAACGGCGTGCCGGAACGGCGGCGGCCATTTCTTCAGCCAAGGCTTCTTCGCTGCGGCCGGTCTTCTTCGATTGCGCACCGAGCAGACCATCGAGCCGTGCCGTGCGGGTATAGCCGGGCAGCACGTTGTTGACGGTGATGCCATCGACGGCAAGTTCGCCTGCCAGTGTTTTCGCCCAGCCGGCCACGGCGGCGCGGACGGTATTGGAAACGCCCAGCCCGGGAATCGGTTCCTTCACCGAGGTGGAGATGACGTTGACCAAGCGGCCGTAACCACTTTCGCGCATACCCGGCAACACCGCTTGCAGCAGTACGTGTCCGGCCAGCAAATGCTGCCGGAACGTGCTTTCGAAAGCGGCCGGCTCGGCGCTGAAGGCCGGTCCGCCCGGCGGTCCGCCGGTGTTGTTGATCAGGATGTGTACGGGGTGTGTGGCAACGATGTCTTCGGCGATGGCTTGCAGGTTGCTGGTGTCCTGCATATCGACGCTACGCCAATCGTGGCGTTGCGTCGGGTGTTTCCGCGGCAGGCCTTCGGCTACAGCTTTGAGTTGATCGGCGGAACGCGCCAGCAAGGTGACATTGGCGCCCAGCTCGGCCAATTCGATGGCTGTTGCGCGGCCAATGCCTTGGGATGCGCCACACACCAGTGCGTGACGGCCGCTCAGGTTCAACTCCATGTGATCTCCTCGGCGCGCGAATTCAGGAACGGCTGAACCATTGCAAGGCGAGCGCAGCGATCCAGCATCCCCACGCCACCCACTGACTGTAGCGCCAGATGCGCCATAAACGCGTGATCTTGGCGTTGTCGATGGCGGCAATAGCGGGCGATCGCAGTACGTGCTGCATCCGCAGCCACAGCTGTGGTCCATGCGCGGCCGTACCGCTGCCGGTATCGACGATCACTTTCCAGTGTTGCGGGTAATCCTGGCGCAGATGCTTGGCAATACGAAAGGGCAGTACTGCATGCATGGTGAAACATACAAGGCCGATCACCAGCAACCCGATATAAACCACGAACTGGATCAAAGGCTACTCCAACTCACATGCGGCAAATCCGTGCGCAGGGAATGCAGCACGCCATCCCCTTGCGGCGCCTTGCCGCAAACGGCTTTGTTCACCGCTTCGGAATAGGACTTGTCCATCATACCCACCCAGACGGTGCCATCGGGGCCGTGCTGGATCTTGTAGCTGCCTCCCATGCTGACAGCGGCCGGTGCGGCAGTGCTTGAGGTGGAGAAAGTGCTGGCGGACTGTTCCCAATAGGTGTTGTCCGTTTGCTGCTTGCCGGAGCTGTACACCACCACATAGCGCGCGCGCTTGTCGGTGATGGTCACGCTGCCGAATGCGCCGCTGTCGCTGTTGCTCCAGCCCATGTATTCGCACAGTTTCACGTCCTGCGAATCGATCGGCTGGAACGCATCGTTGAGCTGAACCACGCTGGGGGCGAACAGGTAACTGGAGTTGCCGACGGAGCGTCCGTTGAGCTCGGATTTCAGCGCAATCTTGTACGGCAGCTTGGCATCCACCGGCAGTACGAAGCTTAGGAAATAGCTGCGCACACCGTTGATCGCCGCCACCGGACTGCCATTGCCCAGCACGAATTGCTGCGGTCGCCAGGGTAGGCGCGCTTGGTATGAGAAATCCGCGAAGCTCGTACAGCACGGCGTCGCCTGATCCAGCTGCTTTTTCGCGTCGGCCAGCGATTTGGTCGGCGGACTTTGCGGCAGGATGTTGGTCGGCAGCGGTATCGACGGCAGCTTGACGCTATGGCAAGCACCAAGCAGCAGGATGATGGTAAGTGTAAGTAGCAGTCTGAGGCGCATGAGCAACATCGATCAGAATTCGGCACTCCCTGCCGCGCGGGGATAGGGGATGGCATCGCGGATGTTGGACAACCCGCATACGTACACCAGCAAGCGTTCGAAGCCGAGACCAAAGCCTGCGTGGGGTACGGAGCCATATCGACGCAGATCACGATACCAGCCATAAGTGGCGGTATCGAGACCAAACTTGGCCATGCGGCGGTCGAGGTAGTCCAGGCGTTCCTCGCGCTGGCTGCCGCCGATGATTTCGCCAATGCCGGGGGCGAGCACGTCCATTGCGGCGACGGTTTTCTCGTCGTCGTTCAGGCGCATGTAGAAAGCCTTGATCTGTTCGGGGTAGTTCATCACCACGACCGGGCGGCCGACGTGTTTCTCGGCCAGGTAGCGCTCGTGTTCGGTTTGCAGATCGACGCCCCAGGCGACGGGGAAGTCGAATTTCTGGCCGGACTTTTTCAGGATCTCGATGGCATCGGTGTAGTCGATGCGCTCGAACGGTTGCGCGATGAAGTTTTCCAGGCGCGTGATGGCGTCCGGTTGCACGCGTTCGGCGAAAAACGCCATGTCATCCGCGCGCTCGTCGAGCACCGCCTTGAAAATTGCTTTGAGGAACGCCTCGGCACAATCCGCATCGGCAGCCAAATCGGCGAAGGCAATTTCCGGCTCCACCATCCAGAATTCGGCCAGATGGCGCGGCGTGTTGGAGTTTTCGGCGCGGAAAGTCGGGCCGAAGGTGTACACCTTGCTCATCGCCAATGCATACGCTTCGACGTTGAGCTGGCCGGACACGGTGAGAAACGCTTCGCGGCCGAAGAAATCCTTGCGGAAATCGATCTTGCCTTGCTCGTTACGCGGCAGATTCGCAAGATCCAGCGTGGACAAACGGAACATATCGCCCGCACCCTCGGCATCCGAGGTCGTAATGATCGGCGTGTTGATCCAGAAGAAGCCCTGCTCGGTGAGATGACGATGGATGGCCATCATCATCGTGTGGCGCACACGCGTGACGGCGCCGAACAGGTTCGTGCGCGGACGCAGATGTGCGACTTCGCGCAAAAATTCCATCGAGTGCGCTTTGGGCTGGATGGGGTAGGTGTTCGGATCATCGACAAAGCCGGTGACCTGCACGCTTTCGGCTTGCAACTCGAACGCCTGACCCTTGCCCTGCGACGGCACCAGCGTGCCAGTGACAATCAGGGCTGCGCCGGTCGTGAGATGTTTGACCTCACTTTCGTAGTTCGACAACGTGGCCGGTACCACGGCCTGAATCGGGTCGAAGCATGAACCGTCAGTCACATTGACGAAGGACAGGCCAGCCTTGGATTCGCGCTGGGTCCGCACCCAGCCGCGCACGGTAACTTTGCTGCCGGCTTCGAGTTTGCCGGAAAGGGCCTGTTTGACGCTGACCACCGTCATGGATTGAAACTCCTGGGAGAGGCGCCCATGTTGTTGGGCGTTAAGGCAAGCGGGCATGATAATGTAGCCGTTGCCTGCACTGCGACATGCAGGAAGTGCTGACCTTTATGACTATTTCAATTACCGCCTCCGCCAATCAACGCATGCGCCAGTTCCTGGCACAGACCCCTGCGGCCGCAGGTGTTCGTTTTGGCGTGAAACGTACCGGTTGTTCCGGATTCGCCTACGTGGTGGATCTGGCCGATACGGTGGGCGCCGACGATAAGGCCTTTGAGATCGACGGCGTGCCGGTGATCGTGGATACCAAAAGCCTGCCGCTGGTCGAGGGCACCGTGATCGATTTCCAGCGCCAGGGGCTCAACGCGAGCTTCGTGTTCCACAACCCCAATGCGACGGGGGAGTGTGGCTGCGGGGAAAGTTTTACGGTTGGGTAAATCTCGAGCGACGGCTGCCTAAACGTCCATATTCCCCGCCGTCCCGGCTTTCGCCGGGACGACGGGTTTCGTTGACGGGGCTGCGCACCCGTCACCCCTATCCATCTCCAGTCAATTCAGCGACTTGCGCCGACTGATTGATCCCGCTTACAATTCCGCTTCTGTCCATACCCACTTAGGGCATGGGCAGTCTCTTGCCTCACCGCATCCGCGGGAGGCTGCGAGGCCCGTAAGGGTCGCATCCATAAGGAGTTTTCCCAATGACCTTGCGTCATTACGAAGTAGTGTTTCTGGTCCACCCTGACCAGAGCGAACAGGTTCCGGCGATGATCGAGCGTTACAAGGCGCTGATCACGGCCGATGGCGGCCAGATCCACCGCCTGGAAGACTGGGGCCGCCGCCAGCTGGCGTACCCGATCGTGAACCTGGCCAAGGCTCACTACGTCATGCTCAACATCGAAGTGAGCCAGAACGCGCTGAACGAGTTGGAGTCGGGTTTCCGCTTCAACGACGCCGTGCTGCGTCACCTGGTGATCAAGCGCGACGAGGCTGATACCGATCAGTCCTTCATCCTTAAGAGCAAGGAAAAGGATGACGCCAAGTCCTCACGCCGCCGTGACGACGATTCCGATGGCGATGACCGCCGCGTGGGTCGTGCCGATAGCGACGACGTTGAAATCGAAGACTGATAGGAGCCCAAGCCATGTCCAAGTTCTTCCGCCGCCGCAAGTTCTGCCGTTTCACGGCTGAAAACGTCAAAGAGATCGACTACAAGGATCTCAACACGTTGCGCCAGTACATCACTGAGAACGGCAAGATCGTTCCCAGCCGCATCACCGGCACGAAGGCTCGTTACCAGCGTCAGCTGGCCACGGCCATCAAGCGCGCTCGTTTCCTGGCGCTACTGCCGTACACCGACAACCACGACGTCTGATCGGTCGTGAGTCCTTCTCCTTCGCGGGAGAAGGGCGTGCTTCAACCCTCTCCTCGTAGGCATGAATTTGTTTGCGAAGAGAGGGGGGTAACACTTCGGACAACCGTCCACGGCTGCGCCGGGCCACACCGGTGCTAACGAATCTAAGGAATCACCATGGAACTCATTCTTCTCGAGAAAGTGCGCAATCTCGGCAACCTCGGCGACAAGGTCAATGTGAAGCCGGGCTACGGCCGCAACTACCTGCTGCCGCAGGGCAAGGCAGTTCGCGTGAACGCCGAAAACCTCGCCGCGTTCGAAGCTCGCCGCGCCGAATACGAAGCCAAGGCCAACACGCTGCTGGCCGACGCCGAGTCGCGCAAGGCCAAGCTGGCCGACGTGTCGGTGACCATCTCCGCCAACGCCAGCCCCGAAGGCAAGCTGTATGGTTCGGTCGGCCCGCGCGAGATCGCCGATGCGCTGCAGGCTGCTGGTCACAACATCCACAAGGGTGAAGTGATCCAGGGCGAAGGCCCGATCCGCCACATCGGCGAGTTCGACGTGCTGATCGCTCTGCACGCCGACGTGCAGAACACCGTCAAGGTGATCGTGGTCGGCGAAAAGTAAGCCGCTACGCCATCTTTTGATGGATCCAGACGGGCGCCGTTGGGCGCCCGTTTGTTTTGGGCGACTCCCAAACTTTATCCCCAGCTTTCCACACGATATCCACAGACTTATTGTCTCGTCGCGTGAGACGGCGCCGCGTATGCTCACATCTTGTGCCCGCCTACACGGCTTTGCGCACTTCCTTGCTACAGGGAATGTCCATGTCCTTCGTGCCCGAACGCAAATCCACCAATAGCGCCATCGAGGCATTGCGTGTGCCGCCGCATTCCATCGATGCGGAACAGGCAGTGCTTGGTGGTCTGATGCTGGCGGCGGATGCGCTGGACAAAGTCGCCGACAAACTGGGCGAACAAGACTTCTACCGCAAGGATCACCGGCTGATCTGGCGCGCTATCACCGAGCTGGCCAACAAGGGCATGCCGTGCGATGCCGTGACGCTTGGCGATTGGTTCGAAGGCAACGGCCTGGCCGAAATGGTGGGCGGCGCCAGCTATTTGGTGGAACTGGCGAACGCCACGCCCAGCGCCGCGAACATTGCCGCTTACGCGGAGATCGTGCGCGAGAAATCCGTGCTGCGTCAGTTGATCGATGCAGGCACCGCGATCACCGAAGACGGCTATCGACCGGAAGGCAAGGGCGTGCAGGAGGTGCTGGAAAGCGCCGAACAGCGCGTGTTCCACATCGCCGAATCCGGT
>OUNK010000407.1_pt4 | contig 20732 bp, 14 predicted proteins | sample 1755341 | NCBI WGS metagenome assembly OUNK01 (sample SAMEA3914788, study PRJEB12502) | metagenome | biome: forest; material: soil | place: Canada | collected 2011-07-03 | depth 0.1 m | reverse complement strand
CTCGTGCAGTATCAGCAGCGCGCGAATCTGGCCCGCGTCGATGGAGCGGCGCAGATCGGCCAGCGACTGTACCAATGCATTGAGGACGACGGTGCAGAGGTTGGGACAATCGAAATAGACCAGTGCCAAAACGGTTGGCTTGCGCGCCAGCAACGTTCCCAACTGGATCGGTTTCCCTGTCGAATCGGTGAAGGTCAGATCCATTGGAACCTGAGCGCCGAGGCGCTGCCGGAAGCCGATATCGAGCAGTTCCTGGCGGGAAAGCGAAGTCGGTTGAATCAGTTGCGAGGGCTCCGCCGCTCGGGCAGCCATCGGATCGAGGCCGCAGACTCCTAGTACCATGAAGAGAAACCAGACCTTCATGGCGCGGAACTGGTTGTGGCGGTGGGAACGCCGGGAGACGATTGGGCCGCCTGACCTTGATGCAGCTCCTCGGTGGTTTGGATCACGGGTTGGGGCAGCACATCCCGCAAACGCCCTTGCCCCGCCTTCCGTGCCAACAGCGCCATGGCTTGAGCGATGGAGATCTGGACGAAGGCGTGGGAGGAGTCGGTCCAGCGGCACTCCTGAAGGCGTTCCTCCTGGGCAACGCGCAACGAGGCGCCTTCAGCGGCGGGATCGGCTTGGAGTTGAGGTGTCGTCTTGGACCAACGCGGATCGGCCTGCGGAGCGGTGATGGGAACGGCGGGCATCGGACGCTGGCTCCAAAAGTCGGTCAAGCCCCACGCCACGGCGAAGACGGCCAATAGCAGAATCAAAAACAGCGCAGCGCCGATCACGAAAGGACGGACTCGAATCGGCGAGGGCTCTTCCGGCATCCGGGGGTCGTCACTCATCGCGGTTCCCCTCGTTTCGCAGAATGTTACGGGAGACCGCGATAGCCTCCGGAAAGAAAGCACCCACGCTCCAGACCCACCACGCGCCGATCAATAGCGCGGCCAGCAGCCCCAAGAGATCGACGTGGAAGCCATGGCTGAGGCGCGGCCTCGTCATCCACCAAACCTCGGCAAAATGAACCAGGAAAAGCGCGCCAGCCACCAGGCCCAGCCGTAGCGGATCTTTCTTCAGCCTTTGCGAAAGCAGCAGACAGAAGGGAATCGCGAAATGAAATGTCAGCACCGCGAGAGTGAAGGGAAGCCAGCCTTGGCTGGTGCGGGCGACATACCATGCCGCCTCGCGGGGCAGATTCCCGCTCCAGACGATGATGAATTGCGAGAACACCAGATAACCCCAGAAAAGGACTGCCGCGAAGAGCAGCTTGCCGAGGTCATGGAGCACCTCGGGACACTCCGGCCAATCTCCCTGAACCCGCAACCGGGCCGACACCGCGCAGAGCAGCGAGAAGACCGCGACCATGGCCCCGCTGAAATAGAGAAAGGGATAGAGGCTCGAGTAGAAATCGAGCTGCAATGACATCATCCAATCGCAGCTCGCCAGGCTCAGCAGCAGGATCACCGCCGCCAGGAGCGGGCCGGCCCACTTCGCGGCGGGATCGCCCTGCCCGATCCGATTGCGCGTCCAGGCGGCAATCGCCACCAACGCCGCCAGATAGAAAATCGCACGTAAAACAAAGCCGGTCGGATTGAGCCACGCGCGAGGCGATTCTGTTGCCGCCGTCGCCCACGGAAAGATGACGCGCAATGCCAGGAGCGGCGGAACAAAAAGCGGGATCAACCCATAGAGGCCGGAAATCCCCACCCGCAGGAAAGGGAAAGCCACTCGACCCCAGAGCCCGCCCGTGAGGAATTGCAGCAGCGCCACGATCAGGCAACCAATCGAAAGCTCGGTCCAAAACATCAGGCCATACCAATATCCCTGGAAAAGACCGCGCGGTGCCAGCCAGGTTCCCAATAGCACGAAGCCCCCCAACGCGGTCAGCGCCAAGACTCCGCCTTGACGTCGTCTCGGGCCGATTAGGAATGATGAAATATTCACGGTGCGATTCCTCCGCTGGCCGGCATGGCTTCAGGTTGGGGATGCAATTCCGGCGGAAGCGCGGCGGCTGGCGTATGGCGGCCGACCTGCAAGGCGCGGACATAAGCCGTGATCGCCCATCGATCCGCCGGATCCACCCGATCTGCATACGGGTACATCACCCCATAGCCGTGCGTGATGACATCGAAAAAATGGCCCGCCGGAGCCTGGCGCAGACGGTCACTGTGGAAGGAGGGTGGCGGGGGAAAGCCGCGTTGCACGATGATGCCGTCCCCATCTCCCCCCTCGCCATGACAGACCGCGCAATAGATGCCGTATTGCTCCCGTCCGCGAGCCAGCAGCGCCGTAGTGATCGGCACCGGAATCTCCGGAACCAGCCTGCCACGCTCCATCCCCGTCTCGGCGGTCCCCAGCACCGCCGGATCTTCCCGCGCCACGGTGTCCGGGACCAAAGGCCGCGAGGCGCTGCCATTCTGGAAGAGAGGGCTACCAGTCAGGGGACGGCGATAGGGCTGTTGCTCCATGCCGCGATTGCACCCGGCGAAAACGGAGACCGCGATGAAAGCGAACACAAGACGCTTCATTGCTTTTCCTCCTCAAAGACCGGATTCACCGAGAGGGCGCCGCAAGAGTGCAGCAGGCGCTCCGCCTCGGACGTGGAAAACACCGTTCCCTCCGTATGGGAAACCCGAAGACAAAGAAAAAAGCGATCCCGCGTGGCCCGTTCGAAATGAGGCGCCGTGAAAACGGGATGGGAATAGCGGGGCAACCGGCTCAAGACGAAGAACGAAAGCAGCCCCACCAAGACGGCTCCCAGGATCGTGGTCTCGAAGGTCGCCGGAACGAACGCGGGCCAGCTATTCAAGGGCCGTCCCCCGACATTGTGCGGATAGGCGATCACGGTGGCATAATATTGGAGCGCATAGCCGGAGATCCCGCCGAGGATTCCTCCCGCCAGGACACACGGGCCCATCCGGTGTTCGCGAAAGCCGATCGCCTCGGCCAATTCCGGCACCGGGAAGGGGCCATAGGCCTCCATGCGGGCGAAGCCGCCGTCCCGAGCCTCTCGCGCAGCCCGTATGGCCGCCTCCGGTTCGGCGAACTCGGCGATCACGCCATAGAGCGGCAAATCGAGGGAAGCGTCGGTCATGACTTGGGCTTCCGGTGAGCCTGTTCCGCGCTCTCATGCATCGAGACGGCGGGCAACAGACGGATGAAGAGAAAAAGAAGGGACAGAAAGAGGCCGAAGCTTCCCGCTAAGGTGGCCCAATCCCAGAATGTCCCCTCATAGAAATGCCAGGCGGAGGGAAGGAAATCCTTTTGCAGCGAGGTGGTCACGATGACATACCGCTCCAGCCACATCCCCACATTGACCACCAGTGCGATGACGAAGAGCAGCGGCAGATTGCGCCGCACTGACCGCCACCAGAGGGCCTGCGGGATCACCACATTGCAGGCGATCAGTGTCCAATACAACGGCGCAAAGGAACCGGACATCCGGTGGTTCATCATCGCGATTTCATATCGGTCGCCGCTGAAATAAGCGGTGAAACTCTCCATGAAATAGCCATGGGCCACGATCAGTCCGGTGGCCAGCATCACCTTTCCCATGTTGTCGAAATGCCGATCGGTGAAGAATCGCTCCCATCCGAAGAGCGCCCGCAGCGGCACCAGCAGCGTCACCACCATGGCGAAGCCGGAGAAGATTGCCCCGGAAACGAAATAGGGAGGAAAAATCGTCGAATGCCAGCCGGGCACGACCGAGACCGCGAAATCGAGGCTGACGATGCTGTGGACCGAGACCACCAGGGCCGTGGCCAGCCCGGCCATCAATAGATAGAGCTGATGGTACCGTTCCCAATGCCGCATCGATCCCCGCCAGCCCAGCGCCAGCAGCCCATACGCCACCCGTTGCCAGCGGTGCGCCGCCCGGTCACGCAGCGAACCGAGGTCGGGAATCAGCCCGAGATACCAGAACAAGAGCGAAACCGTGGCGTAGGTGCTGACCGCGAAGACATCCCAGAGCAGCGGGCTGCGGAACTGCGGCCAGAGCGACATCTCGTTCGGATAGGGTAGCAGCCAGTAAAAGACCCAGGGTCGCCCCAGATGAAGAATCGGAAAGAGCCCGGCGCAGGCCACCGCGAAGAGCGTCATCGCCTCGGTGAAGCGGTTGATGCTGGTCCGCCACTCCTGGTTGAGCAGCAGCAGGATCGCCGAGATGAAGGTCCCCGCATGGCCGATGCCGATCCACCAGACGAAATTGACGATGGCAAAACCCCAGGCGGTGGGAATGTTGATCCCCCAGATGCCGACACCGCGCACGAAGAGCCAGGTAATCGCGAAATTGAAAAGCATGAGCAGGCAGAAGGCCCCGCCGAATCCGAGCAGCCACCAGCGGGGAAAGCCGCGCCGCAGTACGGGAGCGCTGATCGCCCCGCCCAGGTCATCGAGCCGTTCGCCGAGGGAAAGGTCCGGTTTCATGCGGGCGAGGGCAGCGCCGGGTTTGGGTTCACCAACTTGCTGAGGTAGGTGGTGCGTGGACGGGTATCGAGTTCCTCCAGCAGCGCATAATGCCCCGCCCGTTTTCGGTTTTGGGAAACCGCGCTTTGCGGATCGCTCAAATCGCCGAAGACGATGGCTTCGGCGGGACACGCCGATTGGCAAGCGGTGATGATGCCCTGTCCAGTGAACGGTTGTTGCTCCCGGTCGGCGGCGATCCGGGCCGTCTCAATCCGTTGCACGCAATAGGTGCACTTTTCCATCACCCCGCGCGAACGGACCGTGACGTTGGGATTGAGATGGAGTTTTTCGCTCTCCGCGATCTTGGCATTGAACTCGAGAAAATTGAAACGCCGCACCTTGTAGGGGCAGTTATTCGAACAGTAGCGGGTGCCGACGCAGCGGTTATAGACCATCTCGTTCAGTCCCTCGTCGCTGTGCAGTGTGGCGCCGACAGGACAGACCACCTCACAGGGGGCTTTCTCACAATGCATGCAGGGGACAGGTTGAAAATGGGTCTCCGGTGCCTCGGGCGGTCCCTGGTAATAACGGTCGACGCGGATCCAATGCATCTCCCGGCCCTTCGCCACCTGTTCCTTGCCGACCACCGGGATATTGTTCTCGCTCTGGCAGGCGATCATGCAGGCGTTGCAACCGATGCAGGTTCCGAGATCGATCGTCATCGCCCAGGCGCGGCCCAGGTAGGGAACCTCAGGGTAGAGCGAGGCAGGCGCAGGCGAAACCAAAACCGGAGTCGGAGGATGATTGGCATCGGAAATGCGGACCAGATCCCGGTCTTCCATCTGTTGATGCTGTTGGGTGATGGCGAAGGAATGCCGCTTCCCTATCTTCTCCAGACTCTCCAGCGGCGCGATCCAGGAGCTTCCGCCGCGTCGCAGCGCATAGGCATTCACGCCGACTCCGTTCCCCACCCGTCCCGCCGCCGTTCTTCCGTAACCGAGCCGCAGCGTCACTCCGCCCTCCGCATGGCCCGGAACGATCAGCACTGGGGTCTCCAACCTGATTCCGCCGGACTGTAAGGCCACCACATCCCCATCGTTCAAACCGTGTTGAACGGCCGTGGCAGGCGCGATCAGCGCGGCATTGTCCCAGGTCAGCTTGGTGATGGGGTCCGGCATTTCCTGAAGCCAGGCATTATTGGCCTGCGCTCCGTCCCAGACCGAGGGATCGGGACGAAAATTGAGCCAAAGGGCGGCATCCGGCATTCCTCCCTCGCCGGTGAAGCGCACCTCCGCGACTGGCGCTGAAACCGGCATTCCCGCCACCACTCCGTCGCGCAGCCAACGATGCCAGGAGTCCTCGAAAGCCTCCGGCGGCAGCTTTCCCGAACCGCGCGTCTCGCGGAGCAGGGCATGGCCTTCCCGGCCTGTGGAATCGACCAGGAACGAAATCACCTCCAACTCGCTACGTCCCTCATAGAGCGGCGCGATCAACGGTTGCCGGATCGATTCGGTTCCGTCGTCGGCGCGGGCATCGCCCCAGCTTTCGAGGTCGTGAGCGGCGGGCAGCACCCAGGCACAGGCAGCGGAAGTTTCGTTGGCATAGAGAGTGTGATGCAGCGCCATCGGTACCCGCCGTAGCAATGTGCCGAAATCAAAATCGATCGGTGCCGTATAAACGGGATTGCCGCCCAGGATCAGCAAGGTTTCCACCCCATTGGCCCGTATTTGTGCCGTCAGCTCATCGAGGGAGCCGGGTTTGGGAAGGACCGATCCGGAGCGATGATAGGAGATCGTCTTTCCCAGATTGCCCAACAATCGATTCACTTCGTGGAGCGTCCCTCTTGCCGCGCCGGGGAGCGATGGTCCTCCCAGCACAGCTCCGCGTCCCGCATGGCTTCTCAGATCGTCCGCCAGGGCGGCGAGCCAAGGCCAGCGCGCATCGGGCGTTCCTCCCTGCAATACCTTCAGCAGACTCGTTGCCAATGCGATTCCATCAGCTGGAGAAACGGAAAAGCGATGGTCGGCCCGCGCTCCCGTTACACTGGGGCAAGACTCCGCGACATAGAGGCGGTTGCAGGCCTCGCTCCGGCGGCGGCGGGCAAAGGCTCGGGTCAAGGCGAGCGAGTCAGGCCGATCGAACAGAAAATCGGACTCCAGCGAAAAAATCACATCGGCATCGGCCAAATTCAACCTTTCCCGCAACGGAATCCCATCCTCTCCGAGGGGAGGGGAGGCCGTTCCCAGGGGATCCTGTTGATAATGACGCGCCTGAGGAAACATCGCCAGCAGCCGGGCCACTTGCGCCTCCACGGCGGGAGAATCAAGAGGAGGCGTCAACAAACAGAATCCTCGCCCGCCGCTAGCCGAGGCCGCTGCCCGCCATGCCGTCATGGCCTCTTGAAACTGATCCCAGGTCGTAATCGAGTTCTCATGCAGGACCGCCTGCGCCCGGTCGGGATCGTAGAGATCGAGGATCGCCGCCGTGGTCCAGATATCGGTCGCCCCCTCGCTCATCGGATGGAGACGGTTTCCCTCGATATGGGTCGGTCGTCCTTCCTGTTGCGTCACCACCACCCCACGCGGGAAACCTCGGACCCGCAGGGTCGTCGCATAATGGAGGGGCACTCCCGGAATCAATTTCTCCGGCTGCTCCACATAGGGCAGGATTTTTTCGTCCGGTGGCCGCACGCACCCGGAAAGCCCCGCCAGGGCAAATGAGGAGGCCAATAATTCGAGGAACCGCCGCCGCGAAAGTCCCGGTTCCCAGGCTGATGCCCCCTGCGGAAACTCATCGGCCAGCCTCCGCTCGAAATCGGGCGCGGCGGCCCAATCTTCCAGGCTCCGCCAGATTCGTCGGTTTTGAGGGGAGGGATTCATCGATGACAGGTCGAACAATTGGTAAGGCGCGCCTTCTGCACCGGATCGAGAGGACGGATCGGCGAGTCGCCCGGCTCCGGCCAATGTCGCGCCATGAACGGATCGGTCACCCGCGAGGGCGGCACCAGATTCACCTCGGGATGTCGGTGGCATTGGAGGCACATCCCCATATTGATATTGTGCGCCTCATAGGTTTTCGGCATCTGGTCCACATCACCGTGGCAAGTGATGCAGGCCACGCCTCGCGAGACATGAGCGCTGTGGTTGAAATAGACGAAATCGGGCAGGTCGGTCACCCGCCGCCAGGCGATGGGCCGTCCTGAGGCGGCGCTGGCGCGGAGCGCCGCCAGCACCGGGGCATCCTTCCAGATTTGGGAATGGCAGGTCATGCAGGTTTGGGTGGAGGGGAGCCCGGCGAAGGGAGAGGTCTCCGCTCCGGTATGGCAATAACGGCAATCGATGCCCAATTCCCCGGCGTGATGCCGATGGCTGAAAGGGATCGGTTGCTCCGGCGTCTCGGCCAGTCGCTCCCAGCCCCACGTGTACCTTCCCATCCAGAGATAGCCGCCCACCACCCCCAAGCCGGCCAGGAGCACGAGCACGGCGGAGCGGAGCAGCCGGTCATGGATCGGTTTGAAAAGTTGTCGCCGCGGCGGCTCCGGCGCGGGATCCTGTTCGGATGGTTCATGATGATCGGTCATGGGACGAGGGGTATCTCACCCTGCATCGCTCCGACCCGGAAATCGCTTCCCTCCCATCGATTCGATTCCGGCCAATAAAAGGTAAAGGCCAAGCCCTCGTGAGATCCCGGATCGAGATCCGCATAATGGATTCCAACGCCGGTATCGATCGTCTCCGTCTCCCGGATCTCCTTCCATCCGGGGTCCGCCCAGCGAATCCGCGCAGGAGCCCGCGTCTCGATGCGCAGGAGAGTGGAGGGGATGAAGAACGAGGTTTGCATGTCGAAACGCCAAGGCGTGTGCCGGGGCGGCGTTCCGGCTACGGCGTAACGTTCGTAGACCTGCGGAGGCAGCGCAAATGAGTGTCCATCGCGCAGCGAGCGGATCAGTTTGACATGTTCCGCGTGCGCCCATGCCAGAGGACGGGCAGAGCCGCTGGGACGCCCGGGAAACAGGTTTTTATCCGGGATCGCATCAGCATCCCATACTTGTTCGGGAATCAATCCGCTTTTGCTTGAAAAGCTCTCAAGATTGTCCAGCAGCCGTCGTGCTTCCTCAGGGCGGCCTGCCATCAATTCATACTGGGCCCGTTCGGCGGTGAAGAGAGGCCAGCTCCGGCCAATGCCTTTGTCCCGGTAGGGACTGCCGTCCTCGTTCTCGCCATAACCGTCGCCGTGATATCGATGCCAGACCGGGCCGGAGGGGGTTTCGGTCCGCAAGGTGTCGATCACCTTCAACGTTTCCAGAATACGCGGATCGGTCGCCGCCCGTAGGCCGAAAAAGACCAACGCTAGTGCATCCGGGCTGCCCACCTCCCGCGCCCGGACCCGGGGAGCGCTCAGGCTGTTCTTAAGATCGTAGAAAGCGTCGAATTCCGGCCGTCCCTCCGCCGAAACCGGGACGACCCGGCAATAATGACCTGTGGCTCCCGCCGCGCGGGCCACCTCGCCTTGGCAGTAAACCCAGTTTTCGATCTGTCCGTTCCAGGCATCGGCGGTATCGATCAAATAATCGCCCAATTGCAGTTCCCCGTTCGCCTGCGCCAGACCCGCCGCCGTGCAGAGCGCAGCCACAGCGATCGCGACCGTATAGGAAGCCAGGCCGCCGTTGCGCTCCCAGCGGTCCTGCTGCGTCGCCGGTCCGTGACGCGCCACGAAACCGGTGGCATCCCGCACCATCGGCCACAGACGTCTCGCGGCGGCCGCCTCCAGCGTCCCATTCCGCAAGGCCAGATCATAGAGCAGGATCGGCGCGGCTACCTCGTCCAACTGGAGTTTTTGCTGATGGACCTGCCCATCGATCCACATATCCTGAAGCCAACGGCCGTCGGCCTCCTGGTTGGCCGCGAGATAATCGAGGATCGCCACCGCCTCTTGGTGCGCTCCTGCGGCGATAAAGGCCTCTCCCACCTGGCAGGCATCCCGGGGCCACACCAGATGATAGCCTCCGGCATCTTTCTTGGTCTCGCGGCACCCCCACGGCACGGAAAGGCTGGCGACGACGCCTCCGGCAATGCCCGCCGATTGATGGCTGCGCAGGGCCGCCATGCTGGTCCGGTAGGAATTCAGGCCATCGGGCCGCTTGCGATCGAGCGGCAGCAACCTTTTTTGCCAAGCTTCCCATTCACGGGTATAACGCTCCAGCGCCTGGTCGAAGTCTCCCTGCAATGCGGCCCGCGCCTGATGGGCCGCCTCGTTCCAGGAACGGCCGAATCCGATCGCGAGCACGAAATCACCGTCCGTAAAATCGATCTCCCCGGTCAAGGCTACATTCCCCTCCCGAGCCTCCCGATATTCGTGGGTCATCCGCCCATGGCGCGCAAGATCGTGCCAGCCGTCCGAAACGCCGACGAATCCCACTGATCGACGCCGCCATCCCCCCGAGCAGGCGAAGGCGAGATATTCCCCACCTGCGCTGGCCAGCAGGAGCGGCATTCCCTTGTACTCCCCCCAGCGCGCCCGGTTCGGCTCGCGGTCATTGTCGAGGTGGGGATTGAGCAGCGCGAAAATCCGGTAGTCGGCCTTTTCCCCTTGGAACGCCTCAAAACGGACTCGTTGTAGGAGGGCGTTGCGAATCGGATCGACCAGCACTTCTTTGCGCAATCGGTAGCGGCCTCCCGGCTCGGTATTGACGATCGAGAAGGCGGGAACACCCTCCCGAAGCCAGCAGGTCTCAGAAGCGGTGCCGGTCCGTTCCCCGGAGACGAATGAGCCGCCGTCGGTAACCACCAGTTCCAGGTCGCGGATGCACGCCCGGTCGATCCGGGGATAATAGACCTCGTTGACGATGCCCTCGCCGATAGTGAACCAGATGCGCCCTCCCGGATTGCACGCCGTCCCCACCCCGTCCTTGCGGCTGGAAAACCAGTGGGGCGGCGCTCCGGGACCGCCCGGAGCCTGTTCCATCACATCGTACATCCTGCGGTTAACTTCGTCGCGGCTCCCGCCCTGTCAAATGACAGTTTCCCGATAGATCAGGAACCTTCGGGCATCGCTGTCCCGTAGTTTCAGGCCATGGCCCGGACGATCCAAGTCGGGAAATAGCCGGCCTTCCCGCAGCTCCGCCACGCCGTCGAAAAGCATCCGCTCGATCCGCACATGATCGTGGAAAAATTCCATGTGCCGGATCGCCTGCGCCGCGCAGCAGACCGGCAAATGAAACGCCGGGGCGCAATGCGAGGAAAGAGGGGTGCCGTGGGCCTGAGCCAGCGCATCCGCCTGCAAAAAGCCGGTATAGCCGCCGCAGCGGGTCGCATCCGCTTGGAGGACATCGACCGCCTGCGCCGCCAGCATCCGCGAAAAATAAGCCGCATCCCATCCATACTCGCCCGCCGCGATATCGATCCCCGGGGGCACCTTCTCCCGGATCAAGCGGAGGCCTTCCAAATCATCGGAAGAGACCGGTTCCTCGAACCAAGTGACTCCGAGATCGTGAAAAATCTCGGCCAATCGAAGCGCTTGCGTGGGATGCAGCGCCCCATTGGCATCGACGAAAATCTCCATCTCGGACCCCATCGCCTCGCGCACCGCCCGAATTCTTGCCGGATCGTCCTGTGGGGCGCGTCCCACCTTGATCTTTACCTGCTTCAGTCCACTGCGGGACCATCCCGCAGCCTGTGCCCGCAACTGCTCCAGGGAATAGGAAGTGAAGCCGCCGCTCCCGTAGGCCGCGATTGAGGGACGGGCTTGGCCGAAGAGTGAGACCAGCGGCAGATGCAGCGCTTTCGCCTTGAGATCCCAGAGCGCGGTGTCGAGCGCCGAGAGGGCAGCGGCGCCGACGCCAGGATAACCGACATTGCGCAGCGCCCGCCGCCCCCTCTCCCAAATGGTGGCGATATCGAAGGACTTCTCCTTCTTCAGCAATGGGGCGAGGATGCCCTGGATCAAATGGGCTGCCGCCACATCCGAATAGGTGAAGCCAAGGCCCTCGATTCCATCGGCTTCCAGCCGGACCAGCACCAGCGTCGTCGCCTTCCAGGTCAAGGTCCCATCGGACTCGATTTCATCTGTCGGAATCCGGTAGGCGGAAATCTCGCACCGCTCGATCTTCGGCGTATCCACTCGGCAAGGTACAACAGGAATATCAAGCCGCCATCAGGGAAACCCCGGGAGGAATGGACCGAATCGCCCCCATTGGAGGACCGGCACCCCGGGATTAATTTTCGCCAGTCCGAACTCTTAACCCCCAACCCCATCCTCCTATGACTGTCAGCGATTTCCTCCTCAAGCGTCTTTCTGAATGGGGCGTCCGCCGCATTTACGGCTATCCTGGCGACGGCATCAACGGGATCATGGGAGCCTTTGGGCGGTCCAAGGGCCTGATCGATTTCGTCCAGGTCCGCCACGAGGAAATGGCCGCCTTCATGGCTTGCGCGCACGCCAAGTTCACTGGCGAAGTCGGCATCTGCATGGCCACCTCCGGTCCGGGCGCGATCCACCTTCTCAACGGCCTCTATGACGCCAAGGCGGATCACCAGCCGGTGGTCGCCATCGTCGGTCAGGCGGCTCGCGCTGCGCTGGGAGGCCATTATCAGCAGGAAGTCGATCTGGTCTCGCTCTTCAAGGACGTGGCCCATGAGTATGTCCAGATGGCTTCGGATCCGGCACAAATCCGGCACCTGATCGACCGGGCCATCCGCATCGCCCGGGTCGAGCGCACGGTCACCTGCATCATTGTTCCCAACGATGTACAGGAACTCGACGCGGTCGAGACGCCTCCGCGCGCCCACGGGACGATTCACTCGGGCATCGATTTCGCCCGTCCCAGAATCGTGCCGGAGGAGGTCGATCTGCGCCGCGCCGCCGATGTCCTCAACGCGGGCAAGAAAGTCGCCATGCTGGTCGGCGCAGGCGCTCTCCATGCTGCCGAGGAAGTATTGGAAATCGCCGACCTGCTCGGGGCGGGCGTGGCCAAGGCGCTCCTGGGCAAGGCGGTGTTGCCGGACGCCCTGCCTTTCGTCACCGGCTCCATCGGCCTTCTCGGGACCAAGCCGAGTTGGGAAATGATGACCGAGTGCGATACCCTCCTCATGGTCGGCTCCAGCTTCCCCTATTCGGAATTCCTTCCCAAGGAGGGCCAGGCCCGGGGAGTGCAGATCGATCTCGACGGCAAGATGCTCAGCCTGCGCTATCCCATGGAGGTGAGCCTGATGGGAGACAGCGCCCAGACCCTCCGCGCTCTGATCCCCCTGCTCCAGCGCAAGGAAGACCGTAGTTGGCGGCAGCACCTCGAAACAGAGGTCAAGGAGTGGTGGCAGGTGCTGGAGGCCCGGGCCATGCAGGACGCCAACCCGATCAATCCCCAGCGCGTCTTTTGGGAGCTTTCCCCGCGCCTGCCCGATAATTGCATCCTGAGCAGCGATTCCGGTTCCGCCGCCAACTGGTTTGCGCGCGATCTCCGGATCCGCCGCGGCATGATGGCCTCGCTCTCCGGCAATCTCGCCACCATGTGCCCCGGCGTTCCCTACGCCATCGCCGCCAAGTTTGCCTTCCCCGACCGCGTGGCCATTGCCTTGGTCGGCGACGGTGCCATGCAGATGCTCGGCAACAACGGCCTCATCACCATCGGCAAGTATTGGAAGGAATGGAGCGATCCCCGCCTGATCGTCCTGGTATTGAACAATCGCGACCTGAACCAAGTCACCTGGGAACAGCGCGCCATGTCGGGCGATCCCCGCTTTGTCGCCTCCCAGGCGTTGCCCGACTTTCCCTACGCCCAATATGCCGAGCTATGTGGCCTCAAGGGCATCCGGGTCGATAAGCCAGAGCAGATCGGCCCCGCCTGGGACGAGGCCTTGGCCGCCGACTGCCCCGTCATCCTGGAAGCCTATACCGATCCCGACGTTCCCACCCTGCCGCCCCATATCACCCTCAAGCAGGCCGAATCCTATGCCAAGGCCCTCTTCAAGGGAGATCCCGAGGAACTGGGCATCATCCGTCAGACCTTCAAGGATGTCGTCGCCGCCTTTGTTCATTAGGTCTGAATATGCATCAAATCCAGTCGATGCCGGAATCCGCCTCGCGTCCCGACGAACTGAAGCGGACGCTTCCCGAAGCTTTGCGCCAGTCCCTGCGCGGCGAGGTCCGTTTCGACGATGGCAGCCGCGCCCTTTACGCCACCGACGGTTCCAACTATCGCCAGACTCCCATCGGCGTCGTCATCCCGCGCGATAAAGAAGACGTGGCTGAGACCGTCCGGCTCTGCCATGCCTACGGAGCGCCGATCACCTCGCGCGGCTGCGGTACCAGTCTCGCCGGACAGTGCTGCAACATCGCCGTCATCATCGACAATTCGAAGTATTACAACCAAGTCCTTGCGATCGATGCCGCTCGCCGCTTGGCCCGCGTCCAGCCGGGGTGCATCCTCGACACCCTCCGCGACACCGCTAAGAAACAGGGCCTCACCTTCGGTCCCGATCCCGCGACCCATTCCCACTGCACCCTGGGCGGAATGCTTGGCAACGATTCCTGCGGCACCCACTCCGTTATGGCCGTCGAGGCGGGCACCGGCGCCTTGGTGGCCGATAACACTGAGGAACTCGAAATCCTCACCTACGACGGTGTCCGGATGAAAGTCGGCCCTACCTCCGAAGCCGAATTGGAGCAAATCATCGCCGGGGGAGGACGCCGGGGCGAGATCTACGAAAAGCTTCGCACCCTGCGGGACAAATACGCCGATCTGATCCGCCGGAAATTTCCCAACATTCCGCGCCGCGTCTCCGGCTACAACCTGCCCCAACTCCTTCCGGAGAACGGCTTCAACGTCGCCCGCGCCCTGGTCGGAACCGAGGGCACTTGCGTCACTATCCTGGAGGCGACCCTCAAGCTCATCCCCGAGCCCAAGGCCCGTACCCTCGTCGTCCTCGGCTACCCCGATGTCTTCAGCGCCGGCGACCATGCTCCCGAAGTGATGAAGCATCACCCCATCGGCCTCGAGGGAATCGACGAGATGTTGGTCGGCTATATGAAGAAGAAGGGGTTGCATACCGGTGATCTGAAACTCCTGCCGGAAGGCAAGGGCTGGCTACTGGTCGAATTCGGAGGCGAAAGCCGTGAAGAGGCCGACGCCAAGGCGAAGAAGATGATGGCCGCCCTCCGGGCCCACCCGGACGCGCCGACCATGAAGTTCTACGACGACAAGAAGGAGGAACAGGAAGTCTGGGAAATCCGCGAAAGCGGCCTCGGTGCCACCGCCTTCATCCCCGGTCAGGCTCTGACCTTCCCCGGCTGGGAGGACTCGGCGGTCCCGCCGGAAAAGGTCGGCCCCTACCTCCGAGACCTGAAGAAGCTCTTCCATAAGTTCGGCTACGACGCCTCGGTCTACGGTCACTTCGGCCAAGGATGCATTCACTGCCGCATTCCCTTCGACCTCCTGACCGATAAGGGGCTCAAGACCTATCGTGCCTTCCTCGACGAGGCCGCCGACCTAGTGGTCGGCTACGGAGGTTCCCTCTCCGGCGAGCACGGAGACGGCCAGTGTCGCGGCGAACTCCTCCCCAAAATGTTCGGCGAGGAATTGGTCGAAGCCTTCCGCGAATTCAAGGCCATTTGGGATCCCCAAAACAAGATGAACCCGGGCAAGAAGATCGACGCCTACCCGATCCTCTCCAATCTGCGCCTCGGCACCTCCTACAATCCCTGGGAACCGAAGACCTATTTCCGGTTCCCCGACGACCACGGCAGTTTCGCCCACGCCACGCTCCGCTGCGTCGGCGTCGGCAACTGCCGTCAGCTCAAGGGGGGGACCATGTGCCCCAGCTTCCAGGCCACCCGCGAGGAAAAGGATTCCACCCGGGGCCGCGCCCACCTCCTCTTCGAAATGCTGCGCGGCGAGACCACCGGCAAAAACGGCTGGCGCGAGGAAAGCGTCAAGGACGCGCTCGACCTCTGCCTGGCCTGCAAGGGCTGCAAGGGCGAGTGCCCCGTCAACGTCGACATGGCCACCTACAAGGCCGAGTTCCTCTCCCATTATTACCAAGGCCGCCTCCGTCCTCGCTCCGCCTACGCCATGGGCCTGATCTACTGGTGGGCCCGCCTTGCCTCGCACTTCCCGGGTCTGGTGAACTTCTTCTCCCGCACTCCGCCTTTCAGTAATTTGGTGAAATTCCTCGGCGGCGTTGCTCAAGAGCGGAAGATGCCTCTTTTCGCCAAGGAGACCTTCAAGAGCTGGTTCGCCAAACGGCCGCCGCAAAATCAAGACAGGTCCCGCGTCATCCTCTGGGCCGACACCTTCAACAACCACCTCCTTCCGGAGACCGCCAAGGCCGCCGTCGAAGTCCTGGAGGCGGCAGGATATCAGGTCGTCGTCCCGGCGAAGCCGCTCTGCTGCGGCCGACCTCTCTACGACTGGGGCATGCTTACCCAGGCCGAACGGTTGTTGCGCCAGATCATTGAGACTCTACGGGACGATATCCGTGCCGGAACCCCCCTGGTTGGCCTCGAACCGAGCTGTATTTCCGTCTTCCGGGACGAACTGAAGAACCTCTTCCCGAACGACCAAGACGCCATGCGACTCAGCAAGCAATCATTCCTCCTCAGCGAATTTCTCAACAAGGAAGCCAAGGATTTCGTATGGCCCAAGCTCGACCGTAAGGCCGTGGTCCACGGCCATTGCCATCACAAGGCCCTCATGAAGATGACCGATGAGGAGGCCCTCCTGCGTAAACTCGGCCTGGAGATCGAAACCCCCGAGACCGGTTGCTGCGGCATGGCCGGAGCCTTCGGCTTCGAAAAGGAACACTGCGACATTTCGCTAAAAATTGGCGAACAGGCCCTCCTACCCAGGGTCCGCCAAGCAAGTAAGGACACCCTGATCGTCGCTGACGGCTTCAGTTGCCGCGAACAAATCTCCCAGACCACCGACCGCCGCGCCCTCCACATCGCCGAAGTCATCCAGATGGCCCTCCATCATGGCCCTCAAGGACCAAGCGGCAATTTCCCCGAGCGCCAGGACCGCGCAAGCTCCTAACCCACCAAACGTGATGCGATTCTCTCTTCCGCAGCGGCAACAGCTCCCGCGGCAGCCTTGGCGTCACTCTGAGTTATTGACTCGCTCTTCGTAGTAATGCATGCGTCGGCAATACTTCCTTGCTTTGGCCTATTTTTGGAAACAGCTTATAACATGCAATGAATCAACGCTTTGCTGCAATCTCACGCAAGGAAATGCAGCCGTAAATATAGGTTCAAATCCCCTCTGTCCGCCCTATTTCACTCCGAAATAGCAGGCAAAAACGCTGTTTCGATGGAGCACATCGTAATGCGAAAACCCGGAAGCCTTCAGCAGATCGAGTTGAAAGGGCAATGATCTGGGAGAATCCTCCCGATCGATATAGGCAAAGACCTTTTCCCGGTAATCTTCTCCTTCCAGAGCCGTCAGGTAGTCCCCATAGCGCTTCCACATCACCTCCTGCGCATCGGGCACATCGAAATAGGCCAGATCGGCGACATAGAGACGTCCTCCCGGCTTCAGCCACGCATGAAACTGCGCGAAGGCCGACCGCCAATCGGCGTCATCCCGAAGATGGTGAAGAACCGCGCCCGCCAGAATGCAGTCAAAGGAGTCCGCGGGAAAGGAGAGGGCCCGGAAATCGGATTGATAGGTAAGGAGAGAAGCCGCGCCCCCCGCCCGGACCCGTTCCTTCGCCCGGGCCAGCATCGGCCCGCTCAGGTCAGCCAGATGACAGTGCAATCCCGGGACTTCCCGGAGAACGCGGAGCGTGAAGTTTCCGGCTCCGCATCCGATATCGAGGATCGCCCGGCCAGGAGCCAAATGGCGTTCGGCCGTCTGGGCCACCAATTCCAGCACCAAGGGAGCATCGATGGTTGCCTGCTGGCCTGTCTCCAATCGGCTGAATCTTTCGACATCCTGGTCGAAGCGGTTTCGGATCTCCTCGAGAGTCGATTTATTGGACAAAGGCGTGGGCATGAGGAGATGGTAACGCATCGATCATTATTACGGAATTGCGATGATCGAATAAGCGTATTACCTTTTAGGCATGAGCCAGATCAATCTTCGCGAGATCGAGTGCTTCGTGGCGGTGGCCGATCATCTTAATTTTTCCAAGGCGGCGGCGCAGCTGCATCTCTCCCAGCCGCCGCTCACCCGGCATATCCAGGCAATCGAAGGCAAGCTGGGCGCCCGGCTTTTCACCCGCAATACCCATGCGGTCGCCCTGACTGCCGCGGGGGCGCTCTTTCTGGAGGATGCGCGGGCGATTCTTCGCCAGCTCGATCGTGCCACCGAGGCGGTTCGCCGCATGCGCGAGGGAGAGACCGTCCGCCTGCGCCTGGCTTTCGTGGGGGCTCTTCTCGACGAAAAGCTTGTCCGCGTCATCCGGAGATTTCGAGAGAGCCAGCCGGACTGCCAGGTGGAAATGGCCGACTTGTCCCCGTCGGCTCAATTGGCGGCTCTCCAGGCCGGAGAGCTGGATGGAGGATTTATCGGCGCCAAGCCGCCCAAGCCGGTCCAGGGACTGGCCTTGGTCGATTGGCGGCAGGAGCCTTTGGTTTTGGCGCTTCCTGAGGAGCATCCGCTGGCCCGGATCAAGAAGCTGGAATGGCGTCACCTGCGGGGACAGGCCTGGGTGATGGTTTCGCGCCAGGCCGCGGCAGCCTTTCGCGAGCAGTTTTCCCAGGTTGCCGAGGATCGGGGAGTGGCGCTTCAGATCGTCCAGGAATCGGATCGCGTGGCGGCGGTCTTGACCATGGTGGCCGCCGGGAGCGGAATCACCGTCGTGCCCCAATCGATCCGGCATTTGATCGATAGCGGGGTCGTCTTCCGTCCGCTACCCCTTCCGCGCCCGAGGTTGCATCACGTCTTTGCCCATCGTTCCGGGGAGTCTTCCGCGATCCTGAGTCAATTTCTCTCGGTTTTGCGGAAATCGATTTGATTGGAAAAGTTTCCGCGGAGCCCGATTTATTTTGTTTCGGAGACGAACACGCCCGTCCACTCGGGTGGAGGGGGATTGGCGGCCAAAATTCGGCAGCGTTCGGCTAATATCCGGCTGGGAGGATCATTTGAAAGAGACTCGAACGACCGCAGCGCGCCTGTGAAATCGCGGATCATGTAGAGGGCGAGGGCTTGTTCATACCGATCGATCCATTCCGGGCGAATGCCGCCGCTCGATTTTTCAAAAAGTGGTTCATAGATGGCCACCTTCCGCTTCTTTCCCTTCACCGCCACCCAATCGACGAGACGAAATTCAATGGCATTGCCCGTGGCCTCGAAGATCGTTTCGCTGACAAGGACGGTTGTTCCGTAAATTTTATTAAGGCCCTCGATGCGTGAAGCCAAATTGATCCCGTCGCCGATCGCGGTGTAGTTGAAGCGGGTGGGAGCGCCGAAATGCCCCACCGAGGCCTGGCAGCGATGCAGTCCGAACCGGGTTTCAAAATGTGGAAAATCGCCCCATTGGGGAGAGGCATAGAGCGCTTTCAATGCCTCCCGGCAGCGGAGGGCGGCCTGGCAGGCAAGCACGGCATGGTCGATCACCGGTTCCGGTGCATTCCAGAAGGCCATGACCGCATCGCCGATGTATTTATCGATGGTGCCTCGTTCTTCCTGGATGATGCGGGTGGTTACCTCCAGGTAGCGCCCCAGGATTTCGGCGATCCGGTCGGGAGGAAGCTCCTCGGCATAGGAGGTGAAGTCCTTGATGTCGGTGAAGAGAACAGAGAGATCGGCGGTGTCGCCTCCGAGAACGGGTTCGCGCTCGTCCCGATAGAGGCGGCGGACGAGGTCGATCGGGATGTACTTGCCCATGGCCCGCATGGCGGTCTTGGCCCGTTCCAGGCCGTGCAGGATCTCGTGGACATCGCGAAGAGAGGAATTACAGGCATGGGGAGACGGTGCAAATTCGAAGCGGTTCATCTGCTCCGTTTCCGTCGATATCCGGGAGTGGGCGCTGAGAATGCTTCGGAGAGTGAATCCCCCGATAACGGCGATCAGCAGGCTCAAGCCCAGGGTCGCCCAGAGCAGCTGCATTCGGATATGCCCCAGGGGGCCGAGATAATAATCCCGGGGCACGACGATTCCCACGATCCATCCTTGGGTCAGATTTTCCTCCACCGAAGAAATCGCCAGGAAGGTGCAGAGATAGGTCATGGAACCGATTCGAAAGTGAGTCGCCGCAGTGGGATGATCGGCGTCGATGTCGCGGAGGGAGGATTGTTGGAGCGCCACGGCAACCTCGGGCGGAAGGTCTTTCGGGACAACGCGCAGGTCTCCATCGGAATCGGCGACGATCCGGTCCCCGGAATTGAATCCGGTGATCAGCCCGCCCGCGTTGTCGCAGAGAAAAATACGGTAGGGGCTTTCCTGCCGGGAATTCGCAGCGCCGATATCATAGCGGATGGCCCGAGTCACCTGCTCATTGAGGAGCCCGATACGGATGACACCCGCGAACCGTCCCCCGGCGTCGTCGACCGTTTTCTGGACGCTGATCTCGACCCGGCGCTGGGCCTCGGGCAGCGCTTCATCGAACTGGGACCAATAGAGATCGGTCCAGAGGAGTTGTCCGTAAAAGGCGCGGCTGGCGGGAGTTTGGAAGGTCAGGCTGGCGGTGGGGTCGTCGGGGTAGGGGAGCGGTGGAGTTATCTCCCAGTTATGGGTCTTTTCCTGGAACAACCGGCTTTGGGAAACGAACCGATCTCCCCGCGCGGTGATTTGACGGCAGATGAAGGGGGGCGCTTCTTGTTGCGGCGAGCTGGTACGGAATACCGTGATTTGTTGCCGCGTGGAGGGAACCAGCCTGATGTTTCCGTCGGCATCGAAGCCCCGGCTCTCTCCAGAAGTAAAGCTGGCTTCGGAAATGTTGTCGTTGGCCAGCAAGAGGGAGAGGAGCGCAGCCCGGATCGATTGGGGATTGTGGAGATCGACCAGGCCATAGCGGGTGTGTTTTTCGAAGTCGTCGACCGCAACGATCGCCTCGCTCAGGTAACTGGTGATTCGCTTGGAAATTTCCTCACTGGCGGCCGTGCGGAACTGCTCCGCGCTTTGCAGGATCGTCTTCTCGGACCCCCGTAGAATCAGGAAAAAAAGGAGGGCCAGCCCCAGGACCATTCCCAAGAAGCCGAAGACGAAGATTTTCCGGAGCGTGAGAAACACGAAGGCCGTCTTGGTTGTTATATTCGCTCTCGCCGCCATGAGTCCGGCATTGCCGAGGACGGGTTAGCCGGCGGTCTTGGCATCGAGGCATTCCCGCAACACCGTGCCGAGCGTTTTGGCTTCGAACGGCTTGGAAAGGTAGATAATGCCCTCCTGGTTGGGGATGCCGTCCACC
>OUNK011142128.1_pt1 | contig 21022 bp, 16 predicted proteins | sample 1755341 | NCBI WGS metagenome assembly OUNK01 (sample SAMEA3914788, study PRJEB12502) | metagenome | biome: forest; material: soil | place: Canada | collected 2011-07-03 | depth 0.1 m | reverse complement strand
ACGATGCGGCCGCCGGCCATGCCCTTGCCGACGCCATCGTTGGCCTCGCCGACAAGATCGATATGCACGCCGCCGGCGTTCCACGCGCCGAGACTCTGGCCAGCGGCGCCTTCCAGCGCAAGCACGATCGGATGGTCATCCATGCCGTGGTCGCCATGAAGGCGCGCGACATCGCCGGACAAGCGCGCACCGATCGCACGATCGGTATTGGCGATGCGATAGGCGAAGCTGCCGCCCGTTTTGCCGGACACCGCCGCTAACGTATCGGTTGTGATGCGTGACGCAAGTTCGGCCTCATCGCGCATCGGATTGCGCGCCAGTGTGCAGGCGAAGTCGCTGCTCGCACTCAGGCCAGCACCGTCGATCAATGGCGTCAGGTCAAGCTTGTGCTGCACTGGCGTGCCGCCTTGAAGCTGTTCAAGCAAATCGGTGCGACCGACAATCTCGCCCAGCGTCCGCACGCCCAGTCGTGCCAGATGCGCACGTACATCGTCGGCAACGAAGGTGAAGTAGTTCATCACCATCTCGGGCAAGCCGATGAAGTGATCCTTGCGCAACACGGGATGCTGCGTGGCGACGCCGGTCGCGCAGTTGTTCAAGTGACAGATGCGCAGGTATTTGCAACCCAATGCGACCATCGGGCCGGTGCCGAAGCCGAAACTTTCGGCGCCTAGCAACGCAGCCTTGATCACATCGAGACCAGTCTTCAAACCACCGTCGGTCTGCAAGCGTACACGACCGCGCAGATCGTTGCGGCGCAGGGTCTGTTGCGTTTCGGCCAGGCCCAACTCCCACGGCGTACCGGCGTATTTGATCGACGTAAGCGGACTCGCACCGGTGCCACCGTCGTGACCGCTGACGGTGATCAAATCCGCGCCTGCTTTCACCACGCCGGCTGCGACGGTGCCGACGCCTGCATGCGACACAAGCTTCACCGAAACCAGCGCTTCCGGATTCACTTCCTTCAGATCGTGAATCAACTCGGCCAGATCTTCGATGGAATAGATGTCGTGATGTGGCGGCGGCGAAATCAGGCCGATGCCGGGCTTGGCGTAACGCAGCCGCGCAATGGTGGCATCGACTTTGTGTCCAGGAAGTTGACCGCCTTCGCCTGGTTTGGCGCCCTGCGCAATCTTGATCTGCAACACTTCGGCATTGACCAGATAGGCAGGCGTAACACCAAAGCGCCCGGATGCCACCTGCTTGATCTTCGACGCACGCTCGGTGCCGTAGCGCGCGGGATCTTCGCCACCTTCGCCAGAGTTGCTGCGCGCACCAAGGCGGTTCATGGCAATGGCCAAGGCCTCGTGTGCTTCGGGCGACAGCGCACCCAACGACATGCCGGCCGAATCGAAACGCTTAAGGATGGATTCGGCCGATTCAACCTGCTCCAGCGCAATGGGCGTCGCGGCCAGCTTCAGGCCCAACAAATCGCGCAATGCTGACGAGGGGCGCCGATCGACGAAGTCAGCGTAAATGCGATAGTCGGCCGGATTACCGGTGCGCACCGCCTTCTGCAGGCTACTGATCACATCGGGGTTGTACATGTGGTACTCGCCACCGTGTACATACTTATAGAGACCACCCGCGCGCAGCGGCAATGCTTCGTTCCACGCTTCGGCGGCGAGCAGGCGCTGCTCGTGTTCCAGTTCCGCGAAGCCGGCGCCGCCGATGCGCGAAGGCGTGCCAGGGAAGCACAACTCCACAACTTCCGGCGCGAGCCCGACGATTTCGAAAAGCTGCGCGCCACGATATCCGGCAACTGTGGAGATGCCCATCTTCGAAAGGATCTTCAGCAGGCCCTTGCGGATACCGCGACGGTAGCTGCGCCCGATTTCCTGGCGATCGCCTTCGATATGCCCTTCACGTCCCAGCTCGAACAAGCTCTGATAAGCAAGCCACGGATAGATCGCCGTGGCGCCAAAGCCGATCAGGCAAGCGAACTGATGCGGATCGCGCGGCGTGGCGGTTTCCACAATGATGTTGCACTGGCAGCGCAGGCCTTCGTCGATCAGATAGGCATGCACGGCACCGGTGGCAAGCAGGGAATGGATCGGCAATTGATCGCGACGTGGATAGCGATCACTGAGAAACACCAGCGCGCAACCATCACGCACGATTTTCGCTACGTCGCGACATAGGCGGCGCAAGGCAGCCTCGAGACCCTCTTCTGGCGCATACATCAGATCGAAGCGTGGCGCGTCGGCGTATTGCGGCATCGCCAACAGCTGACGCAGCTTGCGTTGCGAAAGCATCGGCGAATTGATCAGGATCTGCTTCGCATTCTCCGGCTTGAGATCGAAGACGTTGCCCTCCGGCCCGATCTGCGTCACCAGCGACATCACCAGTTTTTCGCGCAGCGGATCGATCGGCGGATTGGTCACCTGCGCGAAACCTTGGCGGAAGCGGTCGAACAAGGGGCGCACCTGACGCGACATCGCGGCTACCGGCGTGTCGTCGCCCATCGAACCAGTGGCTTCGGCCTCTAGCTCGGCGATCACCTTGAGCACGGTCTCACGTTCTTCGCGCGAAAGGCCGTACAACTTCTGATAGCAACGCAATTCGTCGGCCGGCAACGGTTCGGCGGCAAGTGAAGGATCGATCAGATCCGATTCCAGATAGCTCACGCCCGCGCGCAACCAGTCGCGATAGGGTGCGCGCTTGCGATTGATCTCGTCGATATCCGCATCCCGCAGCAAACGATGCGTGGCGAAATCCACCGCGATCATTTCACCCGGTGCGAGACGGCCCTTGGCGATCACGCGTGCGCTGGGAACATCCCACAAGCCAGCCTCGGACGCGACGATCAGGTGATTGTCGTCGGACAAGGCCCAACGCGCAGGACGCAAGCCGTTGCGATCGAGCGTGCAGGCAGCGTACCGACCGTCACACATCACTAGACCGGCTGGGCCGTCCCAGGGTTCGCTATGCAGCGCGTAATACTCGTAGAACGCGGCGAGGTCTTCGTCGATGCCTTCGCGAGCAGCGAAAGCCGGCGGCACCAGCACTCGCATGCCTGCCAACAAGTCCAGTCCACCTGCAAGCAGTAGTTCCAAAGCGTTATCGAGGCTTTCGGAATCCGAACCGGCCTGACGCACGAACGGACCGATATCGCCCAACTCCACCAGTGGCGAACGCCAAATCTCTGCTCGCGTCTGCATCCAGCGGCGGTTGGCGCGGATGGTGTTGATCTCGCCGTTGTGCGCCAGCAATCGGAACGGCTGGGCGAGACGCCATTGCGGCGTGGTGTTGGTGGAGAAGCGCTGGTGGAACACCACAGCGTCGGCGACCAAGGCGGGATGCCGCAGGTCATCGAACACATCGCGCAAACGTCCCGGTGCTGCCATCGCCTTGTAGCCGATCACCTGCGCCGAAAGCGAGACCACATAGAACTGCGGATCAGTCGTCAGTACACTCTCTGCGCGACGACGCGCACGGAACAGCGCGCGCTCGAAACTCGCGTCGTCCATGTCGGTGCGAGCATCGACGAAGATTTGTCGCACTCGCGGACACGCCGCAGCGGCCAGCGGCCCGCAGGCTTCCGCATTGATGGCCACATCGCGCCAACCCGCCACGCGCAGGCCTTCCTCGACGATATGGCGTTCGAACACCTCGATCGATTCGTCATTTGATTTGTCGAGAAACACCAAACCGGCGGCAAACCGTTCGCTCAACGCAATGCCAGCCTCGACCGCCAGCGCGCGCAACCAGGATTGCGGATGATGGATAAGTACACCGCAGCCGTCGCCGCTGACGCCGTCTGCATTCACGCCGCCGCGATGGGAAAGTTTGGCCAGTGCCTCGAACGCCGTGTCGACCACCCATTTGCTTGCGCGGCCATCGATCTGGGCGACCAGACCGAAACCGCAGCTGTCGTGTTCAAAACTGGCGTCGTACAAACCCGGCACACCCGACATGACCCAAATCCTCTTTGCTTTCTTCGGCTCGCTAGGGCGCAAAAGGCCTGCCGACGCAGGGACGGCAAGCAGATGCGCATAAGGCTTACAACCCGACTTTACGCACATCTTGTGCGTCGCGTCAAAGCCGCCTAGACGTCCAAATGGGAAATCGCTGTTAGTCGTGACAGTACGCGCTAACAGACCACTTCGTCGCCAAGGGTCGTGAGGGCGCACTGCGGCGCCATCCAGGGCGTCTCGCCGGGAGAGTCCAGCTCGGACATAATCCACATATGCCGACATATTCCCGCGTCTTCCGCCCGCTCTTTTTGTCCTTGATCACCTGCGCAATCGCGCTCTCCGCCTCGTTTTTGGCCCCCGTCCAAGCGGCACAGGATGCCAAGACCGAGGCCGAGCAGGCCCAGACCCGGCAACAACTCAGCGATCTGCGCGCGAAAATGCAGGCACTCGCCAAGGAACAGGCCGACACCGCCGCTCGCCGCGACAGCGCCAACGCCAACCTGGCCAAGCAATCGGACGCTGTGGCCAGCGCCGCCAAGGCGGTGCGCGACACGGATGCGCAGATCGCCGCGAAACAGCAGCAACTGGATCAGTTACAAACGCAACGAACCGCGCTCGACCAAAGCCTGGATAGCCAACGCGCCGCCATCGCCGATCTGTTGCGCGCCACCTACGCTGTCGGCCAGGGCTCGGATATGCGCCTGCTGCTGGGCGATGAGGACGTCGCGCGCATCGCTCGCTCGCTCGCCTACTCCAAATACTTCCAGCAGGATCGTCTGCAGAAAGTGCAGCAGCTGATGACCGAGCTGACCAAGCTGCAGGAGCTGGAAACCCAGATCACCAGCGAGCAGCAAGCCCTGCAAGCGACCCGCACACAACGTCAGCAACAGGCCAGTGCGCTGGAACAGCAACGCAAGGATCAACAGAAACTGGCCAGCCAGATCGATGCTCAATATAAAAACGAGGCCCAACGGCTGGCCGGCATGAAGCAGAACGAGCAATCGCTGGACGATTTGCTGACGAAACTGCAGAAGGCGATCGACGAAGCCGCCCGCGAAGCTGCCCGCCGAGCCCGCCCCAACCCGACTCTGCCAGGTATCGAACCCGGCAAGGCACTCGCCAATATCCGCGGCAACCTGCCCTGGCCTGCGGCCGGCGCGGTCCACAATTTCGGCAACGGCGTGCTGATCGCCTCACCGCGCGGTAGCGAGGTGCATGCGGTGGCGCGCGGGCGGGTTGTCTATGCGCACTTCATGCGCGGCTACGGCCAGCTGATCATCCTCAACCACGGCAACGGCTGGCTGAGCATGTACGGCAACAACGAAACCCTGCTGCACGGGGTCGGCGACGACGTGGCCGCCGGCGAAGCGCTGGGCACTGCCATGCTCACCACCAGCGACAGCACTGGTGTCTATTTCGAGCTGCGCCAGAACGGCAAACCGGTCGATCCGCGCGGCTGGTTGAGCCAGAAACGCTGATGCCGACACGGCCGGGATGCTGCCGGCAACGCCCATGCAACCGTGATCGGCGTATTCTTTAAGACTGAATTCCGACGGTGCGAAGCGGTCTCAACCGCATCGTCACACCCTTTTATGTGGAGTTGTCCCATGCGTCTTTCCCGCCATTGCCTGCTCGCCCTGCTACTGGCGGCGCCTTTGCTGCACGCGCAGGCAACGCCTGACGCGCTGGCGGCCGACACCACCGACAGCCCGGCGAAAGCGAGCACCACCGCGCCGGCCGATCAGGTCAGCATGGACGATGTGCGCAACTTCGCGCACGTCTACCAGATCATCCGCCAGGCCTATGTGGAAAAAGTCGACAACAAGACCCTGATGAACGATGCGATCAAGGGCATGCTGGCCGGCCTCGATCCGCACAGCGCGTATCTCGACAAGGAAGGCCTGCAGGAGCTCGACGAAGACACCACCGGCCAGTACGGCGGCCTCGGCATCGAAGTGATGGAAGACAACGGCATGCTGCGCATCGTCTCGCCGATCGACGACACCCCCGCATCGCGTGCCGGTGTCAAACCAGGCGACGTGATCACCTCGATCAACGGCAAGACCATCACACCCGACAACATCGACAGCATGTTCGACGCCTTGCGTGGCGATCCCGGCACCAAGATCACGCTGGGCATCCTGCACGAGAAAGCCGATCAGCCAGTCAGCATGACGATGACCCGCGAACGCATCTCGATGACCAGCGTGAAAGTGCGTGAGCTCGAACCCGGCTATGCCTACATCCGCGTCAGCCAGTTCCAGGACGACACGGCCCCCGATCTCGAAAAGAAACTCGGCGAGCTGCTACAGAAGAACGGCCCTCAAAAAGGCGCCGTGCTCGACCTGCGCTCCAACCCGGGCGGCCTGCTGACTGCGGCCGTGGCGGTCAGCGACGATTTCCTGGATTCCGGCACGATCGTCACCACGCGTGGTCGACTGCCCGACTCCAACCTCACCTTCACCGCACATCCCGGCGATCTCTTGAACGGCGCACCGATGGTGTTGCTGACCGACAATGGCACCGCGTCGGCTGCCGAGATCGTTTCAGGCGCACTCAAGGACAATCGTCGCGCGCTGATCGTCGGCCGCCGCACCTTCGGCAAGGGCGTAGTGCAGACGGTGCTGCCGCTCGATGCGGAGCACGCCGTGAAACTGACCACGGCCCGCTACTACACACCTAACGGCACCTCGATCCAGGCCGAAGGCATCAAACCCGATATCGCGCTCGGCGATCTGACCGTGGCCAAGGTGGATGACTCGGCCGAATCCATCAGCTCCGAAGCCGACTTGCCTCATCATCTCGCCAATGAAGCGGCCAAAGGCACCGACATCAACAATGACGGGAGTGCCGCGAACGAAAAGTTGGCGACCAGCGATTACGCTTTGTCTCAGGCTCTGAACATCCTCAAGGGCCTGGCATTGCGCCACGATGCCGGCATACCTGCAGCGACCGCGCACTAAATAAACCCATGATGCAAAAAGCCCTTCTCCGTATTGGAGAAGGGCTTTTTTATTGCGATGCTTTTCAACTCGCTGTGTCGGCGTGCAGACCGATCAGAAATCCTTCTGCAACGAAAGATACAAACCACGACGCGGACCGAACTGCGGCGCGCCCACGCCAACACCCGTGCCGCTACGCAGCTCATAGGTGCGATCCAGCGCATTGATCAACGCCAACGACGTGTGCAGCTTGCCGGTGCTTTCGAAGGTGAAATCGTGCGATACGCTGAGATTGAGCTGGAAGTAATACGGCAGCGACAGACCGTTCGGTGTCAGACCATCCTCGCGCAAACCGCTGCCGAAGATGTAATCGGCGCCCACTTTGGTGGTATCGGTGATGGCGTAATTCACGCCGCCCGACGAGGTGAGCTTCTGGTCGTGATCGAGATGGATGTAGTTGTCGGCGATGTACGCCAATTCATCCGGCCCGAAATTGTACTGGCTGGTAATCACGTCCTTGCCCATTGCGCGGTTGTACGCGAAGTTGAAGTACGACGAGAACGGGCCATGGTTGTAGGTGAGACTGAATTCCGTGCCGCGCACGCGGCCGTACTTGTAGTTGAAGGTGGAGTAGATCAGCGCGGTGCCGAACTGACCTTCATCCTGCAAGCGGCTGACGTCGCGGTAATACGAATCCAGACCCACGGTCCAATCCGAGCCGATGTCCTGCTGTACGCCCACGTCGAAATAATTGGAACGCTCCGCCAGCGGCGTGTTGTTGCCGTAGTTCTTCACGGCATTGGTGGTGTCGGCGAAGGTCGCGATATTTTCGCTGGAAATCAGCTCGGTTTGCGGCGGCGTGAAGTAGCGCGAATAGCCGGCATGCACGGTGGTGCTCTCCGTCGCCTGCCACACCGCGCCCACGCGCGGGCTCAGCTGGCTCTCTTCGCGTGCGGCTTCGTATTGGTCGCCGCGCAAGCCGTAGTTGACGGTCCAGTTGTCGGTGATGTTCCACTCGTCCTGCACATACGCCGCCCAGGTTTTCGCCGTGACATTGCTGCCCGTGAAAATGCCGAATGGCGTGGTGCTGGCCTGGCTGCCGTCCGGATTAGCCGGAAACACCAGGGAGCTGGTGTTGGTGAAAGCATGGTCATACTCGCCATACAAACCGTAGCGCAATGTGTGGCTGCCGCCCCATGGCATCGCGAAGTCCGCTTGCAGCGTCGAGGCGCGATCGGATTGGTTGATCTGACCGGCGACACCGTTGAACATCAGGTCGCCGACGTCGTCGGGGTAGTACTGCAGGCCGCTGTAACGCTGGCCTAGCGAGATTTGATAGTCGGTATCGCCGATCTTGCCTTGCAATGCCACGTCGCCGAAGCGCGTCTGTTCGTCCTGCCGTTCGTTGAGGTTGGCAGAGTTGAAATTCACCGTGTCCAAGTAACCGAACTGCGGTGTCTGGTTCGGGTTGTTGGGAATCTGGAAGCGATTGTTGGTCACGCCGAAAATGAAAGTCAGGCGCGTGTCGTTATCGATCAGATAGCTGAGATCCCCGAACGCTTTCACCTGGTTGGTGTGGTCGTGGATCGGCGTGCGACTGGCGGTCGGATTCTCGATGCCGACGTTGTTTTCCAGATAATTGGCGGTGAAGAAATAGCTCCACTTGCCGCTGCTGCCCCAGAACGACGCGTTCGGATTGACGGTACCGAACGATCCGCCCGTGATGCCGACGCTGCCGCCATTGCCAAGATCGCTGCCGCTCTTGGTGGTGATGTCCACCACGGCCGCCGTGCGCTCGCCGTACTGCGCAGGCAACGCGCCGTCGAGCAGTTTGACGGTCTGGATCGTGCGCGGATCCAAGGTCTGACCGAAGCCGGAAATCGACTCCGGAATCAGGATGCCGTCGATGCGGTACTGCAGGTTGGCGTGATCGCCACGCACATGCAATTGACCGTACGAATCCTGTACTACACCCGGCGCCTGCAGCAGTACCTGGTTCATCGGTGTGGCATCACCTAGCGGTAGGGCCTGAATGTTCTGTGCGGTGATGACGTACTGGCTGCTGCCGGTGTCCGGCGACAATGCGTTACGCGCCTGATCCAACGCGGCCGAGACATTCACGGTGCCCAGTTGTTTGACCTTGGATGAATGCCGATTGCGTATGCCGTCGCTGCTGGTGTCATCCGTACCATCGTCGGCCGAAGTCGGCGTCGCGGCACTCGATGAGGCGGCGGCCGGGCTGCCTGATGTGTTCGGCACAGTGGTTGCGGCGGCCGCATAACTGGCAGAGGTATACAGCGCCAGACTGAGGCCAAGGGCAAGCGGGGACAATTTCATGCAGGGGTTCCGGGCGGTGTTGATCGGAGAGGCGGGGTCGATATGTTATAACATTTCCTTTAAGACAACGCGCCCGTCCCAGAAGTCATGCCCGCTCGCCGCCGGCTTCGCGCGCATTTAGATTCGTCAGTTCATGCCGCCCTCATCAGGAGGCCGGCTAGCCGGTCTATGATCCCTGGGCGATCCACCACGGAGCACGGCATGACCGAGCCCAGCCAGATCCAATCCAGCGCCAACCTCCCCGCCGTCATCGTCCAAGACGATGCAAGCAACCGGGTAACCCGGGCGATTCTCGACTTCATCACCCAGATCCCCGACAGCAAGGTCCACGGCAACATCGATCCGGAAACGGAAGCGCGCCGCTTGGCCGGTCGCGCAGCACAACGCGCGGCACTTACTGCTGGCACGCTGGCGCTTCCGCCGGGGCCACTCGGCTGGCTCACCATCCTGCCCGAGCTGGTTTCGATCTGGAAAATCCAGGCGCAACTGGTCAGCGATATCGCCGCCGCGTATGGCAAGCACGCCGAGCTGGGCCGCGAGCAGATGCTCTGGTGCCTGTTTCGGCACACCTCCGCGCAGGCTTTCCGCGATCTGGTGGTGCGCCTGGGCGACCGTTTGATTTTCCGGCGCGTGTCTTACAGCGTGATCGAGCGCGTCGCCAAGCAGATCGGCGTGAAAGTCACGCAACGCGCATTGGGCGAAGGGCTTTCGCGCTGGATGCCGGTGATCGGCGCCATCGGCGTAGGCGGCTACGCTTATTACGACACCAAGCAGGTCGCCGCCACCACCATTGCGATGCTGAAGAGCGAGATCCATGCCGCGGATGAAGATGAAGCGGCCGCACCCGCTCTATCGCAAGAGGTGCAAACGACGCGTGCCAACTGAACGCACGGATGACGCGGCACGCAGTTTGCGTCAAGCTGCGCGCCGTCATCGCCATCGTGCAGGAGCCGTCGCATGAGTCCGTTCAACGAGCGCCCCATCGCACTGATCACGGGTGGCGCAAAACGTGTCGGTGCGGTGATTGCACGCAGCTTGCACGCTGCCGGCTACGATCTTGCCTTGCATTGCCGTCACTCGGTGACCGAAGCGGAGGCGCTCGCCGCCGAGCTCACCGCGCAACGCGCAAACAGCGCACTCGTGTTGCAGGCTGAGCTTGCCGACACACGCAACTTGCCGCGACTGATCGATGCAATATTGGCTCACTACGGCCGACTCGATGCGCTGGTCAACAACGCTTCGGCGTTCTATTCCACGCCGATAGGCGAAGCGAGCGTCGAGCAGTGGAACGAGTTGTTTGCCTCCAACGCCCAGGCGCCTTTCTTTCTTGCACAAGCGGCATTGCCGGCATTGCGCGCCGCACACGGCGCCATTGTTAACTTGGTTGATATCTACGCCGAACGTTCGATAGCCAACTATCCGATCTACGTCATGGCGAAGGGCGCGCTGGTAGCGATGACCCACACGCTAGCGCTGGACCTCGCTCCCGACATACGCGTCAACGGTGTCGCGCCGGGCGCCGTGATGTGGCCCAGCGATGGCAAGTCCTACGACGATCAGCAAGCGGTGATGGCACGCACACCGCTGGGCCGCGCTGGCACACCCGAAGATGTAGCCAGCGCCGTGCTCTGGTTGTTGCGGGATGCGCCGTTTGTCACCGGACAAATCATCCGCGTCGACGGCGGGCGCAGCATTTCGATCTGATCATGCCTTCGGGCGGAACGCCTGCTCCAGCAGCAGCTGATCGAATGGACCGCCAGCTTCGCCATCTTCCGCGTAGCGATACAGCGCCGCGGCGTAAATGCCTTGCAGCGACGACTGGATCAAGCCCAGCAGCGTGAAAGCGACCACCAGCACCGCTGCGATGGTGACCATCGCGACCACCGAGTGCGTTCCCGCCGCACCGATGATCAGCAGCGCCGAGAGCAGTACGGCAACGAACATAATCAAGCCAAATATGACGCCGATGCCGGCGTTGCCGATCAGGTTCTCGCCCCAGGTGCGCCGAAGCAATTCGGTACTGCGTTGTACCGCGTCCACCGGACCCACCTCTTCGCTCGCCAGCACCGGCACGACAAGAAACGTCGCCACCGTCCAGGCCAGCCCCAGCAAGCCAACCACGAAACGGCCGATCAAGCCCATGCGCTCCTGCAAGGTGCGCAACAACAGGCCGACCGTCGCTGCGATCAACGCATAACCGATGATGGTGCCGAGGCGGGACTTTGCCACCGCGATACCGTCGGCCACGCTGGCCTCCTCACCGCGCAGGCGTTGCAGCGCGACGCTGGCCAAAGCCGTGTTGAAGAAGATGATCACGGCGTACTGCACCAGATAGAACGCAAACATCACCACGTAATAGATCGGCGAGTGATGGTGGGCGCCAACGTAGTCGGGCATGTGCGCATCGGACACGATGGACATGGCGATCGGAATCAGGAACGTCGCTGCCACCAGCAACGTGCAGATGCCGGACATCAACGGAAACATCAACAGCGATTTATCCGAGCGCAGTACTTCTGCACTCGCTTTCATCAATGCCCAGCTGCGCGCGAATTTGCCTGCCATTGCCAACTCCCCCCGGTGTGAAATGGCTTTCTAACACCCGGCCACGCCGAACAACAGTGCTGGGCCATCCAGCCTGACGCGTGGATTACAGAGTCTCGACCTGCAATGGCTCGCGGTCCGCAGGGAACGCTGCCCACAACTGCGCCATCGTGCGCCCATCCACAGGATGCCGCAGCGTCGGCGCAATATCGGCGATCGGCTTGAGCACGAAGGCGTGCTTCAGCTCCTTGCGCGGAATATCCAGGTGCCCCGGCCCCTGCGTTACCAGGTCGTCATACAGCACGATATCCACGTCGAGGGTGCGATCGCTGTAACGCGGCACGTCGCGGCGACGACCGTGGCGGTCTTCCAGCGCGTGCAGCCAATCATTGAGCGCTGTGGGAGCAAGCTCCGTATCCAGCCCCACGGCGAGATTGATGAAGTCGGTGCCTTGGAAACCAACCGCGGCGCTGCGATAGGCAGGCGATATATCCAGCGATCCGAATTGGTGCCGCAATTCGTCCAGCGCAGCGCGCAGATAACGATGCGGCTCCTGGTTGGAGCCTAGGCTCAGATAGACGCGCGCCATCAGTCCGGTCGCTTACCGCGTTCGATGCGCACGCCGACAGCTTTTGCACCACGCACCGCACCGGGCTTAGACAACTTGATGCGTACCCAGCTGACACCGAATTCCTCGCGAATGATCGCTGCGCAACGTTCGGCCAACGTTTCGACCAAGCCGAAACTGGACTCGCCGACATACGCCATCAGGCGTTTGGACACGTCCTTGTAGTTGAGCGTATGGGCAATATCGTCGCTGGCGGCAGGTACGGTGTTGTCGAACGCCATCTCGATGTCGAACGACAGGGTCTGGCGTACGCGACGCTCCCAGTCATAAATGCCGATGACGGTGTCGATGCGCAGGTCTTCGATGAAAACAATATCCATGCGTGCAAGAGTCGACGATGCGAGGGATGCGATCAAGCGGCGGGAGGAAGAGTCTGCAGATCCCAGCGCGGAAAGACCTGCACCGATGCATCCTGGTGCTGACCATGCGCAAGCCGGATCGCGCCAGCCAGCGCGATCATCGCGCCATTGTCGGTGCAGAACTGCAGGCGCGGGAAATAGGTCTTGAATCCATCCTTGACGCCGGCGGCCGCCAGTTCTTCGCGCAGGCGCCGGTTGGCCCCCACACCACCGGCGATCACCAGCCGTTTCGCGCCGGTTTCGGCGAGGGCGCGGCGGCATTTGATCAACAAGGTGTCGACGATGGCTTCCTCGAACGCACGCGCAATGTCGGCGCGAGTCTGTTCGCTCTGGTCCGAATGCTGCCAAGCCAGCAGCACCTGGGTCTTCAAGCCGGAGAAGCTGAAATCGAGGCCGGGGCGATCGGTCATCGGGCGGGAAAAGCGGAAGATGCCAGGCCTGCCACTGCCCGCCAGCGTAGCCAGCGCGGGACCGCCCGGATACGGCAGACCCATCATTTTGGCGGTCTTGTCGAAGGCTTCGCCGGCCGCATCGTCCAGGGTGTCGCCCAGGATTCGGTACTGCCCGACCGCCTGCACTTCCACCAGCATCGAATGACCACCCGACACCAAAAGCGCGACGAAGGGAGGTTCCGGCGGGTCTTCTTCCAGCAGCGGGGCCAGCAGGTGCCCTTCCATATGGTGTACGCCGATCGCCGGGACGCCCAACGCCCAGGCCATCGCTCGACCGGTGGCGGCCCCCACCAGCAACGCGCCGACCAGGCCGGGGCCGGCGGTATACGCGACACCTCCCAGGTCGGCCGGGGTCAGTCCGGCTTGGGCCAGGGCTTCGCGCACCAAGGGCAGCAGCTTGCGCACGTGGTCCCGGCTGGCTAGCTCGGGGACCACGCCGCCATAGTCGGCGTGCAGCTTGATCTGGGTGTAAAGCGCATGCGCCAGCAAGCCATGCCCGGGCGCCTGCGGTTCCCAGCGCAGCAAGGCCACGCCGGTTTCGTCGCAGGACGTTTCGATGCCCAAAACTGGGCGAGGGGCAGTGATAGCTGTCATGCTCGGTCGGATGCGGTTAGGCCCGATGTATGGGCAAAAGGAGCCACGAACAGGGTTCCGGGGCACCTGAATCGAATCTCGATTCAGCGTGAAATGGTATCGATAAAAGCCCAAACCCGCATGCACACGGCAATCGGGATAAGACTGTCTGCCCATCATCCCCTCATTTGTGTGGTTTTTGCCTTTGAAATCTCTACCTACCTGAGGGTATACTTTGCGGCTCGCCCGGTTCTGCGGGTGCGTTTACTATTCCGGAGTTTCCATGCCCAGCGTAAAAGTCCGCGAGAACGAGCCGTTCGAACTCGCCCTGCGTCGCTTCAAGCGCACCTGTGAGAAGGCCGGCGTCCTCGCCGAGACCCGCAAGCGCGAGTTCTATGAAAAGCCGACCCAGGAGCGTAAGCGCAAGCGCGCTGCCGCCGTGAAGCGTCACCTGCGCCGCTTGTCGCGCGACGTTTCGCGCAAGACCCGCCTGTACTGAGCCAAGGTCCGCCTCGGCGGATCCGGTTCAGGGCTGGTCTGCCCGCGCTGAACCCGACCATCGCTTGCAGCCGGCGCGTTGACCCGCTGCCGCTGTCAGTTAGGCACTTGCACTGGCCGACGTTGCCCCGCAACGTCGGCTTTGTGCTTTCCGAAGGAGCTTTTCCATGTCGCTTAAGCAACAGCTCACCGAAGACATGAAGACCGCCATGCGTGGCGGCGACAAGCATCGCCTCGGCGTGGTCCGGCTGATCCTGGCTGCGGTCAAGCAACGTGAGGTGGACGAGCGGATCGAACTGGACGATACGCAAGTCCTGGCCGTGCTGGAAAAGATGCTCAAGCAGCGCAAGGATTCGGTCACCCAGTACGCCGCCGCCGGTCGCGAGGATCTGGCCGAAGTGGAGCGTGCCGAAATGGTGATCATCGAAGCCTACCTGCCCGCCAAGCTGAGCGAGGCCGAGGTCGATGCCTTGATCAGCGACGCCATCGCCGAAACCGGTGCCAGCACTGCACGCGACATGGGCAAGGTCGTCGCCCTCGTCAAAACCAAGGCCGCCGGCCGCGCCGACATGGGCCAGGTCTCGGCACGCATCAAGGCACGCCTGGGCGGTTAAGCCGCTACCGATGCCACGTGGCGCTGCGTATCGGCGGCGCCACGTGGCATCGATCCCGTTTAGATAGGCTAAGGCACGACGCGACGATGTCGCACGCAACGGGAGAACATATGCATCTCATCAAGTGGGCCATCATCTTCGCCGTCATCTCGCTGGTCTCCGGCTGGCTCGGCTTCGGCTCGTTGTCCGGTGTCACGGCCACGATTGCCAAGGTGTTGTTCGCCATTTTCGTGATCATCTTCCTGATCGTGATTTTGGCGGTGATCGGTCTGATCCATATCTTGTAGATATTCGATCCACCAGCATCCCACAGACCCGATTTCAGGCCGGCGTCCGGCTAGACTAGCCGGACTATGCGCGGCCGCATCCCCGATAACTTCATCGACGAACTGCTGACCCGCGTCGACATCGTCGACGTGATCGAGCGGCGCGTGCCATTGAAGAAAGCCGGGCGCGAATGGACTGCCTGCTGCCCGTTCCACAACGAGCGCACGCCCTCGTTCTACGTCACCCCGGCCAAGCAATTTTTCCATTGTTTTGGCTGCGGCGCGCACGGCAGCGCGATCAAGTTCCTGATGGATTACGAGCGGCTGGAATTTCCCGATGCCGTCGAGGAACTGGCGCAGGCCGTCGGCCTGAAAGTGCCGTACGAGGGCAACCGCGACAACGCGCCGCGCGAAGACAAGACCGATCTTTATGCCGTGCTGGACGCCGCCGCGCGCTGGTACGAAGGCGAGTTGCCGAAGAGTGCGGAAGCCAAAGCGTATTGCACCAAGCGCGGATTGGATGCAGACACCGTGGCACGCTTCCGCATCGGCTGGGCGCCGGCCGGCTACGATGGCGTGATTCGCTCGCTAGGCACCAGCGAACGGCGCATGCAGTTGCTGACCGAAGCCGGCATGGTCGCCAGCAATGAACGCGGTAGCAAATACGACCGCTTTCGCGAGCGGCTGATGTTTCCGATCATGGATCGCCGCGGACGCGTTATCGCGTTCGGCGGACGTGTTCTGCAATCCGAGCAAGGCCCGAAATACCTCAATTCGCCCGAGACCCCGCTCTTTCACAAAGGCCGCGAGCTATTCGCGCTGTGGCAGGTCAAGCAAGCCAACAGCAACCTTGCGCGCATCGTGGTGGTGGAAGGCTATATGGATGTGATCGCGCTGCATCAGGCAGGTCTTCCCATTGCCGTCGCCACGCTGGGTACTGCGACCACGCCGGAACATACCGAAGTGTTGTTCCGCGCCGCACCGGATGTGGTGTTCTGCTTCGACGGCGATCGCGCCGGCCGCGCCGCGGCATGGAAAGCGCTGGAGTCCGCATTGCCGCGTTTGCGCGACGGGCGACAGGCCTATTTCCTGTTTCTGCCTGATGGCGAGGATCCGGACGCGCTGGTGCGCAAAGAAGGCAAAGACGGATTCGAAAAACGCCTGCGCGAAGCGACACCGCTCTCGGAATATTTTTTCAACGAACTCTCGCACGACGTCGACATGGCTAGCCTCGACGGCCGCGCGCGCCTGGCCGAACGCGCCCGCCCGCTGATCACGCGCCTGCCCGACGGCGCCTTCCGCGATCTGATGGCGCAGGAACTGGAAAAACGCAGCGGCGCGCGCACGACGCTGGAACCCGACCCAGGCGCGCGGCGCGCCGTGCAACGTCCGGTCGCGGTGCAACGTTCGCTGGTACGCAGCGCCATCGCCCTGCTGCTGGCGCAGCCCGGCATCGCCGACCAGGTCGACAAGCCCTATGGCTTTCTGCGCCTAGATAAACCCGGTGTGGAATTGCTCGCCGAGTTGCTGGACATGGCCCGTGCGCGACCCGGCATCAACCCGGCCATGTTGGTGGAACACTTCACCGAACGCCCCGAATACCCTGCTCTGCAGAAGTTGATGGCAGCCACCGTGGTAGGTGAGCCGGATGATCAACGCATCGAATTTTTCGACGCGCTGACGAAGATGGAGCAACAGGCCATCACACAACGCCGTGACGCGCTCGTTGCGAAGAATCGGGAAGGCACACTCGACGATGCCGAAAAGAGCGAGCTGCGCGAGCTGCTGGCTACGCGTTTCCCCGCGCCCACGATCTCGTCATGACTCGCCGACATACCAACTCATCGCAAGATGCGATCCTATCCGTCGACATTTCGACAACAAGGATCGTCGATGGATCTGCTTGAACGCCTGGTCACGATCTTTGCCGAAAATGGCTACATAGCGGTATTCATTGCGCTGCTGCTGTGCGGAGCCGGCATACCGATACCCGAAGACATCACGCTGGTGGCCGGAGGCATCATCGCAGGCCTTGGTTACGCCAATGCGCATGTGATGGCCGCCGTGACCATGGCCGGCGTACTGATCGGCGACGCGGGCATGTTCCTGCTCGGACATCACTACGGCGAACACCTCTTGCAATGGCGACCGATCGCTTTGCTGATGCCTCCGCGCCGCTACGCCAAGATGCAGGATAAATTCGAGCGCTACGGCAACCGGCTGATGTTCTTCGCACGCTTTCTGCCGGGCATGCGCACGGCGGTTTACATCACCGCCGGCGCTACGCATCGCGTTACGTTTATGCGCTTTCTGCTGCTCGATGGCCTGGCTGCGCTGATCAGCGTGCCGTTCTGGGTGTATCTCGGCTATTTCGGCGCGAACCGGCGCGAGTGGCTGGGCATGTGGATACGCCGCGGACAAAGCAGCCTGTGGGTGTTGAGCGGCCTGGTGGTGCTGGCGATTCTTGTGCTGTGGTGGCGTCACCGCAAGCGCAAGCTGCAAGCTCGTCAGTGAGCAACCGCAGCTCCCGCCACGGACAATTGCATGTGCAAATCGGCGCTCAAGGTCTGCATGCTCTGCTGACTGACTTGAATGAGCCCCGTTACCGGCGAGTCGAGATCGGCAATCAGGCTAACCGCGATGGCAACCATCAGCACGGGCACAAACGTAGCCAACGCCGCGCGATGGCGCTGCCCGTAGCCAACAACTATCGATGTCAGAATCGACAGCGCACCCAGCAGCATCCAGATGTCCATCGGGATGCGATTGAGCCTGGCGGCGACGCGCTTGCCATCCAGATCGATCATGTCGTTCAACGCCGACACATAGATCGCCACGATCGGTGTCGGAGTCTGCTGCGCCTCCGTGGTCACTTCGCTCCATAGCTGATCCTGGATCTGCCTGGAGCGCTGGACCGCACTATTGCGTTCATTTTCTTCAGCCGCATTGCCGAAGATCGCGATGCGCGAGTCGACGTAATCACGCAGCAGTCCTGGGGCCGTACTGCGTATGGGCTCGGCCTGCATGCTCGCACGCAGGTAAGCCGTACCGATAGCATTAGCCTCATCGATCACCAGCTGCTTGCGCTGATCGAAACGGCTCAGCGCCATCGCCATCGAAAAACCAATCAGCAGGCTTAACAAGATGGCAATCTGGTTGCGGGTGTCGTGAACCTGCTTTTTCCATTCCTTGTCGTCGCGATTTTTTGCCAACACCCGCAAACGGAAGCCGATTTCGTGCGCCAAGAGCAGGATGGCAGTCGCGACAAAAAACAAACTAACGGGATGATTCAGTAGATACATCGCTGCCACTCTTTCCTTGTTTCACACGTGATCGGTGTTTTGCCTTCTCGTCGCGCGATGCCGTTTGAACCCGGATGCGGCGCACACTATGGGGCCGCCCTACGCATGGACGGCCCCATTATTATTACACCGACATCTAGTGCAGCGCCGCTACATCCTTACGATTCCACCAGCCACCGCCCAGTGCCTGGAAGAGAGCCGCCGTATCCGAATACCGATTTGCGCGCGCCTGGATTAGCGCAAGCTCGGCCTGACGATATGTGACTTGCGCATTGAGTAGAGCCACCATGCTGATGTCGCCTAGCTCGTACTGACGCTTGGCAATATTCAGGCTGTGCGCCGCTGCATGCTCGGCTCGTGCGTTGGCGACTAGCGCATCGGCATCGGATTGCAAAGCGTGCAGTGAATCGGCCACGTTCTGCAGAGCGGACAACACCGTGCTGCGATATTGCTCGGCAGCCTGGCGATAATTGGCTTCTGCCGCACGTTGATGATGCAATAACGTGCCACCGCTAAAAATCGGCGCCGTGACGGCAGCACCGAGATTCCAGAAACCGGTACCGGAACCGAACAGGTTATGCATCTGATCGGCAGCACTGCCCCAGTTGGCGGTGATGTCGATGTTTGGCAAGCGCGCTGCGAACGCCACACCCACCTGCGCACAGGCCGCATGCAAGTTCGCATCGGCCATGCGCACATCCGGGCGTTGCTCCACCAATCGCGCCGGCAACGTCAACGGTAGATCCTGTGGCAATTGCAATTGATCGAAATCGAACTGCGCGGGTAGATCCTGATCCGGCGAGCGACCCGTCAGCACAGCAAGCAGATCACGCTGTTGCGCCAACTGCTTCTGTAGTGGCGGCAGTGCTGCCTTCGTTTGTTCGAGCGTCGCGACCTGCGATGCGATATCGGCATCGGACATATCGCCCAGATCCATCTGCTTGCGATTCGTTTCCAGAATCTTCGACTGACTATCGATCATGTCCTGTGTGGAAGCAATCTGCGCGCGCAACGACGCCTCACCAATCGCCGCGTTAACGACATTGGATGTCAGTGTGAGATACGTCGCCTCAAGCTGAAAACGTTGCGCATCGGCCTGTGCCGCCAACGACTCCACCTGACGGCGATTCGCGCCCCACAAATCCGGCGTGTAGGAGATACTCAACTGCGCCGTGGTGAGGTTGTACAAGGTGCTGTTGGATGCCAGGTTACTCGACAATACGTTGCCGACTTTCTGCCGCGTCGGGTCGACGCCCGCGCTTACCTGCGGGTAATACGCACCACGTTGTGCCTTCACGTTTTCAACCGCCGAGACCAACGCCTGTTGTGCGGCAGCCAGATCAGGATTGTTCTTGATCGAATCGTCGATCAAGCCGTTCAACGGCTCAGAGTGGAACAGCGTCCACCACTGGCCTGGTATATCCATACCCTGCACAAACAGCTGCGCACTGCCTCCTGGCCCCGGCACCGACGGTGTCGTCTGCGATATCGGCGTGGGCGCATACGTTTTTGCCGCTGGTGCTGCCGGACGCTGGTAATTGGGGCCGACTGCGCAGGCGTTCAACGCCAGACCGATGCCAAAGGCAAGCAAGGTACGGCCTGCGCGAAACGATGCAATGTTCTTGATGGCGTTCATGGTCAGATCTCCACCGCTGATGGTGCATGACCGAAACGCTTGTAGATGAAATTTTCCAAGCCGTAATACAAGGCGGGCAGGATAAAAAGCGTTAACAATGTAGCAATGGGCAGGCCGCCCACCACGACCGTTGCCAGACCGCGCTGCACGTCGGTACCCACGCCCGTTGCCAGCGCTGCGGGCAACATACCGATGCTGGCGACGGTGGCCGTCATCAGCACTGGACGGAATCGCTCGGTAGCGCCGACCACCACGGCCTCGAACAGCGACAAGCCCTCTCGTCGGACGCGGTTGATGTTCGACACCATGATGATGCCGTTCTGCACCGCTACACCGAACAGCGCGATGAAACCCACCGCCGTGGCGATATTTAGCGTTTCCCCACGAATGTGCAACGCGATCAACCCGCCCACCGTAGCAAGCGGCACAACGCCCAACACAAGCATGGCTTGATGGAACTTGCCGAACTCGGCGAACAGCAACACAGCCATGATGGCCATCACCATGCCCATCACAACGATCAACCTTGCTTGTGCGCGCTGCTCGTTCTGGAAGTTACCCGCCCATTCGAGTGTGTATTTCGATTTATCGTAGTGGACCTTCGTATCGATTTGCGCTTGTGCGTCGGCGAGGTATTCGGACAAAGCGCGGCCGGAGTTTTCGATGCTGATCGTCAACTCGCGTTGACCGTGTTCATGCGCGATGGTGCTTTCGCCCATAGCCAACTTGATATGCGCTACTTCCTTCAGTGGAACTTGCGCACCGGTAGTAGACGTCAATGGCATCTCGCTAACGGCTTGCACGCTATTGGCAACGTCGTTGGACACACGTGCGGTGACGTTATAGATGCGATCCTCGACATAGACCTGCGTGATCGGAGCGCCGCCGATAGCCGTCTGGATCAAGTTGGTGATATCGCCAACGTTCACGCCATAGCGCGCCGCTGCATCGCGG
>OUNK011150593.1_pt1 | contig 21245 bp, 11 predicted proteins | sample 1755341 | NCBI WGS metagenome assembly OUNK01 (sample SAMEA3914788, study PRJEB12502) | metagenome | biome: forest; material: soil | place: Canada | collected 2011-07-03 | depth 0.1 m | reverse complement strand
CCGGTACGCACCGCAATTACTGCGACTGCCGTGAAAGAAAACATCACCTACGCGAAGTCCTGGGATCGCGCGCACAAGATGATGATGGAAATCGCCGCGGACTATTCGCACCCCGTGGTGCGTTCGTTGTCGTTCCTGCTGCGCAACTTCTGGAACAAGCTGTACGACGGCATCACCATGCACCACTTCGACAAGGCCCGCGCTGCCGCGCCCGGCTACGAAGTGGTGTATGTGCCTAGCCATCGCAGCCATGCGGACTATCTGCTGATGTCTTATCAGCTGCACGCATCGGGCGTGGTGGTGCCGCATATCGCGGCCGGCGTCAACCTGAACCTGCCGCTGATCGGGCCGCTTCTGCGTCGCGGCGGCGCATTCTTCCTGCGTCGCAGTTTCAAGGGCAACACGCTTTATCCGGTTATCTTCAACGAATACATGGCGCAGCTGATCGATCGCGGCGTGCCGATGGAATATTTCATCGAAGGCGGCCGCTCCCGCACCGGTCGCCTGCTTGCGCCGCGCGCGGGCCTGCTGGCGATGACCGTTCGCGCATTCCTGCGCGCACCGCGCCGCCCTGTGCTGTTCCAACCTGTCTACATCGGTTACGAGAAACTGATGGAGGGCAAGAGCTATATCGGCGAGCTCTCCGGCAAACCAAAGGAAAAGGAATCGCTGATCGGCCTGGTGCGTGGCCTAAGCGTGCTGCGTCAGCGTTACGGTCACGTCGCACTCAACTTCGGCGAGCCGATTGAACTCACGCCGCTGCTCGACGCCGCCAGCAGCGATTGGCGCGAAACAACCACCGATCCGGGCGCGAAACCCGAATGGTTCAACACGGTCGTCGACAAGCTGGCCGAAAAAATCCAGATCAACATCAACCGCGCCGCCGACGTAAACCCCATCAACCTGCTGGCGCTCGCCCTGCTGGCAACGCCCAAGCACGCGATGGCGGAAAACGATCTGCTGGCGCAGTTGGAGCTGATGAAGGCGTTGCTCGAAGAACTGCCCTATTCCGATCGCATGACGCTTACGCCGATGGATCCGGCCGCCATCATCACCTATGGCGAACAGATGGGCTGGATCACGCGCGTGCGCCATCCGCTCGGCGACGTGCTAACGGCGGAAAGCGAACAGGCGGTATTGCTGAGTTACTTCCGCAACAACGTGCTGCACCTGACCTCCGCGGCGGCGTGGGTGGCTTGCTGCTTCCTCAACAATCGCCGCATGTCGCGCGCTTCGATTTTGCGACTGGGCCGCATCATCTATCCGTTTATCCAAGGCGAGCTGTTCCTACCGTGGGATAGCGAAGGCTTTGGCGCGCAGTTGCAGGCGACCATCGATTTTTTCGTACGCCGTGGCCTGCTGGAAGCCACCGGCGAAGGGCGAGTGCTAGAACGCGGCCCAGGCCAGGACGACGACGCCTATCAGCTGAAGGTGATCGCGCGCAGCCTGATCCAGGCCTTCGAGCGCTACTACATCGCCATCGCCGCGCTGGTGAAGAACGGCCCGCACACCATGACCGCCGCGGAGCTGGAAAACGTCTGCACGCTCACTGCGCAGCGCCTGAGTTTGCTCAGCGAACCTTCCGCGCCGGAATTCTTCGACAAGGCGCTGTTCCGCGGATTTATCCAGAAGCTGCGCGAAGGTCGCGTGGTGTGGACCGACGACAACGGCAAGCTCGATTACGACTCCGCACTGGAAGACATCGTGCGCGATGCGCGCGTGATTCTTGCTCGCGAAATGCGCCACTCGATTCTCAAGATCACCGGTGGCGACAGCGAAAAGGAATCACCGCGTGCTGTCGAGCCCGAAGCAACGCCCGCACCCGCCGAGATGCCTAACACCAGCGAAGAGCTGCACGAGCGGCACGTAATTGCGGAACATCGCGAACATGCGCCGGTGGATCAAGAAAAGGATTGATCGTCCTTTCGTTTCGGCAAGTGTTGTAACGAACTACTCAACAATACCGGCTCCGATAGCCTCTATCACGCATTGCCGAAACCACGCATGCGCCGGATCGCTATTCGTCGACTCGTGCCAATAGGCAAGTATCGGAATCGCCTTGAGCTTGATCGGCAACGACAAAGCAACGATCGGTAGCAATGAAGACAGGTGCAACGCATACGAGCGCGGCACCGTCATCAGCAAATCGGTGCTCGACGCGATCTGGCACGCCGAAAAATAGTGTTGGCACACCAACCGCACCTGGCGAAACGTGCCGCTCTGCCCAAGCAAAACATCCAATGCGCTGGCTTCACCCAGCGGCGAAACGGTTACGTGCTCGGCGGCAAGATAATCACCAAGCTTCAACTGCGAAGACAGTGGATGCCCAGCGCGCATCACCACCACCAACGTCTCGTCGGCCAAATGCTGACGCATGATGCGGGGCCCGGCGCGTAGCGGTCGATCGACGACCAGATTCAACGTTCCGCCGCGCAATTCACGCTCCACCTCGTCGGCCGCGATGCGATGACTTACCACGCGAACATGCGGCGCTTCGCGCTCGATCCTGGCGATCACCGCAGGCAATGCGATCGACTCCAAGATGTCGCGAAAGCCGATGATGAATTCCAGCTCCAGCCGCGCTGGATCGAAGTGCGGTTGCGCATGCGCGCTGGCGTGCAATCCCTCCAGATGCGCCTGCACGGCGGGCATCATCGTGCGCACTTTCTCCGTTGGCAGCAGCCGGTTGCCGTGACGCACGAAGAGCGGGTCGCCGAGGTGATCGCGCAATCGCTTCAATGCATGCGTGACTGCCGGTTGGGTCAAATGCAGCACGCGCGCCGCGGCGCTGACACCACCATAGGTGTAGATCGCGTCGAGCACGCGAAACAGATTTAGGTCGATACGGCTGTCGCTGCGGTCCATAGATGCCTCGTTGCTTTGCTCCTCCCCCTGCAAAGCAGGGAAAGTGGCGACTGGGTAGTTCTTTGCCTTACCGCAAGACCGTACAACCCCACCCTTGCCCTCCCCTGCTAGCAGGGGAGGGAGTTAGGGTCATGAGAGGGTACGCTACCCATGCACGTCATTAATAGGAACCCATAAGACATATTCATTTCAATAATCCCTTCGCATGGGCGTACGCTGGGCGGACCCAGGAGAAAAGCCCGTGGATTTCGCCCCTTCCGAACGTACCCAGGCCTTAGCCGAGCGCCTCACCCGCTTCATGCGCGACGAGGTCCTGCCGGCAGAACCCGTGTATGCCGCCGAACTGAGCGGCAGCGCGGACCATCGCGCATGGCGGCAGCCGGCGACCATGGAGACGCTGAAAGCGAAAGCGCGTGCCGCGGGGCTGTGGAATCTGTTCCTCCCCGATGCCGAACACGGTGCCGGCCTGAGCAACGCCGATTACGCGCCGCTCGCCGAGATCATGGGCCACTCATTCATCGCCCCCGAAGTGTTCAACTGCAGCGCTCCGGACACCGGCAACATGGAAGTGCTGCATCGCTACGGCAGCGACGAACAACGCGATCTTTGGCTCAAACCGCTACTGGCGGGCGAGATCCGCTCCGCCTTCGGCATGACCGAGCCCGACGTCGCCTCCTCCGACGCGACCAATATGCAAGCCACCGCGCGCATCGACGGTGATCATGTCGTGTTGAACGGCCGCAAATGGTGGACGACCGGCGCGGGACATCCGCATTGCCGCTTCGTGATTTTCATGGGCCTTAGCGACCCCAACGCAGAACCTCATCGACGCCATGCGATGGTGATCTGCCCGCTCGACACGCCCGGCGTAAAAATCGAACGCATGTTGCCCGTGTTTCATCATTACGACGAACCCTCCGGCCACGGCGAACTGAGCTTCACCGATGTACGCGTGCCGATCGGCAACGTGATACTCGGCCCCGGCCGTGGTTTCGAAATTGCGCAAGGAAGACTCGGGCCGGGACGCGTGCATCACTGCATGCGTGCGATCGGCGCGGCGGAACGCGCCTTGTCGCTGCTGTGCAAGCGCGCGCGTTCACGCATCGCGTTCGGCAAGCCGCTATCGGAACTCGGCGGCAACCCCGATATCGTGGTGAATCTGCGCATGGCCATCGAACAAGCACGCCTGCTCACGCTCAAGACCGCCTGGACGCTCGACACGCATGGCACCAAGGCGGCATTGAGCCTGATCTCGCAGATCAAAGTGGTGGTTCCCGCGGTAGCACAGCAAGCGGCCGATGCGGCCATACAGATCCATGGCGGTGCCGGCCTTTCCGACGATTTCCCGCTGACTCAATTGTTCGCTTACGCTCGCGTGCTGCGCCTGGCAGATGGCCCGGATGAAGTGCACCGCGGTGTCATCGCAAAACTGGAAGCAAAAGCACAAGACAGCACGGAGCTTTTCCGATGACCGGCACGCTCGATCAGGCACGCGCCCTGCGCGACGAGGATGCGTTCGATATCGCCCGCGTTGACGCCTACCTCAAACAACACATCGACGGCTTGCAGGGGACGCCGACGGTAGCGCAGTTTCCCGGGGGCGCCTCCAACCTCACTTATCTGCTGACATATCCCGATCGCGAATTGGTGTTGCGCCGTCCGCCGGCAGGTGCCAAGGCAAAATCCGCGCATGACATGCTGCGCGAAGCGCAGGTCATGGCTGCGCTGAAACCTTACTATCCGTACGTGCCGGCTATCCTTGCTGCGTGCGATGACGAGACGATCATCGGCCAGCACTTCTACGTGATGGAACGACTGCGCGGCAGCATCCTGCGTCGCGATCTGCCGGCCGAGCTTGGACTCGATTCGCATGGCGTACGCCGGCTTTGCATCGGCTTCATCGATCGTCTGGTCGACTTGCACAGCGTCGACACGTCCGCGCCGGATCTGCAACACATCGGCAAAGGCGAAGGTTACATCGCGCGACAAGTCGCCGGCTGGAGCGATCGTTGGCGCCAGGCAGCTACCGAAGGCACGGATGCTTGCGAGGATGTGCTTGCATGGTTGGCCGAAAAACAGCCCTCGCACGACAACGCCATCTGCGTCATCCACAACGACTATCGTTTCGACAACGTCGTGCTCGATCCGCAACAACCGCTGCACATCATCGGCGTGCTCGATTGGGAGATGGCCACGCTGGGTGATCCACTGATGGAACTCGGCGGCTCGCTGGCGTACTGGGTGCAGGCGGATGACGATGCCACGTTCCAATCATTCCGGCGCCAGCCATCGAATGCACCGGGCATGCTGACGCGCCGCGAAGTGATCGACTACTACGGCAGCCGTACAGGCCGGAGCGTAGAGAACTTCGACTTCTACGAAGTGTTCGGCCTGTTCCGCTTGATGGTGATCATCCAACAGATTTACCGACGCTTCGCGCTAGGCCAGACCACCAATCCGCAGTTCGCCGGATTCGGTCATGCCGCGCGCTACATGGGCGAGCGATGCCGCCGCATCATCGCTCGCTCGGTGTTGTAACCGTGCGTCAGGTGTTGCTGATACGGCATGGACAAGCCAGCTTTCGCGCTGCGGACTACGATCGCTTGTCGCCTTTGGGCGAAGAACAATCGCAGCGGCTTGGTACATGGTTGGCGGCTTCCGGCCCTGCTCCGGATCTGGTTGCAGTGGGACCACGACAGCGTCATCTGCGCACCGCGGAATTGTGCCTAGGCACCGCCGGCATTGATCGACCATTGTTGCAGTTGGATGGCCTGGATGAGGTCGATCACAACGAGTTGCTGGCTCGTCTTCGCCCAGATTTGACGGGACCAGAAGCCCTGCGCGCCGAAATGAAACAAGCGACCGATCCGTATCGTGCGTTCCAAGCATTGTTCGAATCCGCCATCGCACGCTGGATTTCCGGTACGCATGACACCGAGTACACACTGACCTGGCCAAACTTCCGCGATCGCACGCTGCATGCGTTGCAGACACTTGCCGAACACGACGCGAAAACCATCTGGGCCTTTACATCAGGCGGACCCATTGCCGTGCTTACCAACGCCATCATCGAAGCGCCCATTGCACAAACCTTCAAGCTCAGCTGGCCGCTGGTGAATACAAGCCTTACGCGGCTTCGTCTCGGCAAGCGGGGCCCCTCGCTCGTTACTTACAACACCTGGCCTCATCTCGAGCGGACCGAAGACCAACACCTGGTCACACTGCGCTGAACACCTTCTACCTTCACCGGACACACCGATCATGACCTCACTGCCAAGTTTCGACCTCACCGGCAAGATCGCCATCGTCACCGGCGCCAGCCGCGGCATCGGCGCTGAAATCGCCAAGCTGTTCGCTGCGTACGGCGCGCACACGATCGTGTCGAGCCGCAAGCAGGCGGATTGCCAGACTGTGGTGGACGAAATCACGGCTGCCGGCGGTTCGGCCGAAGCCATCGCATGTCACATCGGTGAGCTTGAGCAAATCGAGGCTTTGTTCGCACAGGTCACGCAGAAACACGGTCGACTCGACATCCTCGTCAACAACGCGGCGACCAATCCCTTCTTTGGTCACATCCTGGATACCGAGCCTTCGATCTTCCAGAAGACTGTGGACGTAAACATCCGCGGTTACTTCTATATGTCCACGCACGGCGCACGATTGATGGCGAAGGGCGGCGGCGGCTCGATCGTCAATGTCGCCTCGGTCAACGGCGTGGTGCCTGGCATGCAACAGGGCATCTATTCGATCACCAAGGCCGCCGTGATTTCGATGACTAAAGCATTCGCGGTGGAATGCGCCGAATCCGGTGTGCGCTGCAATGCGCTGCTACCTGGCTTGACCGATACCAAGTTCGCATCGGTATTGGTCAACACACCAGCCATCCTCAAAAGCGCGCTCGCGCATGTGCCGATGCGTCGCGTGGCGCAGCCGTCGGAAATGGCCGGCGCGGCTCTCTATCTCGCCTCCGATGCAGCTTCGTACACCACCGGTGCGGTGCTGAACGTCGATGGCGGCTACCTCAGCGTTTGATTCCAAGGACATCCACATGACAGATCTATCGGCACAACGCGTCGCTGGTAAATGCGCTTTCGTCACCGGCGCCGCGGGCGGTCTTGGTGCCGCAACCGCGCGCATGCTTGCCCGGCATGGCGCCAAGGTGTTCATCACCGATATCGACGAAGCGGCGGTAAGTGCCGTTGCCGCGGATATCAATCGTGAACTCGGCGCGCACGTCGCGTGGTCGGCCGTGCAAGACGTGCGCGACGAAGCTACCTGGCAACGCTTGCTGGATGAAGCCGCCAAAGCCATGGGCGGCCTGTCGGTGCTGGTCAACAACGCGGGCATCGGTTCACTGGGTAGCGTCGAGCAGATTGAATTGAAGGAATGGCGCCGCGTGATGGCTATCAATGTGGAAAGCATCCTGCTTGGTTGCAAATACGCACTGCCCTATCTTCGCCAGCAACAACCTGCTTCGATCGTCAACATTTCATCGCTAGCAGCCTTCAAGGTCGATCCAGATTACACCGCATACAACACATCGAAAGCGGCCGTGGCGATGCTGACCAAATCGGTGGCCGTCGATTGCGCACGGCAGAAAATCGATGTGCGCTGCAATTCGATCCACCCGGCATTTATTCGCACAGGTATCGTCGCGCCTTTCTTCGCATCGCTCGGCGAAGAGGAAGCCACGCGCAAGCTGACGCGAGGCATCCCGATGCGACGCCTCGGCGAACCCGATGACGTCGCTTACGCCGTGTTATATCTGGCTTCCGACGAAAGCCGTTACGTCACCGCTTCCGAGCTCGTGATCGATGGCGGCGCCTGCGCCGTTTGAATCCTCTTCATCAAGGTCAATTCGCCATGTCTCTTATCAATCGCCAGCTGCGCCTGAAGACCCGTCCTGAAGGATTGGTCAAACGCGAAGACTTCGATCTTCAGCAACAGCCCGTTCCCGAACTCAAGGACGGCGAGTTTCTTGTGCGCGTGCTTTATCTGTCGATGGACCCTACCAATCGCGTCTGGATGAGCGATATTCCGCAATACATGCCGCCGGTGGCGATAGGCGAAGTGATGCGTGCACTAGGCATGGGTCGTGTGGTCGCATCGAAATCGGCGCATTTTTCCGAAGGCGACCTGGTGCAGGGTCTGATGGGCTGGCAAGACTACGCCGTCATCGACGATCGTCGCCGCAAGGATTACGTCAAGCTGCCGCCGCGTGTTCCTGTACCGTTGCCTACGCTGCTCGGCGCTTGCGGTTTCAGCGGTATCACCGCTTATTACGGCCTTACTGAGATAGCACCCGTGCAGCCTGGCGAAACACTGGTTGTTTCCGCGGCCGCCGGCTCGGTGGGATCCATCGCCGGGCAGATCGGCAAACTGCGCGGCGCGCGCGTCGTCGGCATTGCCGGCGGCCCCGACAAATGCCGTTATCTTGTCGATGAACTGGGTTTCGATGCCGCCATCGACTATAAAGCCGAGAATTGGAAGCAATCGCTGGCCGATGCGACACCCGATGGCGTGCATGTGAATTTCGAAAACGTCGGCGGCCCGGTAATGCGCGCGGTGCTATCGCGCATGGTCAATGACGGACGCGTCGCGCTCTGCGGGCTGATCGCCAACTACACCAGTGGATCACGTCCCAGCGATGACTACAGCATCATCATCGTCAAACGACTGACCGTGCGCGGCTTTCTTGCCTTCGATTATCACGATACGCAAAAGGCGGTGCATGACCTCGTAAGCTGGGTGACGCGCGGACAGATCAAGGCAGAGGAAACCATCGAAGATGGTTTGGAAAATGCGCCATTGGTCTTGAACAAATTGTTTGAAGGCAGCAACCGCGGCAAGCTGTTATTGCGCGTGGCTGACGAGGCCTGAAACACGCGCCCCGCATATCTCAGGCGACTCGTCAGCTGCGCGTAGGTGGAGCTTATTGCCAGGGTGGCGCAACCGTATTGTTGAAGAGCGCACCAACCACCCACCAGCCGATGGGATAAGTCCAATAGTCGCCATAGAAATAAGTGCTCTCCAGCGCAGGAGACTGGGGAGCATTTCCATCATAGGCGGAGTTGCCATTGAACAAGCCGCCCGTGCTTATGGTCATTTCGCCATCATTTGGAAAACCGTTTGGGGGGGTATTTTCGCTGGGATCGATATTGTAAACGCCCGTGTTATTGACGCCGTTGCCGGCGATCACATAGCCCGCCGATCCGACGCGATCGTATATGGCGGTGCCCAAATTCCAGGCCGATATCGATTGGATAGCCGTTTGATTGCCATTGGAGCCGAAGGATCGCGATAGAATCAGCCCTTGTCCCAAGTCATAGGTGCCATCGGAGCTAAGCTGATACAGCTGCAATCCTATGTTCTGCCCTTGGTAGCCGCCGCCGACGGACATGATGTGGATGTTCGCTGGCAAATAGGAGGTCAGGTTGTACGCGTTGAAGCCATTTCCGGTGGTACCGCCGGTACTGCTACCCGTGCTGTCCCAGATGTAGAGATCGTTAGCCGGACTCGTCCAGATGATGCTCAGTCGGTTCGACTGCGTGTAATAGCCGATGCTGATAGGGTAATACCCGCACGCAATGTCAATCGTGTAATAACCAGTAACGGTCGCACCGTTCATCGTCCAGTAGCCGAATTTGCATTCGGAGGGATCCAGCCAAAGCAGGTCGTCATGGCCGTCGCCATTGATATCGCCGGCACCGATAAGCTGCCATTGGCTGGGATAGCTGCTGTTGTTGATCCGGGTGGACGTCCATCCGCCGTGCTGGTTGTTGGTCCACACCCATAGGTCGCGATTGGCGCTCGTGAAAACCAGATCTGCATAACCGTCATCGTTGAAATCGCCTACCGCGCCGACGAAGTAACTGGCCGTCACGTTGTAGGTGCTCAATCCTGTGCGCGTGACACCGCCACCGAACGTACTGACGGGCATCGTTGCAGTCATGGTCCAGAGGCCCACCTGGCTAAGCGACGGATTGAACCACAAGAGATCAGATACACCATCGCCATTGAAATCACCTGGCGTATGCGTGCTACCCGGAATCGGCGTTGTCACCTGCAGCGCAGGCAATGTAGCGAAGGATACGACCGGAGAGCTGGAACTGAGCGCGGCGACCTGGCTAGCGAACTGATTGACGATCACGCTGCCCCACCCACTGGCATAGTCCCAACCAACGGTTGCGGCATAACCATTGTCACTGCCTGAGATAATGTCGTGGAAGGCATTGGCGTAGTTGACATCAGACGCCTGAGCAACTTTGTAGATGATCGGCGAGGCAAAACCCAGGCTGGTACCGTCCGCCTGCAGCACGTGCGCCCACATGCCCACTGCAAGCGGCGCGGAAAGGCTGGTGCCGCCAATCTGTTGATTGGCCTGACCATCCACGGTGATCAAGGCACCGCTATCGGGGCTGCCCTCGAATGCAATATCAGGTACGGCCCGATATATCTGTTCGGCACCGCCTATCTGGCTGGCAGTGCCCAAAACACCTTGCTGCCAGCTCGGCATCGGCTCGAAGGTACTGGAGCTGCCGCCGGTGGCGCCACCGCTTTCATTGAGGTTGTTCCACACCGTTTCGCTCTGCCATGTTGTATTCGGGCTGGTGAAGAGCTCCGTGCCCCCGACCGCAGTTACGTATTGGGAACTCGCCGGCCACCCCGGCGTGTTAGCGCCATTGCCGCACTCATCGGCTCCCTTATCGCCGGACGACACAAAGAAGGTCTGCCCCTGCGCCACCGCCTGCTTGAACGTGGTGTCCATGGAAGCCGATGCACCATCCGACTGCGCGTAGGTTTCGCATTCGCCCCCTGAGTAATCGATCGCCTTCAGGACGTTATCCGACACTACCAGCGCGAAGTCGGTTTCGAGGTCTGAATCACCCATCGAATTGGCGACGTAGAAGTAATACTGCTTCACACCGGTGAAGGCGATAAGGTTCTGGCTGTCCAGATCCCATTCGGCATCACCACTGTTGGTGCCGCTGCCATTGCCCACCGCGGTATCGCCCCTAAGCGTGACCGTGACACCCGGATCCACTGACTTCAGGTCGTTCAAGACATTGGTCATAGGCCCTGCGGAAATCGAACCCACCGGCACCGATGTCACGTTTGCCATGCCGCTGGCACCATAGATCACCGGGAAATCGGAAGGCTGATGTCCCGTCGCCACACTCCCCGCAGCGGTTTGCATCGCCATCGCGTGAGCGGCAATGGGATCGTAGGGACGTGCGAAGGTGTGGGACATATGCACGTTCTGCACGCCGAGCACGGTATGCACGACGTCTTGCAGATTCGCCGGTATCTGCACCGCACTGCTGTTGGCAAAGGCGTCACGCCCGTCATGCGTCTGGACGTGCACGAACGAAGTATGAAACGCCGCCTGTGCCGTATCGGCACGGCCGTCGGCCTCTACCAACCCGTTGCCGGAAGCTATCTTCACGTTGTTGAAGCCCGCCTTGGTCAGGTAATCGGCCACGGCTTGCGCCTGTTCTTTAGTCGGCGCGTACAACATCTGGAACTGCCCGGAGGTCAATGGCCTGAAACCCGGCTTGGCAATGTATTGATCGAGCTGTTGCTCATTGCGCAGCTTCAGCGTAACGACCACATGCATGGGTTGCGAAAAATCCAGTGCGCCTACCGCTTTGTCGCCCTTCTCCAAGGCAATGGCTGGATGCAGCGCCACCATCGCGGTATTGCTCGCCAACGGCTGGGCCCCGATACCCATTGAACAGCCCCATGCGGCAACGCCCGCGGCAGCCACAAGCTTCTTAAGCTGGAGATTGCTTGGCACAAAACGCTTCATGTTCTCCCCCTATTCCTAATGTCCCTATTTTCTTGCGTAATGACGCAAGCGTTTCGCGCACAAAGAATGGTGCCTGAGCACGCTGCATGTCCTCCGCGTGGCAGCATGGGCAATATTTAGTGAATTCCTCCCCTGTACGTGATGAGTTTTACGCAAAACGTGAGTCCTCGCCAGAGGTGAGCGTACTTTTCGCTTAAGGATAGGGATAAGGGCCGCGCGGGCGCCGAAAGAAGTTGCGACCCACCTGTTTGCGGCAGGATGGCTTTCCCTAAAAGTGGGGGAGTATTTCAAATCTTCTCGCTACTTAGATTCGTGATTCACGTATTGCGAGAAATCGTAAAGGGCGCTGACGATTGCGCGCCTTCTGCCCTACCGGTCGCCGCAGCAACATGCCAGTGCTAAGCGACAAGTTTGACTAGAAACGCTTTTGCTCGAATTTGAGGTCTATGACACGGACAACACTTCTTTCATTTACGTATGTGTTGCAGCACTCAATTGAAGTCGCAGTCGAATCCGGACCTTATAGGCTACGAAGCTGGCATTTTGGAGGAGGTCGGGATGGCACGCCCGAGTACTTTTACGAACGGATGCAAACAGAAGTATGCGTTTGATGTGCTCGCGTGTCACAGGCATCGAACCAATCATTGCCACTGGGCCCGTTTTTAATTCACGTAAAACAAGAGGCCGGGCATCATTGCCCGGCCTCTCGCTCTTATCACAACGCGACTTTATCTCTGCGCCTTAGTGGCTAACGCCCAAAGACGTATCGATGCCCGAAGCGACCCCGCCTCCCTGCAAACGATTCGGCTGGACGTGCGCACCGGCTGGAATCACCAGAGGATTACCCGATGCGTCGGCCACTCGCTGGGAAATGAACCCGCCGTTGCCGTTGCTGAACCACTCGTACACGTCGCCCGCAGTACCGACCCACAGGATGTCGGCCAAACCATCACCGTCATAGTCAGCGATGCTGGCCATGGAGTAGCCCGGCGTGACGTTAATAGTCTTCACACCTGTCACCTCAAAGCCATTCATGTTCCACACTTGCATTTGGTTCGTGGTCTGATTGGTCCAGAACAGAGACGACACACCATTACCCGCCACGTCGCCCGCGCCAAATAGCGTGAAGCCGTCTGCGTGATTCTGGATCTCATGGGGCACGAAGCCCCCCTGCTGGTTATTGATCCAAACATAGACGCTGTTGTCGGTGGTGCTTGTCCAGACGATGTCGGCATAGCCGTCACCATTGACATCAGCCAGATGTGGCACATAGCCCATATTTGCATTGATGGAAGGCGAAATAGTGGCACCCATGCGGATATCGGCGTGACCAAGCACCCGCAGTTCCGTTACCGACAACTGCCACCAGCCGATCTGCCCCGTTTCACTGTTCCACCAGAACAGCTCATCAGAACCTGAGCCGTCGAAGTTGGCGGCTCCCAGCAACTGCCAGCCTGCCGGATACGGTACGCCTACTGCTCCAGCGTAGTAGTTGCTACTGCCGTTGGAAGCCACGCCACCCAAGCCATCGGACAACCACACGTACAGTTGGTTATCGGGACCCGTCCAGGCGACCGAGCTGATGGCAGTGCCTTCCGGAGCAAAAACACTGTGTGCCTCGGCGGCATAGAACTCGCCTATCGCTCCAATCGTGTAACCGGGCGAAATCGATTGCGACACGTTAGTCAACACCACGCTGCCCTTCATACCCAGCTGCAGGAAGGTGCCCTTGATCGGATCTACTACCGCGATATCACTATATCCATCGCCATAAGCTTCATAGCCCGAGGACAGGTAGTCGGACGGTGCGCTGTAGCCATTCTTGAACGGTGTGTAGAACTTCGTTAGCGCGTTGACCAGGTTGGTGGCGTTGATGCTGCCCAAGCCGGTCGCCACGTTGTAACCGGAGCTGCTATTCCACGCCGGATCCAACGAGTCAAAACCACCCGCGCTGAGCACGCCATAACTGTTGAGGCCTTTGCCCGTGTAACAATCATCGGTCCCGCTATAGCAAGGCACAGCGATGTTGCCCACAGTAACGTTGTTGAACACGCAGGTGCTATTGATGCTTGCACCGTTGCTGGCGTTGCATGCATTCAACATCGCTGTATTCGGCGATCCGACTGTGCCGTATTCCTTATTCGCGATGTTGTACAGCGCTGGCAGGATGTTACCGTTGGCGTGGCCCGTTGCCTGGTTGATCAGTGCTTGCACACCGGCCATCGCGGGTGCCGCGAAGGACGTGCCGCCAGCACTGTTATAAAGCACGTTATCGGGGTCTGTGTAATCGCAAGCGGTACCGCCTTCCGTCTGATCGGACATACAGAACACGAGCGCGTGGCCATACAGACCGTTAGCAGCAAACAATGACACGTCCGGCAGCATGCGCGTGCCGTATTGCGGGGCGCCGTAAATGCCGACCTGCGGTAGCGATAAGTCCCAGTTCGTGCTGTAACCACCGCCACCGCCAGCAGTGCTCAGAAACTGAACATTATTGGGATCGTTGCAGGCTTGTACGCTGTTGCTATAGCCAAGCACACCATCCAGCACACTGCTAGCGCAGGAGTCGTTCCAGGTCATTTCCGGGATATAGCTGATAGCCGACTGATTGAGGGCAAGATTGCCCGAACTCCAGTACGGCCCGTAATTGGTGAAGTCGTTGAAATCGGTGCCGCCCACAGCAACGTTGAAAGGTGTCGAGGCCAAGCTGTTGACCGCAAGACCCTCGTACGCGGCATTCTGATCCTGGTTACAACCTGCTGAGCCAGCGTCGTCCGATGCCACAAAGACTGTCACGCCTTGGGCAGCGGCCTGTTCCCAAAGATCACCTGCCTCATTGGCCATGCCATCAACAAAGCCGTCCGCTTCACATTCGCCGTAGCTCAGGCTGAACACTGCCGGGATTGGCGTGGTGTAACCGGTCAACAGATTTTCGGCGGCCGTGAACGGGCCAAACGTCGGACTATTTGCGTCGTCGCAGGAGGCGAACACGACATTTGCATCCGGGGCCGCTGCCCCGATCCACTCGGTGTCCAGTGCAGCCTCACCCTCATCACCGTTGGTGCCTGGGTCCGGGCAACTGGTATCGCCGGCTGCCTGTAACGGGTTGATATACGCAACCGTACCCAGCGAATTGGCCGGCAAAAACGCGCTGCGGAAGGTTTGCACGTCGGCAGGCAATACATCCGTGCGCTCCAGCACCGCTACGGTCTGCCCCGCGCCACGGATCGGCGTGCTCTGGTTCCACAAGGGGGTGACGTTGTAGATCGTGTTGAAGTCGGCCGGGGCGACGTCATAGGTCGTCTCCGTCTCGATCGAGCCAGGTGGCACCGTGAACTGCGGTGCGCCCGCCGCCTTCGCCACTGTCTTCCACTTACCCGTCTGCTTGTCCTTTTTCACCGTGGCGACGTCGGTATGCAGCGGCTTCGGGAAGAAGTTACTGAGCGAGGCCGCTCCCACCACGACCGGCGCCAACGCCGCCGGGATCTGCTGCGCGCTCGCGTTGGCGAAATGCGTTTCGCCTTTGACGCGGTAGTTGTGCAGCGAGGTGTGGAAGGCACTGCTCATGGCCGCGGCCGAGCCAGAGAAGTGAATCATCATGCCGGTGGGCGAGACCGAGGTCACTTTCAGCCCCTGTCCCTGTAACCATTGCTTGACCTGGTCGATATCCGCCTGGGCCGGGCCGAACATCGTGCCGATTTGCGCCGGGCTCAGCCAATGATGGAAATACGGCGAGCTCGCATTGGTCAAGGCCTGGACATAGGCGTCGAACTGCTTCTGCTTGGCGTCGCTGCGCTTGAGCAGCAAGGTCACATTGCGAATTGTCTGCGTGGACGGTAATGCACCGGCGTCGTTGACCGAGACGGCCAACGCAGGCTTCGTGCCCACCGCGATGGTCTTCGAGCTGTCGATAGCACCGCTGATCCGAGCCGTATCCGACGTATAGCTGGGATAGTAATTGGCAGACTGGCTATTGGCCGCGTGTGCCCCAAGCGGCGCCCCCACAGTGAGCGCCAGGCACACCGCCCAGGACACCATCTTTTCTTTTCCACATCGGGTATGCATAACCCTCCCCTCTTTTTGCGTAAGCAGCTCTAGCCGGACCGCGGATGGCGACCCAGTGCCGATGATCTGTCCCGTTGTTTCTCCCCCTCGCCATGCCGGAGTGACACTTCCATGACATAGCCAGGCTCACCGAGGCTAAAAGAACAAACTGTTCATCGTCACGCACAGTAATTTCACTCGACTCACCAAATCTCACCATGCAACATGGAGGGGGGGTCAGGAGGATTCCCTGGGCCAAGGGCACCAGCCATCCATTCGACTTTCGCAGTTCAAATGCGGTATTCGGCGGTGCGCAATAACCCTCCGTGACCTTCTGATCGAGACATCCCATGTGGCAACGCTTGACCGCTTGGCTACGCGCCGTCCCCATAAACGATCCAGTTGACCGCCGAAATGCGGTCTTCATGCAACTGCTGCTGGCCTTTCAGGGTCTTCGGACACCGTTAATCAAGCTCTACTTGTTGGCGTCCGAGTGGCCATACATGACGGCCTATTTCTTTGAAAAAACAGCTTCCGGCAAAGTCGCGTCCATGGCGATAGATCTAGGCACCGATCTGGCAATGACGGTATCTGCCTGGGTGGGCTTCTATCTGATTCGCGTTGGGAAATTTCGCCAGGCCGTCAAACAATTTCTCGCCACGCAGCTCATCTCGGGTGTGTTTGCCTATGCCACCTTTGGCTACAAGGTCAATCCAGGGGACTCGCTGCTTATCATTTCCCTTGCGCTGGGCGGACTGATGCTCGGTCGTCGCGCGCTATGGATAATCTACATCTCGATTCTGCTGATTTTCGCGGCAGGCATGACTACCGATTATCTGCATGCGCCAGATGCGTCGAAGACGATCTTTGCCGCCTACAGCAATCTGTTGTTTCGTACATTTAGTTACGCGCTCATCACCATCATTCTCGATCGAAGCATCGACGCATTGCGAGAAGCGCTGGCCGAATCGGATATGCATCGACACCAACTCCAACACGAAATGGCGGAACGCGAACGCACCCAAGAACAGCTGCTTCATGCACAGAAAATGGATGCCGTTGGCAGATTGGCTCAGGGCGTAGCGCATGATTTCAATAATGTGCTGGCTGTCATCCTGGGCTTCTCGAAGGAACGACATCGACTGGATGAACCTGAGGCGGAGCGCGGCGTCGATGCCATGGCATTGGGGCAAGCGCTACTTGGTGTCGAAATGGCCGCCCGACGCGCCGATTCGATTAGCCGCAAGTTACTCAATTTCAGCCGACGCGACACGACACATGTCGAGATTTTCGACATTACCGAAGGCGTTCGGGATGTGCAGCTCATGCTTCGCCAATTGTTTCCACAGACGGTGCATTTGGCCATCAAACTCCCTAGCGAACCACTACTCATTGAATTCGACCTCAGCCAATTCGAACTAGCCATATTGAACATTGCGTCCAACGCGCGAGATGCCATGCCTGAGGGCGGTATCTTTGAAATAGCTGTAGTTCAATATGATCTTGCCAGCGTGACCCTAGTACTGACGGATACAGGCATGGGTATGTCGGAAGAAACGAAAGCCCGGATATTCGAACCCTTCTTCACGACTAAGCCCATCGGGAGTGGTACTGGAGTAGGCCTGACCGTTGTCTACAATCTGATTCGCAACGCCCACGGAAACATTGAAGTGGAGAGCGAGATCAGAACAGGCACTGTATTTCGAATTTGCTTTCCGCTTGCCAAGATGCTGAACTCGGACCGTATGCAAGGTCTTGAAGACGCCGTGCAAACTGCACCCCCAAAAGTGCGACATCAATGAATGAAAACATCGAACACCCACGGGACTAAGTGAGAGTTGGACTTCGCTCCACTCACCCGGCCGAATGGCGTTGCACGAGCTCATCAGTAGCGAAACAACACCGTATGTCGGTCACATCAATAGAAAGACATATCCCTCGCCATGGACAGCGGTCAACGGCAACGGCACGCCAAGCACGCGCTGCACTTTCTTGCGCAACCGGTGAATCAAGGAATCGAGGCGGTGTGGATCGAAATCGTATACGTTGGGCGTCAACGCTCTGATCAATTCGTCGCGGGACACCGACTGGTTGTGCTTTTCCAGCAACTTCGAAAGTAACCGCCCCTCGGTCTTGGTAAGTGCCACGATGCCACCCGACGGCGAAAGTAGACACCAATCGTCCGCATCCAGGCGCCACTGATGCTGAGTCTGTGCGTGCGAAGCGCGCAACCTTCGCGCAACGCTGTACAACGTTGCAGCAAGCAGATCAGTGTCCACCGGTTTGGAGAGATAAGCGTCCGCACCCTCCGAAAGACCGCGTATACGATCAGCCGTGGTATTGCGCCCGGTCAACATGACGATACCCACATCACTCATCTTCGCGCGAAGCTTACACGTAAGCTCGAAACCATCGGCATCTGGCAAACCAACATCAAGGATGAGGATGTCGGGCCACTTGGCCTGCGTGTACGGATCCATCTCTGCCGCTGTGCCGACGGCAGTAATTTCAAAACCAAAACGCTGCAGCTGTGGCACCAATACTTGGTCTCTCAAGAGCTCGTCGTCTTCGAGCATGAGCACGCGCAAAGGGGTTTTGACGGCTTTAAGGGAAGCATGAATAGAATTCATCTCTTTTCCACGCAAAAGACAGGCTACCAAGCATTCGAATCGGCCCTGCCATCCCTGAGCGAGGCATATAAAACGCCGACACCAATGTAAGTGAGCAAACTCCCAAGTAATTCGGCGATGAACGTCAAAACGGTCTTGAGTGTATCGCAACCGCCGGCTGAATCCGAAGTCGAGAGAAGACACTTAGCGAACTAGCGTTTTTGCGTGCGAATAAGCGGCCGCCACATAAATAGATGCTGACCCTATACACCAAGCTAGTCGCACAACAGGCAACTACATCCGCGTGCCACCTACGCTCGCAACTCACCACCAATGTCGTGGCGCGGAAAAAATAGCAATGGGAAAGGGCCAGAGCACTTCTTTTCCCCAAAAAGCTCTCCGTGCTTTCGTTAAGAGTGGAAATGCGCTGTGATTGCGTATCAGCTTTTGAACCACAGCCATTTAAACCGCATCTATTTGGTGGCGCAAAAAATACGCTAGTAGCTGGCTAAGAAGCCTGTCATTTAACGAGCCTCTTAATATGAGATGCCAACATCCCCGGGGCAGCGATAACCCCTATCGTGCGCAACACGATCCATCTCTATCAGCGAGTTGTGCTTCCCTGCCGCTGTCGCTTGCTCGAACACATTCCAGCCTACGCGGCAGGCTGCAGCTTACACGGCGCGCTGCCCGCTTTGCCAAACACTTGCGCATCTTCAATCTGCTGGTCCCTTTCTTGTTATATGAGAAAGGGGCTCGTGTTGAGGCGCGTGCGACTCGGCTGCATGCAGGCAAGGCTACTTCCAGGGTGGTGCTACCGTATTGTTGAAGAGCGCACCAACGACCCACCAGCCGTTGGGATAACTCCAATAGTCGCCGCCGTTGTAATCGTTCACAAGCGCAGGGAACTCGGGAGCGTTTCCGGTCCAGTTAGTATTGGAATTGTTTTGCAAACCACCCGTGCTTATGTACATGTAGTCCGGGTCGATATTGTAAACAGCCGTGTTATTGACACCGTTGCCCGCAATCACATAACCCCCCGAGCCGATATGGGTGTCCACAGCGGTCGGACTGAAGACGGTCGTCGCCTGGATGCCCGTTTGATTCCCATTGGTATCGAAGGAACGCGACAAAAGCATTCCTTGTGCCTCTGTCCCATACATGCTGGACAAGTACACCCGTACCCCGATGTTCTGTCCTTGGTAGCCGCCTCCGATAGACATAATCTGGCTGCTAGCGGGCACATAGGATGTCAGGTTGTATGCGTTGAAGCCATTTCCGGTGGTACCGCCGGTGCTGCTACCCGTGCTGTCCCAGATATACAGGTCGTTGGCTGCACTCGTCCAGATGATACTCAGCCGATTTGACGACGTGTAATAGCCGATGCTAATCGGGTAGTAGCCGCAGGCAATATTGATCGTGTAATAACCGGTAACGGTTGCACCGTTCATCGTCCAATAGCCGAATTTGCAATCGGAGGGATCCAACCAAAGCAGGTCATCATGGCCGTCGCCATTGATATCGCCGGCGCCGATAAGCTGCCATTGGCTGGGATAGCTACTGTTGTTGATCCGGGTGGACGTCCATCCAGCATGCTGATTGTTAGTCCATAGATAAAGGTCACGATTAGCGCTTGTGAAGACCAGGTCGGCATAACCATCGCCATTGAAATCGCCCACGGCGCCGACGAAGTAACCAGGCGTAATGTTGTAGGTGCTCAGCCCCATACGCGTAACGCCACCAGCGGACAAGCCACCAGGCACCGTTGCAGTCATGGTCCAAAGACCGATCTGGCTGAGCCAAGGGTTGAACCACAAGATATCGGACGTTCCATCACCGTTGAAATCGCCCGGTGTATGCATGCTTCCCGGAATCGGCGTGGTCACTTGCAGCGCAGGCAGTGTACCGAACGATATGAGCGGAGAATTGGAACTGGAACTACTGACGGTGGCGAGGCTGGCGAACCCATCAACGATCACGCTGCCCCAGCCACTGGCGTAGTCCCAGCCGGCAGTGGCGAAATAACCATCATTATTGCCGGAGGCAATGTCATGGAAGGCGCTGTCGTAGCCAAGCTTCGACAACTGCGCAACCTTGTAGATCACCGGTGACGCAAAACCCAAACTGCTACCGTCGGCTTGTAGCACGTGCGCCCACATGCCCACCGCAAGTGGTGCAGAGAGGCTGGTCCCACCCCACGGCTGATTTGGTTGCCCATCCACGGTAATCAGAGCGCCACTAATCGGGCTGCCTTCGAACGCGATATCGGGTACGCCGCGAAAAGCCTGGTTGGTGATGCCCGGGACGCCTTGCTGCCAGCTTGGAATCGGCTCGAAGGTACTGGGGCTGCCCCCGGTCGCACCGCCGCCCATATCGTTATCATTCCAAACGTTTTCGATTTGCCAGGTGGTGGTGGGGCTGGTGAACAGCTCGGTGCCACCGACCGAGGTCACGTAGGGGGAACTCGCCGGCCAACCCGGCGTGTTCGTGCTGTTATTACATTCATCAGCACCTGAATCACCTGTCGCCACAAAAAATGTCTGACCCTGCGCCACGGCCTGCTTGAACGTGCTGTCACCGGCAGCCGCCTCGCCGTCCGACTGGGCATCGGTTTCGCATTCGCCCAGCGAGTAACCGATCGCCTTCAGCACGTTATCCGACACCACTTGAGCGATTGCGGTTTGCAAGTCGCCGTCGTTTTGCGAATTGGCGACGTAGAAGTAATACTGCTTCACACCGGTGAAGGCGATAAGGTTCTGGCTGTCCAGATCCCATTCGGCATCACCACTGTTGGTGCCGCTGCCATTGCCCACCGCGGTATCGCCCCTAAGCGTGACCGTGACACCCGGATCCACTGACTTCAGGTCGTTCAAGACATTGGTCATAGGCCCTGCGGAAATCGAACCCACCGGCACCGA
>OUNK011150613.1_pt1 | contig 21333 bp, 22 predicted proteins | sample 1755341 | NCBI WGS metagenome assembly OUNK01 (sample SAMEA3914788, study PRJEB12502) | metagenome | biome: forest; material: soil | place: Canada | collected 2011-07-03 | depth 0.1 m | reverse complement strand
AGCCACAGGCCGATCGACGCTAGGACGGTGAGCAATAAGGCGATATAGAGCCGGCCTGTTTCCACCGCTTTATGGTCGAGTGCTCGTTGCAGCTGCAATATTTGGTTCTTCTTGTTCAGCTCTTCGACCTGAATTTTCTTTGCATCGACTTGTTGTTTGACGACCTGGTATGCGAGAGCCTTTTCCCGAAGTTCATCCAGATGGCCTTTGTCGGCTGCCATGTATTTTTCATGGTAGATAAGTGCGTCGCGCAGATTGCCTTTTTGCCGCTCGATCTGGTAAAGCAATTCATAGGCGGTGCTTAGCGATTGATTAAAATCGCCTTTCGTGGCGATATCCAGCGTGTCGAGCGCGAACTGTTCGGCACGCGTAAATTCGCCTGCCTTCCAGTAGGCCTGTGCGAGCAGTGCGTCGTATTCGGCCGTGAATTCCTGGTAATGGTAGCGCTCGACACTGGGGTAGCCGCTTTCGAGCAATTTGATCGCTTCGGGTATCTTGCCTTGCTGAATGGCGAGGCTTGCCAGATCTCCGCGTATGCCATCGGCGAATAGATTCTCGCCGACCATGATGCATGCTTGTAATGCCTGCTGCAGTTGAGGGTCCGTTACAGCCATGTGGCCGCCCAGAAAGCTGGCATGTACTTTCATGTATCTACCGATGCACCCGTTCCTGCCGCCTGGATAGTCGGCAATGATCTGGTCGGCGTAGCTTGCAGCAAGGTCGTATTGTCCCGCCTCGGTCAGCAGCTGCGAAGCTTCTTCCATGAGATGAGAACGTGCGCTTTTGTCGGTGACGTGCGACAGACCCGCGAGTCCCTGGTCCAACTGCGCAAATGCTTCTTCGTAGTGATGCCCATAGCCCAGTATGTTGATGAGCACCGCTGTGGCATTCATCCGTATCGCGCTATCCGGGGCTTGTTTGATAATAGCTTCCAGTAAGGGCTTGGCTTTGGCGCCCTGCCCGGTGTATCCGAGCTGCCATCCTTGTAAGTAGCGCAAATACCATTTCTGGACATCGGTCAGGCTATTTGCGTTTTTGTCGAGCTGATCGAGTTGTTTGGCGAAGTTGGCATTGTCGATGGTTTTGATGGCGTCCGCGTGGGCGAGCAGTTCGGCCGAATTGCTAGATTCGGGCGCGGCTGCAAAGGCCGCGCCCGCGAATAGGCAGAAGAGTAGAGCCACTCCCACCCAACAATTCCGGCGCGTTTTGCCGGTCATCTGCATCGCCGCCTTTACGACTGCTGCAACGATGGACGGAGTAGCGAGCCGCGAATGCCTTTCGGCTGCGGTTTCTCGCCGGAATCGTCGTCTTCTTCGTCTTCCTCTCCTTCTTCCTCACCTGGCGTCATCATGCCAAGTTGCGGTGTTTGCCCCAGGAGTGCCTCAAATTTGCATACGTCCTTGGCGAGAATAGCCTCGCGTAAAGGCATTTCGATGTTCGCTGCTGTCAGTGCAAGTTCAATCTCATCGTAAGATGCGGTTCGCCATTGAGCGTCGCTGCCCATTCTTTCCAAAAAATCAATAACACTCGACATCGAGCTCGTCCCCCTGTTGATACTGCTGATCTTTGCGCGCCCCGCCCCTGATCTTTCAGGTCTCGTCATGGATAGCCGTGGGACGCTTTCCATCATATCTCGCTACGAAGTCGGCTATATGGTGACCTCTGTGGGAGCTACTGGCGGAACAATGGCCGAGACGGAGCGACTTCTTGCTCGATGATGCCTGCGTTGCCGGTTGGTGGGGCGCGGACTGCGAATAGGAGAGATTATTTTATAAATTATTGATTAATAGCATTAAATATTGCAAGCGAGTGGTTCATGAAGTCGTGCCCCTGCGGTCCAAATACGCCTATCGCGCGAACCTTGATGTTTGGCGTGATGCCGATGCATACGTAGGGAGGAGGTTGCCTTTCGGGCGCGCATCGAGACATTTCGCCGGCTCCTCAGGTAGCGGTGAAGCCTTGGATTTCCCGGTTCTTGGCCCCACTCAGTTGCATTGCCTTAGGCAAACGCAATCGTTCATCGTTAACGATTTCAGGAGGTTCCCATGGCTACCGGTTGGGCCGGCGACGGCGCTGTGCAGGACCAGATCGACGCCACGGTCAGCGACGCTGTCCAACGTGCGCGTCGTCAATTGAAGAAAGGTCCCGGTTTGACGCATTGCGAAGCATGCGATGCGCCCATTCCCGCCGCACGGCGCAAGGCCGTGCCGGGCGTGCGCCTGTGCGTGGCTTGTCAGGAAACGCAGGATGCTGAACGTAGCGCCGCCATTTATAACCGGCGCGGAAGCAAAGACAGTCAGCTTCGCTAAGGCACGATGATCGGATCGGCACGCATAAGCCGTGCGAATAAACGTTTTAAAGACAGAGCTGCACTCGGCTTGGTGCTAGGCTCGGGCCGTCCCCTTAGACCGTAAGGAGCCGCCCATGGAAGTCAGCTTCAGTAACTGGGGTGAGGCCGTGGCGTTTCTGTCTGAGCGCACCGACATGGCACTGGAAGGCCTGATGGCGCTGAGTGCGCAGCAGATGGTGGACCAGCAGGTGATTGCCGCACTGGTGGCGTCCCATTCCCATTTGAGAGCCGCCGCCGATACCTGGCGACTTATGGCATCGGCCACGTTGCCGATCACCCACGTGCGCAGTCTGCAGAACGATCAACCGGAATCGGTGCGCGAGGCGTACTCGGAACGTATGGCGTATTGGGAAGGGATTTTTCGCAAGGCCATACCCGAGAACGAATGAGGCAAAACGCGGGCAATGAATGAACGAAGGGATGCAGCGGCCAGCATGGCATGCAACCATAGTGTGCCGTTGTGCCCGCATTCCCTCATTGCTGCCAGGTCCAGATGATGCACCCCATGTTTCGACGCCTTCTTGCGTCAGTCGCGTTGCTCGTTACCGCGCAAGTTTCGTTTGCGCAGGCTCCGCAAACGGTGTGGCTGCAAAATCTCACCTGGACTGAATTGCGCGATCAAATTCGTGCGGGCAAGACCACCATCATCATTCCCATCGGTGGGACCGAACAGAGTGGCCCGTTCGTTGCCGTGGGCAAGCACAATGTGCGGGCGGAATATCTTTCGGAGAAGATTGCCGAAAAACTCGGTAATGCGTTGGTCGCGCCGGTCGTCGCTTATGTGCCGGAAGGTGGCTACGCACCGCCGACATCCCATATGCGCTTTCCGGGCACGATTACCATTCCGGATGACGTGTTCGAAAAATTGCTCGAGTCCGCCGCCAACAGCTTCGCGGTGCATGGTTTTCGCAACATCATCTTTCTCGGTGACCATGGCGGATATCAGAAAGATCTGAAGCAAGTCGTTGCTCAGCTCAACAAGAGCTGGGCTGGCTCCGGCGCGCGCGCCTTCTTGCCGTCGGCGTATTACGACACCTCATCTGAGGGCTACAACCAGATCTTGCGTCAGCGCGGTTTCCACGACGACGAAATCGGCACGCATGCCGGGCTTGCGGATACCTCACTGCAACTGGCCGTGGCCCCCCAGATGGTGCGCCTGAGCCAGTTGCGCGCCAGCCCGAAACCAGGTGCTGCGGATGGCGTTTACGGCGGCGACCCGCGGCGATCGACTGCAGAACTCGGCCAATTGGGCGTGGATGTTATAGTTTCGCGCACGGTCGACGCCATCCGGAAAGACACGGCGGGGCGATGACGTTGCCGCGGATGCCATCCACTTTTTGTTTTGTCTCTGATACAGGAATGTGCTGTGAAATTTGAACGTTTTGGGCGTCTTGCATCGCACGTCGGCGCTGCGCTGGTTGGTTTGTGCGTCACCACGGCCGCGATGGCGCAAACGGTAGCGACCGTTCCAGGCATGCCTGCGGTCACAAACCCCAACAACATGTACAGCGATGCCGGCTACAACATGTTCAGCCCGGCAGTGGCTGGAGCCTTGCCACGCATCTATGTTCCCAATTTGCGATCGAATGACGTCTACGTCATCGATCCCTCCACCTTTAAGGTGTTGTACAAATTTCCTGTCGGTTACAGCCCGCAGCACGTGGTTCCCTCGTGGGATTTGAAAACGCTGTGGGTAACCAACAACGCTGAAGGGCGTACCGACGGTAGCCTGACTCCGATCGATCCGTGGAAGGGAAAGCCTGGCCAATCGGTGAAGGTCGACGATCCCTACAACATGTACTTCACGCCCAATGGCAAGGAGGCCATCGTGGTGGCCGAGGCGCATGCGCGCCTGGATTTCCGCGATGCCCACACCATGGCCTTGAAGTTCAGCCTTCAGGCGCCCGAATGCAAGGGCATCAACCATGCGGATTTCTCCATTGACGGCACGTACGCCATCTTCACGTGCGAATTCGGCGGCATGGTGGCCAAGATCGATATGGTCAACCAGAAGGTTGTTGGCTATCTCGAGTTGCACAAGGGCGGCATGCCGCAGGACATTCGCGTTTCGCCCGACGGCAAAGTGTTCTACGTCGCCGACATGATGGCGAACGGCGTTTACCTGATCGACGGCGACAGCTTCAAGCAGATCGGTTTCATCAAGACGGGCATCGGTACGCACGGCATGTATCCGAGTCGCGATGGCACCAAGCTTTACGTCGCCAATCGCGGTTCAAATCGTGTGCACGGTCCACGTAACGGTCCGGGCAGTGTGTCGGTGATCGACTTCGCTACGCGCAAGGTCGTCGCCAACTGGCCGATTCCGGGTGGCGGCAGCCCCGATATGGGCAACGTTACCGCCGACGGCAAATGGTTGTGGTTGTCGGGTCGCTTCGATGACGTGGTGTACGCCTTCGATACGACCACGGGCAAAGTGAAGATCATCAAGGTTGGCATGGAACCGCACGGTCTGGCTGTATGGCCGCAGCCCGGCCGTTATTCGCTGGGTCATACCGGCATCATGCGTTGATCGATTGAACCAAGGACGAAGGTGGCACGCCGCCTTCGTCCTACGCGCACCGCGCGATCAATCCGCAATAAACCCCACTGTGGCGTGGCTGCCATCGCAGAACGGCTTGTTCTGACTGTGGCCACAGCGACACAGGAATGCGCCGGTAATCCGCGCCACCATGCGTCCGGTGCCACTCGTAATCTCTAGATTGCCGCTCACTTTCAGCGGACCATTGGTCTGCGGGTCGATATGCAGCGGGCCATCGCGCACGGGTAGCGCATCGGTGGATGTTCCGGTGGGCGGTTCGCCAGTGGCGTTGAAACCTACATCGTGATGCGAGCCGTCACAGAACGGTTTGTTCTTCGACGCGCCGCAGCGGCATAGCGTGGCGCGATAGCCTGCGGGCACACCGTTCAAACGCAAGTCGCCACGAAACGCATAAGGGCCAGCCTCGCGTATCCCCACAAGATTGACCGGCGGCGCTGATTCATCAGGGCGACCGTCGCGCCGCTTGTAGCGAATCGCGCCAGACGGGCAGGCGTGGGCAATATCCACCAGCCGTTCCACATCCATTGCATCGGGATGAATCCATGGACCTTGCACGTTGGCGAGGAAGACCGTGGGCGCACCCGTGACACAGAAGCGTGCGTGGATGCATCGCTTGACTTCGTACACCAGAGTGAGCTTTTCGCCTTCGATGTGTTCGACACCGTCTTGCACGGATGTGGCTGAAGGCGGCGAGACCGCGGCAGGTGCTGCGGGCGCTGGCGTGACCGCCACATGCGCGGGCCTGGAAAGATCGAAACTTTGCATCGCCTTTTGCGAAAGTTTCGACATGATCGCCGCCGCCGCGGTGGTACGTGCGTCACCTGGCTCTTGCATGCGTATCGCACCCTGCGCCAATTGTTCGAAGCGCTCACGGAAAAAGCGGCGTGCAGAAGGGCCGGGTGGCAGCGTGGCGCTATCTCGCAATGTAATGAATGAAACACCCGCGTGACATTCCGGGTTCGACGGACCGGCCGGTAAACGTGCTGCCCGTTCGGCTAATGGCACGAGTGCGTGCATCAGGCCAATGGCTAGATCCAATGACAGCGCCTTGTCGGGATCTTGCGTCGGCACGGCATACGTATAAGCGAGCAGGCGTTGCATCAATCCGTAGACGCTATTGGCCAGATCGACAGTGGCGATAGCGCGGGGATCCTCAAGCCACACGCGGCCCTCCGGTCGTGCGGGTCGACGCAACACGGGGTTGGTCGCTGCAGGAAATGCCGGTACGAAAGCAGGATCGGCTGCAAGCAACGCGAGATATTCCTCGCGGATCTCTACGAATTTTTGATAGTGCGAACCTACGGCGTTGTGTAGCGCGCCTTCGCCTTGCGTGATGATTTTGTCGAACGCAGCGAGTGCGGTTTTCGAGCAGATCACGCGTTTCGTGCCCGGTAGTGCGACGTCGGCATCCGACAGTTGCAATGCCGGATCACCGCACAGCGCACCGGCTTCGCCATGCGCCTGAACCAGTTGACGTATGTTCTCGCCCAGTTCTTCGTAAAAGGTACCGACGGTGTCGTAGTTCAGTGCCATGGGGGTGAATCGCGGACTATCGGCGCCGCGTATGAAAAGGCGTTCGGGCTCGAATCCCGCGCCATCCAATTCGGTGGAGTCGGCGGGTCTTTCCAGATAAATGAAATGTTGCAGCGTGGCCATGTTGAAAGGCGCGAGTTTCACGACGACGCGGGCTGGCAGGAAGCCAGGATCGAGCGGAAAGTTGAAACGGCCCACGCGCGGTGCGCCGCCCAGTGCGGCGGTAATGTTCCACACCGAGGTGAGATGGCTCATCTCTTCGATGGCGATCTGCGTGATGGTGCGACGCCAACGCGTCACGGCCTCAAGCTGTTGCGCGCTCAATCCTTCTTCCACGGACGATTTGAGCGAAAACGCCGCGTAAAGATAGGTGCACATGAGGCAGTGCTCGAGTTCCGCTGCCTCGTAAAGGGTATGCAGCGTTTGCTCGCGGCTGGGCGCGGTATCGATCGGGTTGGAGCTAAGCACGGCTGACTCCCGGATGGATGGTTTCAGCGGAACACTGAAGGTACACCGTTCTGAGAGAGGCGCGTAGATACTTATGGTGGAGACAGCGTGCCCTGCGTGATGCAGCCGCGATGGCGCAGGGCACGTTTGTCTCGGGCCATTTCTTAAATAAACATGCCGCCCGACGCTTCGATGCGCTGGCCGTTGATCCATCCGCTGTCCTTCGACAGCAGCGACGCCACCACGCCGCCAATGTCATCCGGCTTGCCGACGCGACCCAGGGCCGTTTGCGACGCGATAAAGGCGTTCACACCGGCGTTATCGCGGACCGTGCCACCACCGAAGTCGGTTTCGATGGCGCCTGGCGCCAGTGTGTTGACGGCGATGCCGCGTGCGCCAAGCTCCTTGGCCAGGTAGCGGGTGAGCACCTCGATGGCGCCTTTCATCGACGCATACGCGGCGTAGCCGGGTAGCGCGAAACGGGCGAGCCCGGTCGATATGTTCAAGATGCGGCCGCCGTCGGCGATCAGCGGGAGCAAGGCCTGGGTAAGGAAGAATGTGCCTTTGAAGTGGATGTTCATCAGCTCGTCAAACTGCGCTTCCGTGGTGTCGGCAAAGCTGGCGTGAATACCGATGCCGGCGTTGTTGACCAGGTAATCGAACTGGCTGCGTTGCCAGTGTTGCTGCAGGGCGGCGGCGAGCTGCTCGGCAAACGCTTTGAAGCCAGCGGCTTTGCCGACGTCCAACGGCAAGGCGACCGCGCGGTGCCCGAGCTTCTGGATCGCAGCGACGACGGCTTCCGCCTCAGCGCGCCCCGAACGATAGGTCAGCACCACGTCCGTGCCGTGTTCGCCCAGTTTCATGGCCATGCTTTTGCCCAGGCCGCGGCTGCCGCCGGTGATTAAGGCGATGGGGGTTTGTGCGCTCATGGGGTATCTCCGTCGGAGGTTAGGAAAGCAACCCAGTCAGCATATTGATCTGTACATGACGCATAAACCGACGGATCATGAGATATGTGTTCAGAAATTTTGAACAATCGACGGATGGGCGATTGCATGCGGAGTAGTTCATGAACCGAATCGATGCCATGCATATCTTTGTGCGGGTGGCCGAGATGGCCAGCTTTACCCGGGCTGCCGAGAGTCTTGGTCTACCCAAGGCGAGCGCATCCACGGCCGTGCAGCAGTTGGAAGGGCACCTGGGGGCTCAGTTGCTGCGCCGGACTACGCGCCACGTGCAGATGACCCAGGACGGTGAGCGTTTCTATGAGCGGTGTAAGAGCCTATTGGCGGACATGGATGAACTGGGTGCCATGTTTCAGCGCGCGCCGCAGTCGCTGCGCGGGCGTTTGCGCGTGGACATGAACAGTCGCATTGCTAGCCATCAGGTCATCCCGCGTTTGCCGCAGTTCATGCGCGAGCACCCGCACATCGACGTAGAACTGAGTTGCACGGATCGCCGCGTGGATGTCATTGGCGAGGGCTTTGACTGCGTCGTGCGCGTCGGCACACTGGAAGATTCCAGCCTGGTTGCGCGACCGTTGGGCCGGCTTCGCGTGATCAATTGCGCCAGCTCGGCGTATCTTGAAGAACACGGCACGCTGCGCGAACTTAGCGACCTGGTAAACCACAAACTCATTCACTACGTTTCGAGACTGGGCCAACGGCCGCCCGGCTTCGAATATCTGGATGGCTCCGTATGTCGCTACCTGTCGATGCCAGGCGCGTTCACCGTCAACAGCATCGACGGCTATGAGGCGGGTTGTCTTGCCGGACTGGGCATTATCCAGGCGCCGCATGCAGGCATCTGGCAGGCGATCGAGAATGGCTCGTTGGTCGAAGTGCTGCCGCAGTATCGTGCGGAACCCATGACGGTGTCGCTGCTTTACGCGCAGCGGCGCAACGTATCTGCCCGCGTGCAAGTGTTCATGGATTGGCTTGCGGACGTGATGGCACCTTATCTTGATGCTTCTTGACGTGGGGATGCCATCTCGTCGTGCCGGGTGTTTTGGGAAGCCGTGAGCCCGAAAATGTCACAGAGGCTCGATACTTTAGGAAAGCGCGTGAGCGTCGCGGGCTGCCTACTCGTACGTATCAGTGAGCCGTTGATGTAGTGGCGACAATCATCATGGCCCAATGGTGGCCACATCTTTCGTATGCCAAAGGTGGCACGACATGGCTTCAAAAAGCACGAACTCGTTGTCCTCCATCAATCACATCGTCGTGTTGATGTTGGAGAACCGTTCCTTCGATCACATGCTCGGTTTTCTCTATACCGACGCCGGCAATGTTTCTCCAACCGGTCAACCGTTTGAAGGATTGACGGGCAAAGAATCGAATCCAGGTGCGAGCGGCAAAGAGCCGGTGACCGTGTTCCAGATCCAGGGCGGTGCCACGAATACGTATTTCCTGCCGGGTGCCGATCCGGGCGAGGGATACACGGCCACCAACGCGCAGCTGTTCGGCAGCAATACCGCGCCGACACCGCCGGTGGCGACCAACAACGGCTTCATCAGCAATTTTTCTTATACCTTGGGTTGGGAGGGTAAGGAGAAGGATTCGATTCTCGCCGGCACGGTCGCCAACGACATTATGGCCATGCATACGCCCGATACCTTGCCGGTGCTGTCAGCCTTGGCACGCGGCTTTGCCGTATGCGACCACTGGTATGGTTCCGTGCCGACCGAAACGCTGCCCAATCGTGCCTTCGTCCATGCGGCCACCTCGCAAGGTCACATGGACGACAAGACCAAGACCTTCACCGCGCCAACCATCTACGCCTCGCTGACCAAACAGAACCTCAGTTGGATGATTTATGGCTACGATGCCGATCCGCTGACCCGCATGACGTTTACCGATTTATCCAGCTTGGCTGATAGCTACTTCGGCACATTCACCGATTTTCAAACTGCCGCGGCAAACGGATCGCTTCCGTCTTATGCGTTTCTGGAGCCGAGCTGGGGATCGAAAGGCAATAGCCAGCATCCCAACTACGATGTCGCACTGGGTGAGCAATTCATCCACGATGTTTACTACGCGCTGCGCAATAGCCCGGCGTGGAACGAGACATTGTTGATCGTGACCTACGATGAGCATGGCGGTTGCTACGATCACGTTCCGCCACCTTCTGGTGCGATACCACCCGATGCGTCCGTGGGTGAGTACGGATTCGATTTCAAGCGCTTCGGCCCGAGAGTGCCGACGGTGCTGATTTCACCGCTGATTCCTGCTGGCACGGTATTCCGTGTGGCGGCGGATTCCATGCCGCTCGATCACACATCGATCCTCAAGACCATCGAGTTGCGCTGGAATGTGCCTGCCTTGACTGCACGCGACGCAGCGGCGCCGGACATCGGCGCTGCGCTTAGCCTCGCCACTGCGCGTACCGATGATCCACTTGCTGGCGTGGTGGTTCCGACATCCAGCGGTGCAAATCCTTCTGCAAATCGCCCCTCGCATCTGCAAGAAGTGTATGCCGACCTGGTATCGCGTTTGCCGGTGCCGGATGCCTCGGATGGTACGCATCGTCCAACGCCGAAACTCGAAACGGGCTACGACTACGATCGCTATATCCAGGAACGTTTGGCGGCATGGAAGGCAAGCCGCAAGACGGCACAAGCCAAATCCTGACGGCTTTACGTTTTGGCTCGGAATGTCACGACCAAGACGTCGCGATGCGCAGGTTCCGTGGGAACGAGCGGCGTTACCGCCGTTACGCCGTGAAACACGCGTGGGTCGTGGATAAGCGCCGCATCGAAAGGGTGCCTAAGCGTGAAGTCGCCAAGCGGTTGCCCATCCGGTGTGTGAATGGTAGTCGTACCGCTGGCAATGTTGTGCCTGTCGATCAACAGCACGAGCACGAAGTCGACACCGTCGCGATGACTTCCCTCGGGAGTGGGTTCGCCGGCCGCATCGATACTGGCTTCGATGCGAAACTGGTGCACCTCCACATGCCAATGCTCGACGGAAGGTGCCAGCGATCCGAAGAAATCGTTGCAAAAGGTGAGGATGGTGCGCAGGCTGGCGCTACTCGCTACTGATGGCTCGATAGCTTCGAACCATCGCTGGATATCGCCCTGCAAGGCGTTGTATTGCAGCGCTTGGTAGTGCGGCTGATGTGGCGCCAATGCGACGGCACCGTGTGCGTCGGCCGTAAATGTTGCATGACGCCGCCGGCGAAAACGTCCTTTTGCGGCGAGATAGGTATCGGGCCCTAGCCGATTCCAGCTATCCGTAAAAGCAGTCCAGTCCGATAGGTCACCCGTCGTCTGCAGTACTGAATGCATGGTGTCGGCGATGACAAAAGCAAAGCCTTCGCGTCGAACGTTGTCAAATAGCGTTGAGGCCAGCGAGCTGGAAGGGTTGTGCATGGGTGAATTATACGGGCTGCCATGGATGCGCGTGCGAAGGTACGAGGGCGCCGTTCACCGCGGCGCCCTCGTTACAGCGTCAACGTTCGCCGAGCATATCGATCCTGGCTATCCCTTGTGCCTTAGCTTCAGCCAACACACGCGCCACGCTGTCATAGGCTGTGCCATCCGCCGCATCGATCTGCAAGGTGGGTTGTGTAGCTTGAGCGGCGGCAATACTCAGTTGCATGTTCAATTGAGCCTGACTTATCAGCGTATCGTTCCAATACATCATGCCGTCCTCGTGGATGGCCAGATGGATGGGGGTGGATTGCTCGGGTGTCACCTTCGATGAGAGTTGCGGAAGGTCCATCTTCGCTTTATGGGTCACGATGGGCGAGGTGATCATGAAAATGATCAGCAGCACCAGCAATACGTCCACCAGCGGCGTGACGTTGATCTGTGCGATGACGTCTTGAGAAACACGTGCAGAGAAAGCCATGATTCTTCCTCCAGTGCGTTGTTGTCGATGTCGATACGCCCGGTGGATAGCGGGGAACCGGGCGATGCCAGCTTAGCGCGCCGCGACGTCATGGAACAGGGGAAGAAAAGCCACCGCGCTCTTAACCCTCGACAAGCACCCGGGCGATGTCATCGAAGTGTTCGCACAGGGTCGAGAGGTGGGCGTCGTGCGGATAAGCGACGAGCTTTGCGGTGGGCAGCACAGCTAGCATGTCGCGGACCAGCGCGATGGGGACGTTGGTGTCCTTGGCGCCATGAAAGAGATGCAAAGGTATCTGTATATCTTGCAGGCGAATATCCAATGGGTGCACGTAGAGGCGCATATCCCAAGCGGGTCCTTTCGTTCCTTGACGCAGCGATTCGCGCAGCGCATAGCCGAAGGCTTCATAGCGTCCGGGGCTTTCGAAGGCATCGTAGTCGGGGGCGGGAATGCGTGATCGGAGCTGCGATAAATCACCGCCCGCGGTCGCTCCCATGCTTTTTAGTAGCAGACGCAGCAGGATCGGCGCCCGCTTCGCCAGCTGCCAGGTCAGCCGATTCATGAAGGGCAGGTTGGCCAGCGTGCGCGGTTCGTCCATGCGCCACGCACCGGATACGATAACGACGCTATGCAAACGCTCGGGAATTCTGGCGGCGCAGGCCGCGGCATAGACGCCGCCGCCTGAGTTGCCCAAAACGGAAAACGTGCCGATTCCCAACGCGTCGGCAAGTGCGATGACATCGACCGGCCAATCGGAGAGGCCGCGATGCGGCTGAAAATCCGAACGGCCCATGCCCGGTCGATCCGGCGCGATGGCGCGCAAACCGAATCGGGAAAAAACCTCGTCGCCGATGAGCAACGGCTCCAGCCGCGACGAGGGTGCGCCGTGGAAGTAGAAAACCGGTTGACCGTCGGGCGTGCCGTACTCAGCGAATGTCATGATTCTGCCATTGGCAAGCACAACATTGCCTTCAGTCGCCATGGTCGCCCCCTAGTACAAGTTTTCGGCTCTGCTACTCCGGCCTGATAAATGGATTTTGCAACGCGAAGATCCGCGATGAACAGGAGCCGAGTCTCGCTTTACTGTATTACACGACGCTTTTTTCGGTAAGCCGATACGTCGAAGGCCAGAGGCAGGTCCGGTCTTGTGCCCGGCTTGCCTCTGGCCTCTCGTGCCTTGAGTGATTATCTAAAGCGCGAAGATCAGGTGCTTGGTGCCGCTGCAGCGGATGAAGCGCTCGCGGGTTTGCCGCCTTTGTGTTTGCGTGCCATCGGGTGCGCCGCGCGGTTGTGGAACAGATCGTCGGCGGTCTGCTTCTGGTCCGGGGAGAGCACGGCGTACAGAGCACTCCATGCTGAAGACAGTTTCTGCATGTCGTCGGCGTGCATCTGCGCAAGTTGGGCATACGACTTCATGACGTCGTCGGCGTTCATGGACGCGATCTTTTGTCCGCGATCATGGAAAGCCGTGGCGGCCTTGGTCGCGTTATCGCGCATGGTCTGCGCATACGCATCCCATTGTGAGGATTGCGCGTCGGTGATCTTCAATTGCGTGTGCAGGTCATTGATGTGCTCTTCCACCGCATCCGCGCGCTTTTGTGCGTGGGTTTTCATCGCGGCAGGTGCCGCGGAAGACGATGCGGCAGAAGCGGGTGCCTGCTGTGCCACCGTGGCGCCTGCAAACATTGCAAGCGACAGCATGACGGGCACAGCAGCCTTACGAATAGCGTTTTTCATGACAGAAAGCTCCGATTCATGAGTGCAGATCGACGACGGCCCGAGAGTGGGCGCGAGGTGGCGTTCAATACCCGTTCGGGGGCGGATTGTCGTAATAGACCACGCCGGGCGGTGGCGGCGGTGGCGCTTGCGTGTAAACCACACCCGGAGGCGGCTGTGCGGCACTGGCACTGGAGTTGGCTATGGCAGCACCGGCTACCACCCCAAGCAGGGCGCCGGCGATAAGTGCACCACCACCTCCACCTCCGCCGCGACGGCGATCGTGGTAGCGGGGTGGTGGCGGAGGCGGACGGTGATAGCCCGGACCAGGACGGTGATACTGCGCCTGTACCGGGAACGAAGGTGCGACAACGGCGATGGCAAGGCCTGCCATGACGATCTGTCGGTAGAGCGGAATTCGAGAGGTGCGAGTCATCAACGTACCCTCCTCAGTGCAGCGTTTGTCGCGTGCATCGGGCCAGTACCGAATGCCTGCGAAAATGTAAGTCCGTATAGCGAAGCCCGGTCATGACTGAAGCATCTGGCACGTCATACCGATCGCCGTAGACCGAGTCTATGACAAATCGTGTGTAGGTTTATTCAAAGTATCGGTGGGCGTAGGGATCGGTTCATCCTTCGCAACCCGCTCATGGAGAATACAGCTGTTACGCGAGGGCCTGACATCCCGTAAATGTCCCGGATTCATCGTACTAATCACCCTGCGGCCTGAGAAACGCATAACGGGCGATTGACATCTGTATTTGGTCGCACAGTGCGCAATGGCGGGGCTCCATGTTGGCATGGATCGATGAAAAGTGAGGTGGCGCCGTAACCATGGCATGCCTATTCGCGGGTAGGATGGTTAACACCCATCCCCGCAGCTTCCATGGAGCAATACCATGCAAAAGATAGTGATGAATTGCGCTCTCGTCCTGATGTTTTTTGCAGCGACAGCGCATGCGCAAAACTCACCTGCAAAGCCGAGTGCGATCGAAGCGTTCGGTAAAGGCGTGCAGATCTACACGTGCAAGGCCTCTAGCGGCAGCTATGCATGGAGCTTGAAGGCGCCGGACGCCAGCCTGCTAGATGCGAAAGGGAATGTCATCGGCAAGCACTTTGCCGGCCCGAGCTGGCAGGCCACCGATGGCAGCACCGTAGTGGGTGCGCCGCTCAACGTTTCGGGATCACCCAATGCGGGTGCGATCCCGTGGCTCGTGCTGCAAGCCAAATCGCACAGCGGTGACGGAGTCATGGCCAATGTGCAATACATCGTCCGTACGCGTACCGAAGGTGGCGTGGCGCCTGCAAGCGGCTGCGATGCGGGGCATGTAGGCGCGGAGGTTCGCGTGCCTTATAGCGCCGTCTATCTGTTCTTTCGTGGTTGAGTGGCACGCGCCGATCGGTGAGATCCGGTTGAATTCGAATCTTTCACCAAGGAACGACACGTGAATGCTTTGACCGTGAAACGCGCTGCACTTGGTTTGCTGCTTTGCTTCGCGGCGGTGGGGGTCTTTGCCGAAACAGCGGTTGATGCGCATTGGGTCAATACATGGGGAGCGGCCCCCGATACGGCCGGCCCTCCTCTCAAAGCACAAACCGTACGTGAGGTGATACGGACCAGCATCGGTGGATCTGGCCTTCGTATCCGTTTATCCAATCTCGATGGAGCAGGACCGGTTACGATCGGGCCGGTGCATGTTGCATTGAGCACCGGTGAATCGGCGATTCAGCCAGGCAGCGATCATGCAATGAAGTTCGATGGCAAATCGACGGTAACGATAGCCAAGGGCCAGAGCGCGTTGAGTGACGCGGTTGCGATGCGTGTCGCACCTTTGCAAAGCCTTGCAGTAAGCATGTATCTGCCGACGGAAACGGGTGTGTCGACCCTGCATGCAACGGGTATAGCTACCACCTACATCACTCAGAGCGGTGATACGACCACGAGCATCGCGCTGCCCAATAGTGAGGTCGTTCCCAGCCGGTTCTTTCTCACAGATGTCGAAGTGAATGCCAACCCTTCGGCACGTACGTTGGTTGCGTTTGGTGATTCCATCACTGACGGCATGAATTCGACATCCGACACGAATCGCCGCTGGCCGGATGTGTTCGCGTCACGCTTGCAAGCTGAGCCCGCGTTGGCATCCATCGCCGTGGTCAACTCAGGTATCAGCGGCAATCGTATTTTGAATGATGGGCTTGGCCCTAATGCACTTTCACGTTTCGAGCGCGACGCCTTGAGCAAGCCGGACGTGAAGTGGATTTTGCTGTTGGAGGGCATCAACGATATCGGTGCATCCGGTCAGGCGCAGGCGCCTAAAGACGATGTATCCGCACAACAAATCATTGATGGCATGAAAACCCTGGTCGCGCGTGCGCACGCCAAGGGCATCAAGATATGGGGTGCTACCTTGACGCCTTTTGGTGGCGTGGAGTGGCCGTACCACACGGCGGCGGGCGAGGCGAAACGCCAGGCCGTCAATACCTGGATTCGTACATCAGGCGCGTTCGACGCCGTCGTCGACTTCGACAAGGTGGTGCGCGACCCTGCTCATCCCGATCGCTTCCTGCCTGCGTTCGACAGTGGCGATCATCTGCATCCCAGCGACGCGGGATACAAGGCTATGGCCAATTCGATCAACCTCGGCCTGTTGGCTAAGGGCTGAATACCAAGACCAAAAACACCGCGAACAGAGAGAGGTGCACGGCACCCTCAAGCATGGTTGTGCGCGAGTTCGAGAAGGTAATCGAACTCAGGATGAGTGTTGCGACGACCAGCACGATGCCGGAAGACGGCAAGCCAAGCTGCACTGATCTGTGGGTATAGAGACTTATGGCAAGCACGGCGGGAACCGTAAGCCCCAATGTGGATGTGACCGCACCAAGGCAGAGATTGATGGCGCGAGTCAGGCGATCGGCACGAATGGCGATCAGTGCTGAAATACCTTCCGGCGCAAACACCAGGGTGGCAATGACAATACCGCCGAGTGCCGCCGGCGCGCCCGCAGCGGCGATACCGTAGTCGAGGATACCGGCCAGGCTTTTGGACAGAATGACGATGGGCAGGATATTCACCAGCAAAAGGATGAGGTGAATGAAAAGTTGCTTCTTGTCGAGCGGTGCTGGCCGTTGATGCGCCATCTCTTTGGCATCGATCGGTTGCGCGTCTTGTGCAACGAAATAGCCCTTGTGTCGACCCGTCTGCAGCCACAGGAAAATGCCGTACAAACCAATCGTCAGCAGGGAAAACGTCAGCGCCTGCGTCGGCGATAGCGAGCCATCGTGGGTGGATGTAGTGAAGTCCGGCAGTATCAGTGCGATGGTCGCCAGCGGAACAATCACCGAGAGATACGCCGCTGCGCCTTTCAGGTTGTATGCCTGTTCGTAGTGCCTGATGCCGCCCATCAGCAGACCGAGCCCGACCACGCCGTTGAGAACGATCATCAGCACGGAGTACATCGTGTCGCGCGCGAGCGTAGCGCTACCTTCCGAGCCCAACATCACGGCCGAGATAAGCACCACCTCGATGATGACGATCGAAAGCGTGAGCACCAACGTGCCCAATGGCTCGCCCAGCATCTCCGCCAGCGTCTCGGCTTCATGCACCACGCCGAAGGCCACGTAGATGATCACGATGAAAAGCCACGCGAACAAACCAAGTGCCAGGGTGTGGTTGCCGAGGCCCGCCATCCATTGCTTGCCGAAAATCAGGAAAAACGCCACCGTAAGCCACCCGATCAGTGGGCGTATCTTCGTCATGGTGTTTTGCATGGTTTCCTCAACCTAGCTGTCGCCCGGGACTTCGGAGCCTGGTGGCGATATTAAGGGTTCCGCTTGAGCCGATGTGAAGTTTCTCGGATGGATGGCCAATGGCGCGAGTGCCGGCAAGGACGCGCCATTGTCATGTTGGAAAAGAACCCCGATCGATTCGTAACTATCGAAACTTTCCAATATTTGTGAGTGACTTTAAAGAAGACGCTAGCTTGCATTTGCTTCGCCTTGCGGAATGGGGCGGCAAAAACAGCAGCGTATGGGCCGTCACCTCTGGCAGAATCGGGGCTTCCATCATTGGGAATGCCTGGACATGCGTGATGCGTTAACCACGCCGGCCAATTCGCCGAGTCGTATTTTGTTCGCCAGCCTTATCGGCACAACCATCGAGTTCTTCGATTTCTATATCTACGCCACTGCGGCAGTGCTGGTATTTCCCAAGCTGTTCTTTCCGGCTGGCGACCCCGCTTCGGCGACGCTGCAGTCGTTCGCGACGTTTGCGCTGGCGTTTATTGCGCGGCCGATTGGCTCTGCCTTGTTCGGGCACTTCGGCGATCGGATCGGCCGCAAGGCAACCTTGGTGGCGGCGTTGCTCACCATGGGCTTGTCCACGGTCGCTATCGGGCTGCTTCCGACCTATGCGCATATCGGCCTGGTGGCGCCGCTTCTGCTGGCCTTGTGTCGGTTGGGGCAGGGACTTGGCCTGGGCGGCGAGTGGGGCGGTGCGGTGTTGCTTGCGATCGAGAATGCACCTGAGGGCAAGCGCGCGTGGTACGGCATGTTTCCCCAACTGGGCGCGCCCATCGGTTTTCTCTTCGCAACGGGTCTGTTTTTGTGGCTGACGCAGCGCATGGGCGATACGGCGTTCTTCGCCTGGGGCTGGCGTATACCGTTCCTCGCCAGCTCAGTGCTGGTTCTGGTAGGTCTGTGGATGCGCTTGCGCTTGACCGAGACACCGGCTTTCGCCCGTGCGATGGCGCAGCAACAGCGAGTGGAAGTGCCCATGCTCAGTGTGTTAGCGCAACACACGCGTGCATTGATCGCTGGCACGTTCGCGGCCTTGGCCACGTTCGTGATCTTCTATCTGATGACGGTTTTTGCGCTGAGCTGGGCAACCTCCAAGCTAGGCTATCCGCGTGAGACGTTCTTGATTGTGCAGATGGTCGGTGTCTTGTTCTTTGCTGCATTCATTCCGGTTTCCGCATTGCTGGCGGATCGTCGCGGGAATCGTTTCGCGATGCTTCTTGCCACGGTGCTGATCTTTGCTTTCGGCATCGCTTATGCGCCGCTGCTGTCGCATAGCGGCATGCTGTTCATGGTGGTGGGCATGTGCGTGGTAGGCATCACCTACGGGCCGTTGGGTACGATCTTGGCGCAGATGTTTCCTACCGCCGTGCGTTACACGGGCGCCTCGTTGGCGTTCAACATGGCTGGCATCTTTGGTGCCTCGTTAGCACCGTACCTAGCCACATGGTTGGCGAAGAACTATGGGCTCGCTTACGTGGGTTATTACTTGTCGGCCGCTGCCGTGCTTAGCTTTCTCGCGTTATTGGCCAAGCCGCGACAGGAACTGTAGTTTGCTGGAGTGGCTGTTTGATGCAACAAAAAACGCCGCGCTTTGCGCGGCGTTTTCGTTTGGTGTCAGGTGTGCGCAGCGGTTCGTGGGCGGTGATGCATGGGAGGCGGAGACGCGGGTGCCCTGAAAGGGACGACGCTCGCATCTAGCGGCAACTGTGCATCGCCCAACATGGCGAGCAATGTTTCGCCGTAAATCAGCTCGAACGGCTTGCCGACGACGAACTTCCACGCATCGGTGGTGTAGTCGCCGCACGCGACGATTTTTACCGCGGAAGCCTGGTGATATTTCATCAGGCTGTGCATTTCGCGCACGTCTTTCACATCGACATTGCGGTTATGCCAATGCCTGCACTGAACGAGTGTGGTTAAGCCATGCTTGTGCACGATCAAATCCAGGCCGCTATCGATATCGGCGTGGCCGGCGTGCTCGACCGTGTAACCGCGGTAGCGAAAGGCCTGCGCCACTTGGTTCTCGAACGCTCGCCAGTGGATGTCGCGCAGCTCATCCAGTTCATCGCGGACAACCAGGCGCCGCATGCGTTTGCGATAGCCGAGACAGGAAGCCAGGGCCGCGCCCCAGAACAGGCTCAGTACCAGCCATACCAAGATGGCATGGACAGCGCTTTGCACCCCCATGCCGTAATGAACGCCGAAGTAGGCGCTCAAGCCGAGCAGGATGCCGGCGGGCCAGTGCACCGAAATGAATCGTTCGATGCGGTGTGTTCCGTGCTTCGCCATCAACTCCCCCGAGCTGTGAACGCTGCTTGTGAACGTTCTAGGACCTTAGCGCGGACGATTCAGGAGATCAGCGTGCAGTGCGGCATTCAGCCGCAGTGCTGTTCTGGCCCAGTCCGGAGAGGAAAAGTCGCTGGGGGCGATGCATGTTTTGTGCGTTGCGGCGTGAGTTTGTGACAGCGGGCGGACAAAAACCGTCCGCAAGGGCCGTCCCACATGCAAGAGGTGGCTTACCGATCGATGATTCAACGATTCCGGAGCGCCCTCGATGCGATGCCTGGGATGTTGCTAGGAGGTTGCACAATTTGACGTGTTCTTCACCTGGCCTATGCAAAACCGTTCCCATTTCCTTCCGTAAGGCGGTCGTACCATGTCCTCGCCCCACCATGACCGGACAGCCCCCATGACGCACAAGTCGCACGCGAAGGTCTCCAACGTCCGGGTCGACTGGAACGATCCGCAGCTGGAATCGTTACTGCATCGAAGCGAAAGCTGGCGATTGGACAATCGTGGCGGTTATTCGCCGCAAGATGTGCAGGTGTATCTAGGCTGGAGCGGCACCGTCGGCCGGGCGGCCGTGCTGGTATGGGAGCGGGACCAGTCAGTGGTCCTGGAGACCGATTTTCCGATCGGGCAGGGTGAGCAGATTCGCGTGGACAAGCACCTTGGCGAAAGCATCCGCACCCTCTGGGGCGTTGTCGTGGAGGAGCGCAAGGGGCAACGCGAGGAAGACCGCCTGAAAGGTCTGCATCTGTATTGGCTGCATGTCCGGTAGCGGCCTTCCGGCCGCCGGCTGATTGAGCGCTAAAGAAAGTGCCGTATCGGGTCGATAAGACGCTAAAGCACGCTAAGCGTCGACCCGACCGGATGTACTGCCTGGATGAGCCACTACAAGCCCAACTCGAAGCTGTCGAATAACCAGGTGGATTGGAGCGATCCGCACCTGGAATCGCTGCTGCGCAAGACCGAAAGTTGGAAGCTCGACAATCGCGGCGGTTTCCCTGCGCAAGAAGTGCATATCCAGATCGGGTGGGGCGCCCACTCAGGACGACCGGCCGTGTTGGTATGGGAAACCGACCAGGTGATGGTGTTGGAAACCCGCTTTACGATTCCGCAGGGCGAGCATGTGCGCGTCGACAGGCTTTACGGCGATGGCATGCGTACCGTGTGGGGCATGGTGGCGGAAGGCCGCGAAGGTTTTCGCGAGGAAGACCGGCAGAACGGGGTCTACGTGCATTGGTTGCACGTACGCTGAGCTTCTGTCAGGCCGTCGACGGCAACGCATCGGCTTGTGCCGGCCAGGGCGTTTCACCAGATAACAAATAGAACCCCACCTGCGCGCGCTTGGCGTGGCGCTTGGCGCGTGCCGCCAGGGTTGCCAGCGTTTCAGGGTGACCTGGAAACGGCGGTAAGACGCGCACCGCCCCGATCGCTACGGTAGTCAGCGGAAAGAACTGCGTATTGCCATGTCGATCCTCGCCGACGATGCCTTGGCGAGCGACATCGTCGTCGGCAAACAGACTGCGCGCGCGCTGATTGAACAACGCCACTATGTGGCGACAGCGCACTTCCCAATCCTCGCTCTGGAACACCAGCAAAAAATCGTCACCGCCGATATGGCCGACGAAATCGCTGCGCGGATTCACTTGCGTCGTGAGAATGCCGGCCAGCAGGCGAATCATCTCGTCGCCTCGAAAATAGCCGTATTGATCGTTGAACGGCTTAAAGTGATTGAGATCCACGTAGGCCACTGTGAAAGGAAGCTCGGCGCGCAACAGCCGCGCAACGTGTTCGGT
>OUNK011150603.1_pt1 | contig 21410 bp, 17 predicted proteins | sample 1755341 | NCBI WGS metagenome assembly OUNK01 (sample SAMEA3914788, study PRJEB12502) | metagenome | biome: forest; material: soil | place: Canada | collected 2011-07-03 | depth 0.1 m | reverse complement strand
TAAATAGCATGATTGCCCCCGGAGATCCGGTCTTGGCCCTGAAACAGACAACGCAAGGACAGCCCAATGTCCTGGCCGATCCGGTCGCCGATACGGACCCGCGAGGAGCATCACTGGCGATTAACGGCAATTTGGCCGGCAAGTATTTCAACCACGGACAGGATGCCGATGGTTCAATCCTCGGGGCGATAACACCGGCCTCGTCGTCACGCCAAGCGGGAATCCCAATGCGGAACATCCGCTGCTTCTTTGAGCCGCCCAAGCCTTCCAATGCTCCAAATAGATCTGCTCGTTTTCCTTAAAATTGTTACGAGCGGGTGCCCAGGTTTTTCCATTTTTTTCTTGGCCGACGAACTCTCCCAAGCCTAATACACAGGTCCACCGCACCTCCCAATCTGAATCATCCAATCCCTGGACCAATCCATCGACCGCTTCGGGACTTCGCAAATGCCTAAGCGTTTAGCTCGCCCGTTGTCGGATCGAAACGTCCGGCGATTACATCATCTGAACGATAGCGGGTATGGCTTTCTGGTCCGTAACATCATCGATAAACTTGTCGAGAGGTATTCCCATCTTCTGGAGTTGGGATTGCGATTCCGACGATCCTATTAGGGCGCTTTCAAGAAGGGACACCATCACGGGATCATGCCGCACGAACAATGCTTCGGCGGCTCTGGTACTAATGGGGGGAGTTTGCTCTTGGGCCACCTTTCGAAGAAGGACGGCTGCTTCTGTCGTTTGGACCTCCCACAAAGACATGAGAGCGCCCTGCTTATCGTTTATCGAAGAGGTGGCTGATTCCAATATTCGGGTGGCGCTGGCGAGTCTGCCCTCCGGTGTGTTTGCTTTGTATTCCTTTTCCGCGAATTGACCAAAGGCGAAGACGACAGCCACCAGAAAGGTAGTTGAGTATTACCGCCGCCACTCAACTTGGCTTGAAAAAAGCGCGCTCACCACAAGTCATCCGAAATTCCCCCGGAGGGCAGCCTAGGTACTGAGTGAAGCACCGAGTGAAATAGAACCGGTTGGGAAACCCGAGATCATCGGCGATCCGATCGATGGTCTCCCGGCCTAGGACCAGCCGCCGAGCCGCCTCCCGCAACCGCATTTCTCGAACATAACTCTGGGGAGTTGTATGAAGCTCCCGATGGTATATCCGGACGAGGCCCCGGACGCTGACCGCTGCGACATGTGACAGGGCCGCATTGGAAAGATCCCCGCCCAGGTGGCTTTCGACGAATGCCAAGACCCTGCGCAACGGAAGCGAGGGAAGGCGGGCAATCGGATGCCCCGATGCGAGGTTGCCAAAGACCCAATGGAGAAGCGCCGCAGCTTGGTGTGCCGTCCGATCGGCTCGGGATTTAGCAACGGTTCGGCACAGTTCCCTGGCCATTTTCATGCTGAAGGTATCGGCCACGATCACCGCGGGAACATCCAATCTCGGCGCCCGCCCGGGCAGAAGATTGAAATGAATATAGAGATGGCCGAGCGCTCCCGCTGGGGAGTGGCAGTGAAAAAGGACGTTCTCCGGAATCAGAACAAAGCGCCCAGGAAGAAGTGGAATGGCGCGATTTTCATGCGTGATGTGGTGTCCCGGAGCAAAGTTGCAGTAGAGTCTCCAGAACGGACTAAAGACCTGGGCGAAGTTCCAATTCCGATTCCTGGGCATATAACCGCAACAACGCACAATCAGATCCCGTGCGCCAGAATCGCCCTCTTCACCATCGAGCCGAAGTCCTCCCGGAACATAGGCGGATGAGTTTTCAAAGATTTTATCGCGGAATATGATTCGCATATGGCACAATAAGATACAAATTTGGCCCGACCTGACATAGGCAAAAGGATCGGAGTAGAGGATCATTCTTTCATGACCCCTTCCTTTCTTGCCGAACCGATTCCCGAAAACCGCAAGGTTCTGGTCTCCACGACGACCCGCCACATCCCCGATATCGTTCGGCAACTCAACGAGTGGCAATATCTGGAGCGCACCCTTCACCGCCTTCTGGCCGCCTGGGGCAGACACCACCAGGAACTCGACGATAAGGCGGCCCTCCATCGCCACGTCTGGGATCAGGCCGAGATCATCCGGCGACTGCGCGAACGGATCGAGCAGTTCCCCGGCGGCAAGCCCGATGCTTGGGTCCATCCCGCTTTCGAGTCCTTCGCCAATGTAGTTCTCCTTGCACCCGCCTTCGAGGACGCCCTCGACGCTGTTTACCATCATCTCCTCTGCCCCTTGGTCCGGGCGTACGCCGAACACGTCCAGAACGCCCATCCCATCCACGATGCTCCAACCGTCGCCCTCCTCCACGAGATCAATACGCTCAAGGAACAGCATTATTTCTGGTACCGCGACTATCGGCGGCGCCATCCTCATGCCACCGACCCCGCATACCGGGAAGCGTTGGAAAGAGGGATCGCCACGCTGGGAGATTTTCGGCAGCCGATGCCCGCCTTCGAGGGCAAAGGGGCCGACCTCTGCGGGGTAAATGTCGATTTCGTGCTGCCCCACTCCAGCGGGCGGCCGCATGACTGGCGCTCCCGCTACGACATCATGCCCTATCTCACCGCCGATTTCAGCGAACATGTGGAGGCACGGCGTCTGTTCTGGGCGATTGGTTACCTACGGGAAATCAACCTACCCGACGAGCAGCTGCGCTGGCTCTATTACGGCCACCGGATGCCCTGGACTTGGCACCACGACATCTCCAGGCACCTGTGGGATGAATCCCGTCACGGCCTTTCGGGTTATTCTCGACTGCGCGATTGGGGCATTGCTGTTTCGGATGTCGGTCTTCCTCCTTCCAATGGAACAGGCCTCCGAGTCTTCCCGGAGGCGACTCCAATCAGCGAACGAATTCTGGATCCCTATGTGGCGGAGACCAACTTTCTTACCCCCGGCGTTCCCATGTCGCCTCAGAACCTTTACAATGAGGTCTTCTTCATCGGCATGGTCGCCGAGAATGGCCACTTCATCGTGAAGAACGAAGCCTACGACGATTTCCGTAGCGGCGAGGATTTTGAATCGGCCGAGATGATGCTCTTCGACATCATCGATGAGACAACCCACGTCCAGTATGCCCATCGCTGGCTACCGCTGCTGGCCGAGCAAGCCGGAATCGACAATACAATGTATCGCGAGCGGGCCGTGAAGGCTCGCGCCGAAAAGCAGCAGGAGGAATTGTGCCGGATCGAAGAAGCTCAGGGGCTACCCCGCACACCCGGCTTCGGTCCATGGGAACATTATCAGGCGCTCCTTGAAAAAATCCGCCAGTGCATCCCATTCAGCCCGGAGTTCAAACCGGAGCGACGGTCCCACAAACCAATGTAGCGATCCTAACGGGCAATTTTGAAAATTGCTTCGGCTTTGAAGCGTAAGTCTCTCTTTCCGAGAGGGTTCCTCGACCGATGCTGGATGACTCACCTCCAGGCATCCTGACACCGGAACAAGCCAAGAGGCTCCTAGCCAAAGCGGTTAAGATGTCGCCTTTGATCGTTCCGTCCATTGCCATCGGACTATTTGCAGGCCTACGCCGGTCGGAGATTTGTACCTTGGAGTGGTCGGAGGTCGATCTTGTAGGGCGGCATTGTAAGCTCCAAGCTCCTCTTTAAGCGACTCTACTTCCTTAGCGAGTTCTTGATGGCAGCTACGCAGCGTTGCCGAAAAGTCATATAGTGCTCTTGAACGACTTAAGCTGCGTAATCCGTTTATAGCCCGACGAGTGGCATTCGGTTCATCTACCTGTGTTTGAGTTTCTGATTCCCACTCTTCAATAAGACCGTTGTTGCGCCGGAGTGCCTGCACAGCGGAATGCTTCCCGGGTGAGAATTTCAACGGGCGTCCCAACGGGGAGATGATGAAGACAAAGCGAAATGAGCCGCCGCACGTCCGGAATGAAGAAGGCCAGGGAGGCCATTGCCGCGAACATCTTTTCGGCTCCAATTGCCTGGGCGGTATGGTCGAGGCCGCCGTCCAGTTCGGCATAGCGGGCGGCCAAGTCGGGAGCGCCCGGAAAGATGTAACCCCAGATCTCGGCGCGGATGGGGCAGCCCATTCCGGTGTCCCAAAACTGGTTGCCGAATTTCCCTGACATCGGCGGTCGGATGCCGAGCCGCCAATTGCGTCGGAAGATCCCGTATTCGTTGAAGGGGTACCAACACTCCTCCAGCCAGGCAGCGGCCAAGTCATCGGCGGTGAGCGCGGCGCCCTTTTCCTCCAGCACCTTGAGCCAAAGCACCTGAAGATCGAGGTCGTCATTGGGCGGAACGACGGCGGGAAACAGTTCCTCCGTCGGAATCTCTAGCCACCCCTTATTCCCCTCGAAGCGAGCGCCAATTGTACCTCCAATCGATTTGCCAATCCATCCACCCCATACCTGATCCGAATACTGCGCGTAATTTAGTTGCATGAAGAAGATAATTTAAATTAAGAACTGGAAGCGAACGGCCCCATCCTGCCCGCTTTTTATATTCCGCGCTTGATCCGGGGTGTGGAATACCTTGAATATTCCGGCCATGCCGCCGTTTCCTCCCCGCTTTCAGATTTCCCAGCAAGAGGTCCAACTCAGTTGCCGGAGGCCGGTGCGGGTACAGCCGGTTCCGTCCCAGAACGATTATCCGCCCCACGACCACGAGTTCGCCGAACTTTGCCTCGTCTGGTCGGGACGGGGCTTTCACCGCACCCGGGAGGGACTCCGCCCCCTTCGTCCCGGTTCCATGATCGTGATGATGCCGGGCCAGGTCCACGCCTTCGAACGGAACCGCGGCCTGAAGTCGACCAATGTCTATTACCTCAGCGAATGGCTGATGGGCGACCTGCGGAATTTTTCCGACGGGGGCGCGCTGCTCTCTCTCTTTCTCTTTGAAAGCCTCTTCAAACGGCCCAACTGGAAAGAAATCCCCCTTTTCCAACTCGACGCCGAGGAATTGGAGGCCTCCCGGCGCGATCTCGACGATCTGGAGAAGGAGCTGCAACGGACCGATCCCGCTCCTTTCTTCCTCCGTGCGACCTTCCTGCGCTTTCTCTATCGATGCTCCCGGGCCTTCGAACGCAACGGCACTTATCCGGCCTGGACCGTCCCCCTGCCCGTGGGATGCCTCCTGAACGGGGTGGAAGCCGCCTTGAGCGAGCGCCGTCCCTTCAACGTGCTCCAAGCCGCCCGGGACGCGGGCCTCTCGCCGCGCCACGCCGCCCGGATCTTCCGGGAACAAATCGGAACCAGCCTGCTCCGTCACTATCAGCGGCGGCGTATCCATCTCGCCTGCAATCTCCTGGTCGATCCAGCCCGCAATGTGACCGGCGTGGCCCACGAGCTGGGCTTCGCAGACGGGCCTCACTTCACCCGCTGCTTCCATGCCGAGAAACTGATCTCTCCGCGAGCCTATCGAAACCGGTATCTGACAGTCCTTTAGACAATAGATCAGGGCGAACACCCGCATCATCTTGCCTTCGTTTGGCTAAAATCCCTAATAAGCATTATCGCTTAAGGCCACCGATCAAAGGACTCATTCGGAAACCGGTTCCAATTGAGTTTCAATGATCTGTCCAGTGATCCGATCAATGGCGACATGCAACCAATAGCGTCGTTCCCCTTCTACCGAGAATTGTTCGAGGCCGGTGGCAGCGGGCGAAAACCGGCCCGATTGCGCAATAAGATCGATCAGAAAGTTCCAGGTACGCCCCTGCATGACGGAGCCCAGTGCACGAATGGAAGCCTCTCGCTGCGACTTAATGGCTGGATAAGTGGCGCTTACAGTCGTCGTTGAAAGCTGATTCACCAAAGCGGCCCGGTTCAGAAAAGGGGTAGCCTGAGTTTTAGCAAGGATATCACTCGCAATCTGCGTCGCGTCGGCTTCGCTGAGTGGACTCGCACTCCCCATCTCGTCACGTATCGCCCCTTTTAGGAGCGCTCTTAATACTTCTTGATATGGAGTATTCAGGTTTACTTTTGCTGCCGTGATTGGAGCATCCTCAAGGCAAAATAGATCAAGCAAAGCCGCATCACCACTGTCCACACTGAAGAAATTTACGCTCTTCCAGGGAGCATCACGAAAGACACACCCCAACTCTCCAACAGAGCGAAAAGGTCGATTGAGTATAACGGGGCGCGCCGTGGAACTGGTCCACATTGGATTGGCGGGATTCGCCTCCGTCGAAAGATATCCGTCCGCCACTCGGCTTGTCCCATCAGGATCGGAAACAATAGGATTTCCGCTGCCATAGTTTTTATAAAGCATTCCAGCATAGCGGGGAGCAGGGAAGTTCCCGGGATAGTATTGCTCCCAAAGCTCTCCGGGATCCGATCCACTAACCATAGCGGAATTAAACGCTATTTGCGCTATCGATGCATACCAACCGGCACGGAAGCGGAACGTACGAGGATCCGGTTTTGGCATTCCCAAATTGGGAAGATCAATTCGATTATTGAAAGTACGCAATGTCGTACTTCCTGGGGCATTGGCAGCCAAGCTTGTCGGATCGCCCAAATAAACAGTAGAACTCTGAATACCGGAGGCCCCTCCATCGTTGGCGTATCCAGAAAATGTACTATACGTCCTCCAGTTTCCACCCCCGTCGCGATACTGCAGGGAAAATGTGATTGTCTGGCTTTGAAAATCAAGGACATTAATAAATCCTCCCGATGGATTATTAAATGTCGTCGGCATATTCCTCGTTGGAGGATCCAACAAAAACGCATTAAAACCATTTGCTCCGGATCCAGTCGCCATGCCCGTTTGGTAAGAGGTAGTATCATTTGGATTCACAACAATATGCGGCTCCAAATAATTACCCAGCGCTCCAACGTCAATTCCATAGGATGGAAGAACGTGAAACACAGAACTTGAATAAACACTATATGTGGTGGCAGTCGTTGAATTGTATTCAACATAATTAAATAAATATTTTCCCTGGGTATCTTCAACAATCTGAACGTCACTCGGACCAACGCTTGGAATCGTGTTGCGATGAGGATTCCATAATTGAAAATAGATATAAAAATTAGCGCCAGTAACATTATTAAATGTAAGTGACGGATAATATGCCTTAATAAGCATCTCGCTGAAATAAGGAAGGCTCTTAATGCCATAGACCGTATTTGAAACTGGATTGCTTCCCATCTGAATCGTTGTTGGATAATTGTCCGATCCATATTGGTCAATTATATTGGAAATAATCCTTGCGACCTGTTGATCAATATTCTGTTCTGGAGGATACGGAGTAGTTGTGGTAGTCACATTAGATGTGGAAGATCGGATTACGCCATTATCCTGTAAATAAGCACCGAGAGAACCATTAGTGATAGCAGCTTTAACCAACTCGAAAAGATCGGGCTCGCGCCCGCTATTGATCGCAGCTTGCGGAGTCCCGATGGTTGTCGATCGGTATTGCCACGAACGCCAGGTACTCGATGCTCCCGTTGAAGGAGTGAGCCCAAAATAAGTCAGAATATTTCCCAAGTCTGTTGGTGAAAGCGTGGAGGGGTCACCCACGAGAAGATTGAAGCGACTTAAGGCGAACCGCTGAATTGGTTTTCCGTTATAAATGAGCTGTCGGAAATCGGGGTTCAGGGTAGAGTTTACTCCTACGGGAATAGAGGGGCTGTTCAGTTCGCGCGAGAATGTCGTGAGGTAAGGAAGCGCGTTGGTGATGCCGTTGGTCTCGGCATAGGCGATCAAGTCCTGCCGGCTAAGGAAGGTATTGTCGCCGGGCGCCACCTGAAGATAGCCGTTGGTCGGGGCGACGTTATAGAGGTAATTGGTGTACGATGAGGCAATAGATGCCTTGTTGCGCCAAGCGATCAAGGCATCGACGTCGGCTTGGTTCGTGAGGCCGGGAATCTCCGTCAACTCCGCCAGGGCTTCGGAACCCTTGCGGCTGATGTCGGCGGCGCCTAGGTCGCTCTTGCCCGCAGACGGATGCCCGGCCACCGTGATGTCGAGCAGGTTGCCCTCATCGTAGATGGCATAGGCGAAGCGGCCGAGGACGAAATTGGCATTTGTGGGGTTGGCATTATTTGCGGTATTGCCCGAAAGTCCGAAGGCTATCCCGGTCCCATTGGTGGGGCCGTTACGGGTGACGTAGACCCATGAAGGCGCCTCAGCCGCGTTGGTGAACGTGACGAAACAGGGACGGTTCCAGCGATCGAGCCGAACGGCGCGGGTCACGGAGTTCGCGGTGGTCGAGTTGATAGCCGAAGCGGACAGGCTTTCCATGGCCCCGGTGTAAAACGGGGCGTTGGTGCTGATCTTGACCAGGTTGGTCAGAGTACCGGTGGTTCCCACTCGCTCGGGCAATAAGTTGGCCGAGGTGATGTTGGTATAGATCGCAACCCCGTTATTGGTGATGGGAGCGCCGCTCTTGCCCATTTCCTGCTGGAGGCTGGCCACCACCAGTTTCAATCCGCCCTGGGCGAGTTGGTCCGCCAGAATCGATTGTCCATAGCTGGCGGTGGCGGTACGATCCAGACGGGCGGTAGTGACAAAAGCGACCAGAATGATCGTCACCACCATCAGAAACGCCAGCGTGATGATCAAAGCCACCCCGCTGCGACTGGCTTTAGTAGGAGACTGGAAGCGGAACATAGCGTTCGAAGATCTTGAGGCCGATGGCGAGGCTTTTGGGATAGGTGCTCCACTGGATGCCGCTGCGCAGATAATCCTCCCAATCGGCACGGACGCTGCGGGTGCCGGTCACCGCTCCTTTCAGGGCTGTGCGTAGCAGGGTCGTTTTATTGCTCGCGGCGAGGAGGTGAAGGGTCTGGTCATCCACCACGGCCAATGCCACGTCCACCGCCCGGGTGGGATTGGCGGAATTGGTGGAATAGATTGTTGAAAAAGTCCCATCTGCCTGGACAAAGGCCATCTGGAATCCCACCACACCTGCCGCCGTGTCGCGCGCAACGGGAATGTTGGTTCCAAAATCGTTGGTGTCCCCGAAGGAAATCGTAGAGGTCCAATTCACCGCCAGATCCCCTCGTTGCAAGGAACTCTCTGGGTCGCTGGCGTTGATGGCATAGGTCACCAAGGTGAGGCTCCGTACCCCTCCCACTCCCTGCCGCCGGGTATACAGCGCCGCTTGGGAATTGGGAAAGGCCGCGAGGTCGCTGCGAAATACCCCCGCCTGAATATCCTGCGCCACCAAGTCGAGCATGGCGCGCCCCTTGGCAAAGTTATTGATCCGCCGCAAGCCGGTCTGCCAAGTGCCGCTGATCCCCGTCACCACCTGCGCGATCAGGACCGCCATCAACGACAACACGGAGATGGCCACCATGATTTCCACCAAAGTGAAACTGGAGCGGGATCGCGGATGCATCCTCAATGGCAGAACGGTCTGACGGCTCATTTCCGGTAGACCGTGGTGAGGCCGACCAGCCCATTGATCCGCAAGGCCGCCAGATTGTTCGTGCTTTTGATTCCGGCCCCCCTCATCGGTTGCAGATCGAGACCGATCACACTTACCGGACTGGAAGAAACCTGGGCTGAACCCGAAGGAGTGAAGCCGACGACCAACGTCTTGCTGTTCTGGCCGCTGGGCAGTGTCTGGCTGGAAAGGACGATCGCAGGACTTCGCAGGGAAAGAACGAAGCTGACCAGGGAAAGGGGCGGGGTCGGAGCGTTCATCGATGCGGGCATCGAAGGGATCACCGTGTTGCTGAAGTAACTCTGGGTTTCCAAATGGAGCTGCTTGAAAATGCGTGGCTTGGCGATCTGGACGATCCAGGGGAGGGCGCCGGCAGAGGCCACGTAGGGAATGGGAACCGCGGTCAAACTTGTTCCCCACGTGACCGGATCGGTGCCGTCCGTCGATGCGTACATCACCACATAAAGCTGCTCTCCGCCCAAGTCGGTATCGGGCGCGGGCAGCGTCGCCGGATCAACCGGATAGAAGGCGACCCAAACATAAGTGTTCTGCGCCACGGCATAGGCGCGGCCTTGTTCGAGAATGCCGGCGATCTCCTGGACCGATTGATTGAATTTTCCAGCGCCGTTGAGTCCTCGAAGAGCCGGAAGCGAAATCGCAGCCAAGAGTCCCATGATGGCGACGACCACCAGCAGCTCCGTCAGGGTGAAGCCGCCGCAAGACTCAGCGGTTGGGGATCTGCGTGATGAGTTCATAGCGGCTGGCATTATCGGCGTTGACGGCCGCCTGCGGCGGCCAACTCAACATGAGGTAAATTTGCGAGACGCCAGGACCGGTCATGGCATTGGTGCCTGCCTGGCACGTGATGCGGTAGGTTGCCACCGTGGAGTCGGTGATTTGCCCATCCAGTCCGATGTAATTCGTCGCGTTGCCGGCATAAGCCGGGCCATAAGCTTGGGTCAGGGCATTCGTGGAAATGGCGAAATTACCCAGTCCCGCGGTTGGCGCCGCCTTGCGCACCTCGATCAGCATCGAGGCCGTGCTGGCTGCCTGGATCTCCCCTTCGGATTCTTTGCTGCTTTTCAGCCCCACCGCGAATAGCCCAAGGATCGCCACAGCCGCGAAGGAAAAAATGCCGAGCGCAATGACAACCTCGATTAGGCTGAATGCGTTTCCGGATTTCAAAATAGGATCACTCGATGGTAGTAATGATGATGCCGGAAATTTGCTATCCGACTGTATCGGACTAATTTGCCATACTCCATTGAGAGAAATTTTGTCTCGGTCAGAAGGAAGACCGCCTTCAGAATCCCCAGCATAGCACCCAAATGCAAAAGAACTTACAATATTAAAACCAGCAAAACGACGCGACATTCCATTTTTTAAAAACCACAAGCCATTACTTCAGAAAGCCGACGTGACTTGACTAAATTCGAGCCAAGCCTTTCCGCTTCATTAGGATAAACGAAAGATATGCAGCAAAGCTCAAAATCAAAAGTCTCCATGATGAAGGCTCAGGAACTGCAACTACATCCAACGTAAGATCATTAGAGTAACCATTTAAAGTCCCGTAATTAATCTGAAAGGTATTATCTCCGATTGTTATATCAGATCCATCCGCGTAGCCGATGAAATTTCCCGTAATGCCACCGCTCGTCGTTGCCAGAGTAAAGACCGTCCCGGCTCCTAGGGCGGTGCTACCCAGATCGTCCCCAACAAGAGCTGCAACTCCGCTGCCAAGTGAAAGGCTCCCTGTGATGGTAAAGAGATCGATCGTTTGGCTATTACTGTTCAGTTGAAACGAGAGTTTTGAGTTGGTCCCGAAAATGACTCCACCACTTAGGATAAGTGTACCAGTGTTACCGCTAGCGCCAACCTCAATGATTGAGCTGCCTGCACCAACACCACTTCCGACGGTTACCGCGCCCCCAATCGTTCCACCAGAACCACTCAAGATCGCGTTGGCACTCGTATTTGCAGCAACACTCACAGTTGATCCTGAGGCAAGACTACCGGTGATGGAAAGAACTCCAGCATTAACGGTTGTTGCGCCAGAATAGGTATTTGCGCCAGAGAGAATTTCAGTGCCACTGCCTATCTTGGTTAACCCCCCACCAACGCCCGAGATAACACCCGCAAATGGCGCTGGACTGGTGTTGTCTGAGCCAAGAGTCAAAATTGAAGTGCCCAGCGTGACGCTGACACCGGCACCGCCTCCGGTTAGAGATCCAATCGTATTGGAAGAGGTAAGATCAAGCGTACTACCCGCAGTGGCATCCATCGAGACAGCAGAGTCGACTCCGAGCGCTCCGTAGCCTCCAAAAGTTCCAGTAAAACTACCGGATCCAGTGGCCGCGGTAGCGAGAGTAACATTGCCTGACCCGATAGCCGTGATATAATCTCCGATAGGAATATATGCACCACTAACCGCCTCACCAACGACCAAACCTGTAGTCGATACAGTAAGCGATGTCGTCGCGTTCGACGTCATCGATTCAGAGCTGACTCCAACGCTGGCGCTGCCAACTATCAAGGTTCCTCCACCTTGGATCCGCGTGATGCCATTATAGGTATTTTTACCAGAGAGAGTCAAAGTGCCAACGCCATCACTAGTTAGACCACCATCAGTCCCATTGGTCGAGTGGACGAGGTTTTCCGCAATGCCCAATGTATTTCCAGAAGTCACATTAATCACCGCGCCTCCGCTCTGTACATTCAACGTGACGTTTCCTGGATTGGCTGCAATCAAATCTGCCACGCTGGCGGTAGCTTGCCATGTAGCGCCATTGAAATTAATTGAACTACCAGAAACCGCAGTAGCAATTGCCTGGCTTGTCGCTAACGTGCCGCTGTTAAGATTGAGCGTAAATGCTCCACCATGGCCCGTAAACGCACCAGAGCCGGTCGATGTAACATTAATCTCTCCCCCGTTCAAATTATCGACCTGAGTACCGCCGCTTAGATTTGAAAGCCGAAATGTGGCTGTTCCAGCAATATCCAATATTGCACCGGTATCGACGTTCAGCTCGTTGTCAACATAAAATACAGCAGCTCCCGTCCCACTTTCAGTAAAAGTCCCCTCCCCGAGCGTCAGCACGCCTCCTGCACCAACGGATCCGAAATTACCGCTTGAACTGCCGCCACCATTGAGGACGAGCGTGCCAGTACTAGCACCCGAGACACCGCTAGAGCCAATCGTCCAAAAGCCATTGATAGTGGTTACTCCTCCACCGGTAAAGGCAAGCCCTGCCGAGCTCGCAAGGGCTGAGTCAATGGTTAAGGTTCCGGCGTTATCAAAATTGCCGGCAGTGCTGACGGACAAGGAAAGCGTGCCAGTAGAACTAAGCGATGCCCCAGCACCAATCGTAAGATTGGCCCCGCTTGCAACATAGAGCCAATCCGTGGCACTCGGGGCAACACCATTAGAAGAACTCGCCCCCCCGAGCGTCAAGGTTATGGCGCTTCCGGGGCTATTCGGGTTAATGGTGATGGCCGTCGCGTTCAGATCGTTGATGGATCCAAATGTAGAAGTGCTCTTGAATGTCAGAGTACCCGCCGGTCCGCTCGAGGCAAAGACAGCATCATTGGTCGAGCCAGGAATTGCAGTCAAACTCCAGTTTGAAGCATTGCCCAGATCATAAGTGCCAGCCCCATTCGTGAAGGTATCCGTCGTGTTGGCGGCGAAAGCAATGCGTGGAATCCCAAGACAACCAATCACGGCAAGCAGTACGACTACGCCGTTCAGATATGTTCTGCGAGTCAACGCCGCAGAAGACTCAGCCAGCTCGCAGAACATCGACGATTTCATATAAAATGAGAATAAGTCATTTAATTAATAAATCAATCTAAATATTGAAAAATGCAAACAGAACGGCCCAAATCACACCTAAGAGCCTATCCGAATACCCCTCGCAGGTCCCGTTGGCCGAGACGGCCAACCCTACGGGCAAGAATGATGCGGCGTAATCCGTTTCGTTCCTCGCTCTTCACGTATGATCGCTTATCGCTCGCGCCTCGCCTCCTTCCAGCGTGACCCACGGGGGCTATTCGGATAGGCTCTAAACGGTATCGATGGGTTTCTTGCCGCTCCAATCCTCTTGGCCGATAAGGCTTATGATGCCGATGAGCGGATTCCACCTCCCTTGCAGGCCATGGGAAAGACCGCCGTCATCCCCTGCAAAGATAACCGCTTGGTGCGAAGCCGCTTCAGTAACTTGGTTTGATTGAGGACGCGCCCTACACGGAAAATAAAAATCGTTAATTAGCACTTGACTATTATATTGAATAAATCAATTATTCCAGCAAACTTTCCGTATTGTCTTTAAATTATTGAACATGGCTCTGGAAATCGTTAAAAAGGTTGATTGCGTTCTTAGAGCAATTCAAGCGCGTATATTGAGGGGGGAATGGAAAGTGGGAGAGCGCATTCCAATTGGACCCACCGTTCCAACCCTAACTTCTTATCGCATTCCTCATAAGGAAATTGGTCGTCAATCATTTGATGCCCTAATCGCACCCGAGCGAAATGATTTCAACGGCGTTTCGGAACGAATAATACGAGGGGAAATCGTGGTTCGAGAAAGTGCATAAGCCCCAATGGTATCAAGCATTTCTTAACATTGCCTTCCAAAAGCAATGAAGACCGCCGCTCTTTTCCTCTTGGATGAAGAACATTGGGAAAACGTATATGGGCCGGCCGAACTAAAGCGGCTGGAACATTTGATTCCGACACCATTTCATTTTTACTCGCGCCAGACGATTCAAGACAATTTGAGGCATTTGGCTGAAGTGGAGGTGATTTTCTCCGGCTGGGGAATGCCTCCATGCGATGAGAAATTCCTCGCAGCAGCCCCCAAGCTAAAAGCCATTTTCCATGCAGCGGGAAGTATTCGTTGGTTTGTTACTGACGCTCTATGGCAGAGAGAAATCCTAGTTAGCTCAGCTAACAGCGCCTTATCTATTACGGTTGCCGAGTTTACGCTCGCCCAGATTCTACTCAGTCTCAAAGCAATGTGGCGACACGTTGCCGAAACTCGTGCGGCGAGGAAACCTGTGCATCACGCCTGCGCAGGAATCTGCGATAGCACCATTGGTCTAATTTCGATTGGGGCCGTAGCTCAAAACCTCCTTAGATTCCTCCGCCATTTCAGACTTCGCATTGTCGCTTACGATCCTTTTCTTTCCGAGGAGGCAGCACAAGACTTGGGAGTGACGCTTGTTTCCCTGGAAGACCTTTTCAAGATATCCGACGTTGTTTCTCTCCACACTCCTTGGCTTCCTGAGACCGAAGGAATGATCCGCAACCACCATTTCTCGCTAATGAAGCAGGGAGCAACTTTCATTAATACAGCGCGCGGAGCGGTTGTTAATCAGCAGGAGATGATAGATGTACTTACACAACGCCCCGATCTCTATGCCCTTCTTGATGTAACCCATCCCGAGCCAGCACCATCCACCTCTCCTCTCTATGATCTCCCCAATGTCATTCTGACTCCTCATATCGCCGGGGCTTTAGGAACCGAATGCCGTAGGCTTGGCTCCATGGCAATCGATGAATTCGAACGCTATTTACAAAGGAAACCGCTACGAGGACAGGTTTTTGAAGAGATGATGACAACAATTGCCTGAACTCGGTTGGAAGTGGCCGAAGGTGTTTTCCCACAGACGAGTCTTCCACCTCCAAATGAACCCGAAATGTGAAGCCGTCGAGGGAAGCGGATAGCTTACTCCTCGGAAAACTTGCTGACGACCGAGATGTTCAGGGGGAGGCCGATCATGCCAGCGACATCTCGGAGCGGCACACCCTCTTCGGCGATTCCCTGGCCCGGGCTCTCCCCTGCCCAAGCGGAACGGTAGGCCGGCCGTTGACTTCCATCCCAATCATTCTTAGCGGGAAGTCACCGTAAAAGCCCCCTTGTTTGCCCAGGGACTGCTTTCTTGGCCTGTTTTGGAGCCCCCCGTCCAGAAGTCCGGCGAGGCTTTGGACGGGGCAGTTTCGGGAATAATAAAATATGTTTCCAGAAACATAGCCGCATTGTCTTGGAGTAATCGGATTGCTTCGGCGCATGGTTCCAATTGCCCTTGATTTTTTTGATCCGCAGCCAAAATGCTCAAAAGCTCCTCTCGAAGATGCTCTGGCGACTCTTCCCCGTTCTGTTGATATTTTCGCATGAGCATTGCCAGATTTGTTTCGCGAATATGATACGCATAAGAAAGAATTCGGCGGCGCAATTCATGGCACTCGGATAGACCCAGCTCAAACTCCGTACGGTAAGATGCAGGAATTGTGTCGAGCAATCCTTTCCCGAGTTCTAAAGCGATCGCTGCCCGTTCGGCAGAAAGTTCACATTGAAGTTGGACATCTTCGAGCATCCAGGGGGCGGGTTGAAGATCGTCGGTCTTCATGAAGATGGAGCGCCGACTCGACTCCCAACTCGGTGTGTGTGCCTGCTGACCGCGAAGGAAGGCGGCTCCCATACCGTGAGAGGGATTGCATCGGCTGAACTCACGCATGAACCAAGTGGCAGCCCAAGGAAAAAGGTCCATCGCTTCGCTGACTGCATCCCAAAACTCCATCATTTTCATGGCGGCGGCACCGTATGGCATAGCGAGTTGCTCTAATACTTCGGCGTCCGAGAGTTGTGGATTGCCAAGGACAATGGAGGTCAACTTGAGATTGGAATCGTTCCCTTGGGGTAGAAGCCCGTAGTACTCCTTGATTCCGTCGATCGGAAGCGCGGCAATGGCTCTCAAGGCTCGCAACAACACTTGCGGGCAGGCAATGTGAAGATAGGCACCGAGCTCTTCATTGCCATTGCCCAAAACATGTTCAACAATCACGGGAAGGCGAACCTTGCGAGCAGACCTCGTGACCACTTGAAGCCAATGATCGACTGGCTGGGTGGCCATGACCTCGGCAACATTGGAGTGAAGCGCCAACCCTACGGTATCGGGGTTAAGCAACCGAACTGACTGGAAGACTTGGCCGGCGGAAAGCTCCCAAGGCTCCCACCAAAGGCGACCTTCAGGACGCTGACGACGCCAAGCTTCGGCCAATTGGTTGACAAACGCCGTGACCCTTCGATGGAGTGGAATTCCAGCACAACGGGGGCAATCGCCAAATTCGCCGCAAAGCCAGGCATCCTGATCATAAGTGTAGAGCAAGAGATCATCGACACCGGGAAATTGATCCGCAAAGAGACGGATCAGCTCGACGTAACGGGAGGGAGTGCGGTTGTCCAAAAGACAATTCGGAGGAGTATCACCATAGGTAACGTGCGCATTAAAGGGAGCGCCAAAATTAAAAACCGTTCGCACTCCAGCGGCGCGACACAGGGCGATGCGATGCCGGAAATCCGAGCGACGCACCTCGAACCGGTGTCGGCTGGGATCGCAACGCAACGGGACGGGCTGAGCTAACTTTTCCTGTCGATCCGGTGGTATTTCAACCAGATCCTCCAAGTTGAGCGGCTCATCGGCGGGGCGATAGCCCCACGCGATTGCCAGTTGAAGCGCATTAAACCCGAGTGTCTTGAGTCTTTCAATATTCTCTGCAGTCCAGCGAATGTCGGGCTCGGCAGGACATCCGAGGATACCGATTTTGTAGGTCAAATTTGAATGGATTTTCGGCTGCATAAACTAATCAAGAGAGCGTCGAGGCTGGCCTGTGCCGAGGGCCGCATTTCCGATCTCGCCCTGCGACGACACAGAACAAGGCAAGCAGAAGACTCCGCATCATAACACAAGAGAGAGATCGCATGGTTTTCAGACGCAACCAGACCACTCCCCGCAGGGAATGAGGGGAATCGGATCGTCCGCTGTGGCACTGTCGGGACGGAAGATCGCACGAAAGCGGACGCAACCATCGGCGGGCGCCGCGAGCCGGACGACGAGGAGCCGCCAGCCGGGGTAGGCTAGGTCATAGGGCGCCCGCAACGCATCGACCTCCACGATCTCCATCTGTAGCGGAACCCCCGCCTCGAAGAAAAGGCGTAACGTTCGGCCCTGGAGACGCAGCCGCGCCGCATTCTCTTCCAGATCGATCTCAGCGCGGGTCACGATCGCCCACCGTACTCCGGTTCCCGGCGCCGCTCCTTCGACCTCGTCCTGGACGACGACGCGGCGGTCGGGACGCAGCGAGAGTCCGCGCAAGACCCTCGCGGCACGGCCGGCATATGAGGCGGTCAGGTCGACGACCGCATGGGCCTCGGCCTCGGAGAACCGAACGATTGGAGCCATCCCCCGCAGCTCCTGGAAAGAGGCGCCCACCAAGGCGATGTTGTGAACGAGTGGGCCATTGGCGAGCACCGTCCAGCGATTATCCTTCGCGTGAAGGCCCCAGATGTCGATCCCCTGCTTCTCGTAGTGCAGGTAGAGGGGCTGTCCCAAGTCGTCGGCCCATCGGACCCCATCTGCCTCCAAGACGAAGGTCCCCTCGTCCATGTGGCCGTGGCAACCGTCCGGCATGCCCCCCTTGATCCCGGCGAAGACCGCCTCCGGATCGTTCCATGCCGTGCGGTGAACCGCGACGGGGCGGACCGACTGCCCCAGCCAGCTGCGGGACATCCCGCCGCCTGATCCCGGTTGCGGCGGACGGGCCGACCAGGCAAGCATCAGGGCGTCGAATGACCCCGCGCGGTAGAGGCGCCCCTCCGCTTCGCTCCGGGCCATGTCGACCTCGAGCTTGTCGCGGTGCAGGTGGGCGATCCCGGGCCACGGGCTTTCGGCCGCCAGCCAGAAGAAAGCGGGCTCGACTGCCAGCCGCGCGCGGTTGTCGGCATAATTGAAGTAATCCCCGGACGGCCCCTCCAAGTGGGTCATGTAGAGAAGGCTCTTGTGAAGGCCCGGACATTCCCCTAACCCGAAATCGTTGCCCAAAGCACTGCGCAACGCAGCGATCAGCAGGACATGGTATGTGGTCCCATAGGACCAATAGCCTGGGCCTTCCGGGTAAACGCCGGAGGGCTCGTATTGGGAGGCCAAGGGAGCGACATTTTTCAGCGCGCGCCGGACCGCCAAGGCGGCCAAGACAGGAATATCCTCCGCGACCGCCAGCGCCCCGAGGACGATCCCACCATGGCAGACCTGGGTCCAGTTGCTCGTGCCGTTCACCCACCAGCCGGGCCTACCTGGCTTGATCTTCCCCACGTCACTCCCGTCCATTTCGACAGGGAGGAACGACGGCCGAATTCCCTTTTCGACGATTGCATCGCGGATGGCGACCCGGTTCGCGAGGCGCAGATCATCATATAACCAATCGTAACCAATCGCCAAAGCCGCCATCATTTCAGCCGTATCGAGGAACGTCGTCGGGTTCCAATCCGCGAAGGCGGCCAACGCCACCATTTCCTGCTCGGCGCGACGGGCGTAATCGGCCCGACTCCAAGCCCGCGCCAGGAGTGCCCAAAGGAGGATGCGATACAGGGCGTCGCGGGAAACCTCGATAAGGCGTCCGCCGTCCCGCACATTAGCGAGAGGATCACGCGAGGCGAGTTCCTCGGCCTGCCTATGCAAATGGCCGGCTAGGCGCTTCCGTAGCGGATCTCGATCAATGTCCCCGGCCAGCGAGGCGAAGGAGGCCGGCTTGAGAAGAAGCCGGGACCGGTGGGGAGAGAGAGTCTCGAGGATCGGGCTCCCCTCACTTTTCAACGGGTGCACGTCGAGATCGAGAGATGAGCCGCGCATTTATAGAATAAATCTATAATTACATAAAATAAAGAAAAGGTAAATCGTATTTTTATTTCAGATCCCAGGACTGAGGTTGATGTTTTTGGTTGGATAACAGAAAGGAACGATCTTCCCCTCGTTGTCGCCGGACCACGCAGCGGCGGCGATACCTATTTGACGAAGGTTCGAGCTGTAGCGAATCGTGCGGGAGACGCCCATTGCGTGCTTCAGGATAAAGGAGCGAACGCTCAAGCAAACAAACATTTATTGATTAATTTAGTTAAAATACTAGTCTTCTCCACGTTGACAATCAGATTTCGCATGGAAACCGAGGGGCCGAGTCCATTGTCAATGTCCTGAGATGATGAAATTTTCCCCCACGGAACCCGGACGGAAGACCGACTACATCTCAGCTGAAATCGAACGGCGGATCATGGACGGCATATGGAAAGTGGGAGACCGACTCCCGATCGATATTGAGCTAGCGGCCACGTTCCGCTGTAGCGTGGGCACCCTCGGCAAGGCCATCGACCGCCTTAAGCAGAACGGGATGCTGGAGCGTCGTCCACGAATTGGCACTCGTGTCATCCACGCCTCCCCACGCCGGAAGACCGCGCTGGAGCTGAATACCTACGCCTTCATCTATCCCAGCGAAAAGCATGAGGGGATCCGCCGCATCATCGACGGCTTCCAAGAGGCGGCCTACGAGTCCACGCGGCGCACCCTCATGATCCCCATCCTTGACGCCCGCAAGGAGGCGGAGACGCTGGCCCACCTCTCCGAGCTCGATGTCAAGGGAGCGGTCGTTTTCCCCGTGCTCCTGAATCCGGAGGATCAAGTCTACTACATGCAGATGCTCCTCGCCTGCCCCTTTCCCGTCGTCCTGGCGGGGGTGAATCTGATCGGGGTCCGGCGTCCGACCGTAATCCTCGACGGCATCCACGCCGGCTATACGATGACTCGCCACCTGCTGAAACAGGGACTTCAGCGCATCGGCTACCTCGGGAACTATGCATGGGTGAGTTCGGGACGGGATCGCTATCTTGGGTACCTCCAGGCGATGAGCGAGGCCGGTCTGGAGGCGCGAACGGAGGACGTCTGCCTGGAGCCCAGCCAGCATCCCGACTACGAGAACCTGCTGAACGAACCGGCCCGGCTCGCCCGCCGTTATTTGGAGGCCCGGCCCCGCCTGGAAGGAGTCGTCTGCTCCAACGATTTCCTAGCCTGCGGATGTCTGCTCGCAGCCCGGGAGATGGGACTGCCGGTTCCCGCCCGGTTGAAGGTGACCGGTATCGACGGCTTCCGGACACTACCCAGCGACCTTCCCCCGCTCACCACCTACCGGACTCCATTCGAGGAGATTGGGAAAAAAGCCTTCGCCGCCCTGGTCACCACGGCGGAAGGGAATGCGGAACACGGAGAGACGATGGTCCGAGGCAGCCTTGTACTCGGCGAAAGCGCGTAAGCGGAATTCCGACGGGAATCCTCTCTCTGGAATCAGCGCACGGCAACCCTGCAACGCCGGCACGAGGCTGCGAGGATACCCAGCCCGCCGAGCAGCAGCCGCGCGGCGCGAGGTTCGAGGACCGGATTAAGATCGCCCAGGCGAATTTGCTCCAAGGCGGCCGAGGAAAGCGCCCCAGTATTGTCCGTGTTGGAGCCGTAAATGGCCAAGTCGTCCAACCATCCGTCAAAGGGGCGAGTCGTCAAGTTCTACGCGTTCCCGACGCCGAGGATATTGTTCGGATTGACTTCGGTTCTCTGGTTGAGGGTGCGGGGCGAGACCAGCGCGAGCGAGGAGCTGGAGGTGCCAATGTAAAAATCGACGTTGTTCACAGTTTGCGTCCCGTCGTACGTGACCGCGAAGAAGACTCATGAGGACGTCGCGGTATAGCTCGCCGCCGAATTCGCCGTGTGCCCGTTGACCGAGAGCCCCGGAGACCCATCCGACCCCGTCGCAAGCGTGAACCCGGAGTTCGTTCCTTCCTGTTCGAAAAGGCGAGCCGCGTTGCCGGTCTCCTCCGCCCCGCCTGTCTTGAACCATCCAACAAGAGTGAACGATTTTGCAGCATCGCCATGGCTCTCAACGCCGCCGCTGTCGAGGCATGCCCTCCGGTTCCATTGCCCGTAGCGGTCGAGGCCGAGTTGTCGAAGGCAAATCTCGGGTAGGCTGGAAATACCCGGCCCGAAGTCGGCCCCGCTGTGCAAAATCAGGGGATCGGTCGTATCCGACCCGCTGCTCGCCGTGTCGATGCGGCATCGTCGAACAGACACTGAACGATGGGGATCTGCACCCGTGACGACATCGGCGCGAGCAGACAAAGGATGCCCACCGTTAATGAGCTGAAGAAAGCTTTCGCAATATTATTGAGTAAATCTATTT
>OUNK011150752.1_pt1 | contig 21493 bp, 28 predicted proteins | sample 1755341 | NCBI WGS metagenome assembly OUNK01 (sample SAMEA3914788, study PRJEB12502) | metagenome | biome: forest; material: soil | place: Canada | collected 2011-07-03 | depth 0.1 m | reverse complement strand
AGTTCTTCCACACCAACTGGACCGGCAAGGGCGGCACGGTCTCCTCGACGACCTATAACGCCTAAACCGCACGTCTAACCTGCGCCCAACACGGCCCCACGCGAACCCGAACGAAAAGAGCTGACGATCATGAGCACGAACCCCGCCTCCGACTTCACCTCCCAGGCCACGAAGGTGCCGCCCAGCGCGGCGGTCATCTTCGGGGCGACCGGCGATCTGACCCATCGGAAGATCGTCCCGGCCTTCTACCATCTGCAGAAGAACGGGCATCTTCCCGAGGGCTTCGCCATCATCGGGTTCGCGCGGCGGCCGAAGACGGACGAGGAGTTCCGCAAGGATCTCAAGGAGGCGCTCGACAAGTTCGCCCACACCAAGCCGGTCGACAACGCCGTCTGGGAGAAGCTGGCCCAGCACATCTATTATCAGCAGGGCGACCTGCCGAATCCCGAGGATTACCAGAAGCTGGCCGCCCGGCTGAAGTCGCTCCCCGAGGCCTCGGTCTACCAGGATAACTTCCTCTTCTATCTGGCGACCGCCCCGAATTTCTTCGGCGTGGTGGCGCAGAACCTGGCCGACGCGGGTCTGAGCCAGCAGCCCGGGGCGAAGCACCTGCGGCGGCTGATCGTCGAGAAGCCCTTCGGCACCGACTTGGGCAGCGCGCAGACCCTGAACAAGGAGCTGCAGCACGCCTTCCCCGAGAAATCGATCTTCCGCATCGATCACTACCTCGGCAAGGAGACGGTGCAGAATCTCCTCTACTTCCGCTTCGGCAACTCGATCTACGAGCCGCTCTGGAACCGGAACTACATCGACCACGTCCAGATCACCGTGGCGGAGACCGTCAGCGTCGAGGGACGCGGCGGCTACTACGACGAGGCGGGCGCGGCCCGGGACATGGTGCAGAACCACATGATGCAGCTCTTCTCGCTCCTGGCGATGGAGCCGCCCGGCTTCCTCGACGCCGAATCGATCCGCGACGAGAAGGTGAAGGTGCTCCGCTCGGTCCCCTCCGCCACCGCGGAGTACGCGCTGCGCAACTCGATCCGCGCCCAATACGGCGGCGGCAACCTGAACGGACGGCAGATCCCGGCCTACCGCCAGGAAGACCGGGTGAAGCCCGATTCCCTCACCGAGACCTACGTGGCCCTCAAGCTGGAGGTCGATAACTGGCGTTGGGCGGGCGTCCCCTTCTACCTGCGGACCGGCAAGGCGCTGGCCAAGCAGTACAGCGAGATCACCATCGTCTTCCTGCGGCCCCCGCGCGGCCTCTTCGCCTCGACCGATTCCCGCATCCATCGCAACCGGCTCCGCATCCGCATCCAGCCGAACGAGGGCATCCATCTCCACTTCAACACCAAGACGCCCAACAAGGCGACCCTGCAGGACGTGGGCATGGACTTCCTCTATCGGAAGGACGCGACCCACTACTTCCCCGAGGCCTACGAGCGGCTGATCTGCGACGCGCTCCTGGGCGAGTCGACGCTCTTCACCCGCAGCGACGAGGTCGAGCAGGCTTGGCGCATCCTCGATTCCTTCCGCGCCGGCTGGGAATCGAGCCCCGAAGATTACCTGCCGCTCTACGCGCCGGGCTCGATGGGTCCCGTCGACGCCGACGAGCTGCTGCGCCGGGATGGCCGGGGCTGGGCCTCTCCGCTCAACGATTGAGATGGGGCGCCTCCGCTTCGTTCCCCCTGTCCGGACCGCGCTGGCGGGCGTTCTTTGCGCCTGGGGCGGGATCGCAGCGCTGTCTGCCCAGACTTCCCCCGCGCCCACGCCTGCCGCCGCTCCGGCGGCGGGCGCGGACGCAAGTACGGCTCCCGACGAGAGCCACGATTCCCCCTTCGTCATCGCCTACCGGAAGGCGCTGATCGCCTTCAAACTGAAAACCTACGATCAGGCCGATGCCGCGATCGACCAGGCGATCAAGATCGATCCCCAGGATGCCCGCGGCCCCATCCTCAAGGGCCGGATCACCGCCGCCCTGGAGAAGCCGGAGGCGGCCGAAACCCTCATCAAGCAGGGCCTCGCCCTCGACCCCGCCTCGACCATCGGCCATCGCGCCCTGGGAGATCTTCATTTCCACCAGCGCCATTACGACGCCGCCCGGGTCGCCTATCTCGACGCCCAGCGCTATGGCGATGCCGATCCCGACCTGAATCTGCTGGTCTTCTATTGCGATATCGGCTCGAAGGAGCTGGGGGAGGCGCAGAAGATCTTCGTGACCTTCAATTCCTTCGACGAGAAGTATCCCCACTACTACTTCGCCAAGGCCGCGCTGGCCCGGGCCGAGGGGAACGATCCCGCCGCCCGCAAGGATCTCCAGGACGCCACCGTCCTCTACGGCAACGAGCTCTTCGCCCGTTATGCCGCCGACTATTTCTTCTTGTTTGCCAGCAAGCCCTAAATCGGGCATCGTCCTTCACTCAGTCTTAACGGCGGGGTAGCCAAGTGGTAAGGCCGGGCTCTGCAAAAGCCCCATGCACCGGTTCGATTCCGGTCCCCGCCTTTCCTTTTCTTATGCAACGACTTGCGTAAGATCGTTTTTGAATCCATAACGGATTTACATAACGAATACGCCTTAATTCACCGTCGTTTATCGTCGGTCATTTCAGGCTTCTCCCCTGCCCTTTCCACCCCAGGCGCCTGCCGTACGTCTGGGGCCTATCCACGCGGCACAACCATAGAAAAGCCATGTCCAAAGCAAAAAAACAGAAAACCAAGACCATCACCGTCGCCCTGCCCGAGAAACTTCACACTCGCCTAGGGCTGGTGTGCGGGTTTGAAAACCTCGATCCAGAGGAATACATCATCGCCGCTATCGAAGGATGGGTGACGGGCTCCGAGGAAGATTGCGCCGTCAATCTCAAAACTGGCGAAGCCCAAAGCATCTGCACCATGGAGGAGCGCGTGGTGGAAGCCATCCGTGGGCAGGGGCATAGGCTTGATCCTGGAGTATGCAAAGTCATACGGAATGAATTGAAAGTTCGCGGATTTATCTCTCTCGCCGCCCACGCCAAGCGGCTTGGCCTCGTTGAGGCGGTTGCGGCCTAAGCATTCAGCCAAAATCAACCAAACGAAAAAACCATGAAGACCGAAACCGTCAAAATCAAAATCACTGTCAAGGGCCAGGGCTATGAAGAGGAAGACATCGCCACGCTTACCCGCACCCAAGTCCGGGCGTTCAAGAAATACTGCGAACGCAAAAAGCTTCGGACTAATAAGGCGATCCAAGCCTTGATCATGGAGAGCCGAATCGCCGTAAATGAAACGGTCGATTTACCGCCCAAGCTTGTGGAGGCGGGGGAGCGACTTGCCAAGAAGAGAGGCGTCACCTTCAACGAACTCGTCGAGGAAACGCTGGAAGAGGCTCTTGCGGAGGTCGCATGATTTCTGCCTCTACCCAAGACACCGGGCCCGTTTGGATCGGCGCCGTCCGCGCCGCCCAAATCCTGGGCGTGAATCGCAAGACCGTGCTCAACATGGCCAAGGCCGACCGCCTGCCTGGCTCGCGCTTTCGTAAGGCCCGGAATTGGCGGTTCAAGGCGGACGAGATTCGGCGGATAGCGGATGAGGGGCGGAATGGGGCGGAGCGAAGGTGGTGACATGAGCCTACGCCGCACACGCCGAGCCCCGGAGGATCGCAAGCAGCGCTTCAACCTGTCGCTCACCCGCAGCGTCCATGATGCCGCCGACCGGGCAGCCTTCATGCAGGGAAAGGCCTTCTCCCGCGTCGTGGAGGGCCTGCTAATCCGTTGGCTCGATGAAGGGGCGACTGTGCCGTTGCCGACCGTCGAGGATGAGGTCAGGCCCACCGCAGCGGCAATCTATCGGGCGATGTCGCGGAGGAGCTGAAGCTGCCCGCTAAAAGAGCCCCGCTCGGCTTCGGCTGGGCGGGGCTTTTGTTTTCAGCAATGCCAGCCGTTTCGGATTGAAATAAGGATGCCCGAGCGAGACGATGGCGGAATGATTAATCAAGGGGAATATCAGTCACCAATACTGTGTAGGGTTTATCGAATCTTTGCCGCACTCGCTTTACTAGGTGCGGTTGTTTCAGCGATTGCTGCAACCGCCGGGGCAATATCAGATGGACTTTCAGGAGCAATACCGGGTCTCGGTGCGTTGGGACTATCCGTGGGTTCAGCTATTGTATTGCTCGGCATTGGCGAAGTGGTCGATTTGATCGGTAGGACCGCGCACCATACGGGACAGACGGCTCTTGAATTGAAGGAGATTGCTCGCCGATCTTTTGGGCAGGCCGCATCAAGCCCTGGAGAAAAGCGGTCAGGCAGCGAGGAAATCCTCGCGGCCATTCATGTTGATCTTAAAGGGCTGCGTGGTCAGGTTGATAACATCGAGGCGGGTCCGCTCGCACAATTGGCGTGGCTGGCACATATCGCTCAGAAGCCGTCGCCGTAAAGGAGCGAGACTTCTACGATCCTCCCGCCTCATAGGCTCATGAGGCGCAGCCCAAGGTTTGACCGACTTTTATCTCCTCAACGCTGACTTCAATTCGCGCCACCCCGCCCTTCTCCGCGTAAAACTTGGCAATCCGCCCGTCGCAAATCTGTGCATCATCGATCCAGAACCCGGCGGCGGATAGGGCGTCCTGGGTGCCCTTGACGAGGTTATCCCGGTCGGGCCGCTTCGCCATGGGGATTAGCCCCTCCGGATCAGCCTTCCGGTTCAGGGAGGCAGGGCGGGGCAGCACGAAAGCCATATCGACCCGCAGCGGGCCAACCAGGGGGACCGGCGGCACATGCTGGCGCACAAAGAGGGCGATGTCGGCATGGTACTTCTTCGCCTTCGAGTTGAGGAAGAAACGTGGCCTACCGCCCACGATCACCAGGCGCTTGCCGCTGGTCTGGAGCGACTGCGGCGAGATCGGGAGGGTGAAGGAAATCACGAAGTGGGTTTGTGCGTAAAGATGAAGTTGCTCATCCCATGGCCATCAATTTTCTATTAAGGGTCTGCATCTCCGATTTAAGCTCCTTCACTTCCAGCAGGAGAGAGGCCCGTTGCTGCTTGGCGGCGTCGGCGGCGCTGGATACGCCCGCCCCGGCCGCATTAGTCGCTCCCTTGAATCCGAGGCCTTGTAGCTTTCCTTCGCTCAGGAAAAGACTGTGGGTCACGGGCGCGTGGCGTTGGCGCCACTCCGCCTCCGTCAAATGGAGCTTCGAAGGCTCGTTCAGCTTCTTCTCATCGTCCGAGATTTGCTTGGCGAGATTTCTGGCTTGATCTAGATCATCTTTAGTTTGCTTCGCCCTACCCTCGGCGACCTCCTTGTCGATTCGTTCTCGGGCTTTTGCCGTCTCTTCATCGGTCTTGATCTTCTGCTCTGCAGCCTCGGAATTTGCGTCCAGTTCTTTGCCGATGGCCTCGATGGCCTTTGTCTCGTTGTCTCGACGTATTTTTTCTGCCTCGTTGGCAGCCTTTAATTGCTCATCGACGTATTTCTTTTCAAGCTCCTCGATGGCCTTGCTCTCCAGTTCGTAAGTCTTCGCAATCACCTCAGGGGCGTCTCCCTCTGTGCGCATCCTCTTCCGCCCTTTGCTGAAATCATCGTGAACCTTGGCAACTTCCGCCTGATGCTTTTCCTCCGGGGTTCCATATTTCTCAGCCTCTTCCTGTTCCAGGGCGTGAAGCTTGTTCGCCTGGATCGCAGCATCGACTTTAGCGAGCGCCTCGTTGGTCTGCTTTTCCGCAGCATTTCCGTCTATGTCTAGGAGTTTAGTGAACCAGCTTCTCTCCTCGTACTTCTTCGACATGTCTTCGAGCTGCTTGTCGATTTTGTCGAGGGCCTCGGCGGATGCGCTCGACAGGTTGGTGGCATCGAACTCCTTGATCGTCTTGTTGAACTCTTCCTGCCGTTCCCTGGCCGCTTGGATGGCTTCGGAAATCTTTTGGAAGACTTCGACCGCGACCGTGAAAACAAGCATCAATGGGAGCGCGAGCTTGAAACTTTCGCCAAGGCGAAGAACCGCCGAAGATGCCAAGTCCATTCCAGATCCCGCCCTGCCGGCATCCTTGAAGAGACCTTCGAGCTGGCCGTGGACTCTGTTTTCTCCCTTCAACCCCTCGACGCCAAACTTTTCGGCAATGGTTTTCCCGGCCTTCTCGGCGCGTTTTTCAGCACCTTCGAAAACCTCGTTGGCCTGGGACTGATCGCCGCCAATTACGACTTTCACATTCTGGTCGCTCATAAATCAAAATGGTCGCTGGGGAGAATGAAGGAGATCAAGGGGACAGTCAGTTCACCTTGAGCGCAACCCAGTTGTAAGTGCTGTTGTCGGTCGAGAGGCCCGTCACTGTGGCGGAGCCAGCGCTAACCTTGATGCTCGGCAATGCGGTGCCAGGCGTACCGCTCACCGTCTTGATGGTGGGGACGATGACCGTGTTGACGTCGATGGCCGTGCTGGTGATCGTCGCCGCGCCGGAGGAGAGGGTGACGGTTCCGGCCAGGGCATTGGTTCCGGATTTGATCCTGACGGTGCTTCCGACGTTCAGGACGGCGAGATCGCCGCCATAGAGCTGATACATGTCGGTGGTCACTCCATCGTCGCCCACCTGGAACAACGTCTGCCCCATCATGATGTGCTTGGTGTTTCCGTCCAAGCGCAGCATCTCCCCGGTGATCACCCCATTCGCATAGGACGTGTTGGAGGCTCGAAAGTGAAGCGCCCCCGTCCCCGCGCCGGAAGTCGTGATGGACTCAACGTCGATTTGCGCCAAGGCGACATTCGCATTGGGTTGATTTGCTCCGGTTGGGGCGCCCTGTTTGGAAAAAACAATCCCCCATTGGGTGCTATCGGTGGCCGTAGAATAATAATTATTAACCAGGGCTAGGCTATACGGATTGGAATACAGAGTGGAGTAGGGGTGGTTTCCAATGATCGCGAGATCACAGCCGCCGTTGCCACCGGAGCCCGCGCCGCAGTTGGCACCGGCCAATAGCAGGGCACCCGTGTTGATTGCCGGAACGTTGTCGGTAAAATATTGGCCTCCTCCTCCGGCGGCGTCATGGACCATCTGCATCGTTCCATACCACAAATTGGGAGTGCCATCGCCTTGCTCCCCTCCCATGCTCACCAATTGCGGAACGTTCAAGGCATAGCTGGTATCGGCGCCCGGAATCGCGTTGCTTGGAGGAACGACGAACAGATGCCCCAGCGGGGAGATGAAGACGCTGGGCTGGAGGCCGCTGGTCCCATTTGCCGCTCCCATTGCCGCCCACGATACAGGGTATTGAACGCCCGAGGCGTTCGCCGAATAAGCTCCGTAGAGAGCCGCGCCCATCGCAAATCCGTATTCATTCCCGACCGCATCGACAACGGTTGACCAGCAGGTGTTCCCCGCGCTGTTGGTGGCATAGACCGTCAACGAGGGAGAAAAGGTTGCGTCGATGGTTCCGCTGGCTTGGGACGGGTGCGTCTCGATGCCGATCCCATCCGAGCTGGTGCTATTGAATCCGCCGAAGAAATAATTCCCGTTGACCGTCCCGGGGAAGGACATGTTGTCGTGCAGGAAGGAAAGCCCGACCGTGGCCGTATCGAGCCCCAAGTTGAAGCTCTGTTTGCTCTTATAGGGGTTCAAGATTTCTTCGGTCAGAAGCTTCGCCATCTGCTGATGGCCGAAGTTGGTGGGGTGCTCCCCGTCGGTGAAATACGTCGTCTGCAGGACGCTATGCCAAGCGAGGATCGAGTTGTAATCCACCACCGGGTAGACGCCGTTGTTTCGGAGCAGCTCGTTGGCCTGTTGGAAGGGGGGAAAAGGAGCCGGGATCGTGGCCAGGTAAACGACGCAGCCAGCCGACGCTGCCGTGTTGGCAAGCGTCATGATCGAGCTGTAGATGGTCGCCGCGCTGCTCGTTCCGTCGTTCCTCCCGGTGAGGATGAAGAGATAGGTCTTGGCGTGGGCCGAAATGATTGGAGCAACGTCCGCCGTATATTGCGCCGAAACCGCAGCGATGCTCGCCCCGCTCGCCGCGAAGTTCCTTTCAGTGGCATGGCCCTGAAAGATCGGATCGTTGGAGACAATGTAGGAGAACCGGTTGGTGGCGGGGTTGGTGGTGTTCTGACCGTAGGTGATCGAGTCGCCGATGAAGCAGAACGAGGTATCGGGAGGCACGGGATTTTTGGCTAAGCTATTCCCTGAAACAAAGTTGGTGACCCACTCCGAGGTGAGTACTCCGGTAGTCGAATCGGCCTTGACTGGTAGAACGGTCCCAGCGGAGGCGGTGAAGCCGGACAAGATGAGGGCGGCGACGAGGCGCAGGATGGTGTTCATGGATTAAAGGAAGCGGTTCCAGACGTTGGGATTGGAGGAGGCGTTGTAATCAATGGGGCGTAGGTGGGTGGCGTCGGTGGCGTTTGTGCCGGCAGCGAAAAACCACCCTTGGACTTCACTCGCGCCACCTCCTGGAGGAGGGGCAAAGAACTGGACAGCTGTATTTTGCGCGACGGCGCCGCCCGCAGTCGGGATGTAATCCAGGTCTCCTGGAGCGCCGCCAGAGACGGCCGTTATGGAGCCTATCAGGTTCTGGATGAACCCCGTGGCACATTGGGCCCCAGTGAGGATATCATTCGCGGAAAAGAAACCGGCCTGGGCAGAGGACTTAATCAGGAGCGTTGCCGGGTCGATTGTGAGGGCTGCGGCGCCGGGTGATGGAGGATCAAAAGGCATATTATTTGTGGGGATAGGAGATTGGGAAAGTGGGTGCCGGTGCCCCGAACGCTCCGGCTGCGTATGACTTGAGTTTCACGCGGGGTTCGCGTTTCCCGCCACAAGGCGGAGAAAGTGTTAGGCGGGCAGAGCCTCGAGGCGGGCCGAGGCGGCGGCGTGTTGCTTTTCCGCATCGACCAGTTCGGCCTCCAGGCGCGCCCGGATCTTCGGAGCTGCCTTAGCCAAAGCGGGGATGCGGGTGAGTTGGCTGATGGCGGCGGCAAGCTCCTCCGCTTCGCCAGGGTTCAGACTGCGGAAGGCAAGGCGCTCGATGGTGGCCTCAGCCTTCGCCAGCTCGGCGGCCGCGTCGAAGGCGATGACGGGGACGAGCTGAGCTTGGATCGCCTGGCGCTTTTGGTGCCAGGCGCTCTTTTCATTCTGGGCCCCCTGCCGTTCAGTGCGGCGGGTCATGCCCTCCTGGCGAGCCTTCTCAACGGGATCGTGTGAGGGCAATTCGGAGACGGGGATCTGGTGGCGGATCGATAGGTTGGCGGTCATGCGTGGGTTGGTTATGGGTTGGTTTTTCCTCGCGGTGTCGGCTTGGAAATCGTGGAAGGGTCGTATTCGTGAGCGACTGAGATAATCAGCAGATTGTCGCCTGCGGAGTGAATGCGATCGATGAAGCCAACTCCTAGGAACCGAACACCGCCGACGGGTGATTCCACAGGATCGCCGACAGCGTATTTCTCCCCCGGCTGCACGAACGTCTGATATTCAAAATGTCGGAGGGCTTTCATTAGCGGAGAGCGGCGAAATCCTTCGCGGTGAGCTTCCGACCGGCATCGGCCCATGCTTGGTTCAGACGCCGGCGCTCGGCGAGCAAAGCATTGGGAACCCGACTAGCTCGAGTCTCGGCGGCGATCTTGGCCGTGACCTGGGCGATGGCCGCAGGGTAATCGCCGTAAGCGAGTGGGGCAGCGCCGGCGATTTCCTTCCGCTTGGGATCCTGGGTAATGAGCTGGCCGCGAATGGCGGCGGATGCCCGAGCCAGACCCTTGAGCGGTTGGGGCAGACTGCCGGCGATGGCGACGACCTTGTTCAGCGCTGCCGAGGCGTTGAGGATTGCGGCCTGGGCGGTCAGGTGTCGAATGGCCCGCACCTTGTTGCCCGCCGCGAGAGCGGCCTTGGCCGACGCTGCTTCCACGTCCCCGGAGTCGTCGTCCTGGGGGAGCAAGTTTTTCAGGATTTCGATGATGTCGATGAGGCCGCTGATGGCGTCGGTCAGATCCGGCTCTTTCTCAGGGCCCTCGACCGGAGAACCCACCTCGTCGAGCGCGTCAGCCTTCGCCGGAGTGGTCGAAGCGGGGCGGACGGGCTTGGCCGGGGCGGGCGCCTTACCAGCCAGCAGCGGGCGAAGCTCGGCGCCGAGAGTGGCGGCGAGATGGAATTCGATTTCACGGACTCGGTCCTGCGGAAGCTCGGCTAGGCAATCGTTGAGGATGGCGACGGCGGCAAGCGCCATCTGCCGAGCTTGGTCGGGCTTCCTCTCATTCTTCGCGCTCCAAGCCAAACGCCGAGCCTCGAGGAAGGATTCCCGAACCTGGGTAGGGAGAGCGTCGAGGGGCTGCTGCATAGCGAGGCCGGCTTGCTGAGCAGCATTGGGGCGATGAGCGATACTGCCAGTGTGAGCCGGCTTCGCGGCGGTGACGTTGACCGTTACGGCAGGGAGCCCCCCGGAGAGGTCGAGGGCGGGACCAGCATTGACGGCCAGGGCGGCGGGGCCGGAGCGAAGGCTGGAAGGCAGAAGCCCGATTTTCTGCCCCAGCGAAAGCAGGCTGCCTTGAATCGAGGAGAGGTTCATCGAACGGCCCCCTCGGCGGCCGCAACCTTGGCGCGGAGTTCGGGGAGTCGGTCGGCGTCGAAGAGCAATCCCTTGTCGGTCCGAGCGTCGGGAACTAGAACTCTTTCAGCGACGAGGCGACGAGCCTTCGGCAGGGGAAGGTCGAGCTTTCGGGCAAGACCGGTTAGGAATATCAGATTGCTCATATACCCGTGTTCGCGTGTCAACCGACCGACTGAGAATCTTTGAACGATGGGCCTCGGTCTGTGATGAGCCGGATGCCGTCGCAGAAAGCTTGATGCTTCGGGTGATCGCTGTCCTCGGCGCCGTCGGCCTTCATCTGGCGCAGAATCTCCAGGGTTTCGTCGACCTCCGCTTGGGTCATTTTCCAATTGGGATCGCCTTCCCGAGGATCGCCAGCAGGCAGTGGAGGGATGTGCATGTCAGGGAGGGCAGAGAGAATTCCAAGCCGGGGCTTGCGGCGGACGATGTTCCGCTCGATCCAGAACCGTGCGGCATCTACCGAACCTTTCGGCATAGGGTCCACCTTTCGGCGGCTCCATTCCGAGATACGGGAAGAGGGTTCTCCAAGTTCCTGAGCGAGAAAAGTTACAGAGGGCATGCCTGGGTGGGGGGTCAACCGTTACGTATCGCTATGTAAGTGAGGACTGGATGCGTAACGCGCGGAAAATGAATCCAAGACATCAAACCCGCATGGGTGGGCCGTGGAGCTTAATAGATCTCCTTATAGGGGGGTGCACTCTGGGACATGGACCCCGTCCTGTCCGAGTCCGGCAGTCCTTGTCCGAGTCCTGCGATCCCGTTAGCGCCTCCCATCGTTCTTCTTGCCAAATCCAAGAAATTCGTTATTACAGCGATTGCAGCAACAACATTAACAGGGGGTGCTTATGGCGAAGTTCACAACGCGGGTTGAGCTTCATTCAGCTACAGAAGCTGATTACAACGTGCTTCATGCGGCAATGGAAAAGGAAGGCTTTCGCCGCACTATTCATTTAACGGACGGCCCGCTGTTCCAGCTTCCCACAGCGGAATACAATAAATCCGCAAGCCTCACTACCGATCAAGTCCTTGAGCTTGCAAAAAAGGCCGCTGCTACAACCAAGAAAAAATTTGGTGTCCTAGTGACAAAGGCTGATGGAGTGAGAGCATGGTTCGGCCTTCAGCCCGCAGAATAATCTTCTTATGTCCAACCCAGCCGTAGAAGTTGCAGCCCTTCGGATGAAAGTTCAGAACCTGGAACGGGATTTGAAAAAACATGAGCATGCAATTGAATATCTGGCCAAGGCGATAGAAGCCCTATCCCTTCCCACCCCTGATATTGCCAATGCCCAGGCATCGGCCCGTCGAGCTAAGAGTGCGGTTTAAAATGCCTGCCGAAAGGTAGATCAGCATTCCAATGAAAACGGACGTTTACAATTTCTGGTCTGTAGTCGCTGGCGGAATTGCGCTCCTCATCAATGCGGCGACATTGCTCTATGTCAGATGGTATGCCCTTCTCACCCAAACCCTCGTTAGAAGCGCCCAGGCGCAGGGAACAAGCACTCAAAAGGAGCTCGACCTATTAGCGGCTCAAGTAAAGGCCGCGCAGGACTCCATCGAGTTGAGAGAGAAAGAGGCCAGGCAAGCAGCGCGACCTTTCTTCATTTGGGGCAATGCTGGAATGGGAGGTTTGGGGGGCAAGACATATATTCTCAAATACATAAATAAGGGTGGCCCAATTACGATATTGGAAACCCGGTCCAGCAACTGCCGTTTTGTATTGTCTCCGCAGAACTTCATACCCCGCGACCATGAAGGATCATTTCAAACATGGGGCTTTGATCCAACCCTAACCCGTTATGTTGCTATAAAATATAGGACTGAAGCCGGAGAGGTTCAAAAAGTCGTCTTTGTATTTAATCCAAATACGGACTCTCCAAGAGTTGCAGCTAAACACAATTTCGAACAGTTGATGTACGTAGAAGAGCCACCAAGACCAGTCGATTCAATCGACGAGACGAACGTGTCTCAATAGTTCAAAACGAAATCGCATCGAAGTAATCCCGCAGGCGCCGAACGGCGGGTGAGCCCGCCTCTGCATCCTCGAACCGCGAAGCAAGGCCATCGCCGACGCTATTGGTGGTGATGATCGTTGGTCGTCGGTTGGTCGTGCGCCGATCGATCACCTCGAACAGAGCTTCCCCCACGCGCAGAGTGATCTTCGACTTGCCAAGATCATCGAGGAACAGGATTGGCGTTTCCGATAGCCGATTGATGAACTGCTCGGCGGTGCCGGCGCGAAAGGCTTGCACGGCTTTGTCTGAGAACACGAAGGACGACATCCAAATGAATCGCCTGCCTTCATCAACGGAAAGTCGGCGTAGCAGCGCCCAGGCGGAGCGAGTCTTGCCCAGTCCCGTGTTTCCGTGCAGAACCAAACCACGAGCCCCATATCGCCACGCCAGGACGCGCTGGAACCGTTCGCGGCTGGGAAGCCTAGCGACATCGGTCTCGGCCATCTCAGGCGGGCAGATTGCCAGGAACGCCGCTTCCCGAGCCTTCGCTTCGCTGGCAATCGATTCGACCAGCGCATCAGCTTGTCGTGCGGCGTCGATCTCGGCGCAAATGGGGCAACCCAGCTTATAGGGCGGCAATTCGGTCAGTCCGAATCGTGCGAGCACCGCACTAACGCCAGGACCGACGGGCATTCCGTTAGCTCCCGAATTGATCGCCTTCATCGCCGCAGCATCCTCATGCTGTTCATCGGTTAAACGTCGTTGGGAATCAGAAACCGCGATCATGTTGCTCCTTGGTGGTGGCGGCGTTCTTTCCACCGATGGGGATTGGCTTTTCAACTCGGTTGAGCCATGCGGCAATACGGCGCTGTGTTTTCTGGAGTCCAGGCCGAGCAAGTAACCAGGCATCGAGGCGCCCCAGCTCGCGGTCGATGTCGATTCCCTGAAAGGCCCGATTTACTCTCAAAGCCGAAAGAAACTCTTCATCCGAAAGCTTGCGCGAACGCGACGGCTTGGCCGACGCGGGCTTCTTCACAGATTCTTCAGGAGATTCTTCTAAAGATTCTTCTAGTGTAGACGTTGAAGGGCTTTGGCCTCCGATGTCTAACGCTGGACGCTCAACGTCTATCGATGGTTTTTCAGCGACTAACGGAAGGATCGAGTAGGTCGATGGCATTTTGAGATTTGGCGTCTCAATCGCGATCAGCCCGAGCTCCTTCAGATCACGGAGCCGCTGTTTGACACATGTCGATGCCAGCCCCGAAATCTTGGCAATATGGGCGTGCGTCGTCTGAAACGATTCGGCTTGGTGGTCGCTGGCGATCTCCGTCAGCGCATCATAAACGCCGAGTCCGCTGGCAACGGTGTTGGCGCCGTCCAGAGCATCGCGGATCTTTCGGCGGGCTGCCTTGGACTGCCAGCAAAACGGGCCGTTTTGAGTCTGCCGAACATTCAGTTTCTCGAGGTTTGGGAGCCGGTTGACATCGCCGGAGGAGTGAGGTTCGGATTCATGTCTGGCGGCGGTCTCTTCAACGGGGGCCGCCGCTTTTTCGTGATGGTCACGCATTTCTTTTCTCCTGAATGGCAAGCTGCTTGTCGGTAGCCTCTTCGATTTGCTCCTGCGTTGCCGTGGGGCCGAGCAACTGCGCGATGCGCTGTTCTTCCATCCGGCGACGGGCCCGGGCGTTCTTGTTTTTCAGCGAAGCCTTTGCCCGAGCCGTGCGCTGACGCTCGACGCCGTCAGGATCTTCGGCGTTGATGGCGAGGTGAACGACGGAGCACTTGATCCGCGTGCTCTCAGGCCTTCCGGTCCACAGGAAGGACAGGCCGGCCTTATCCTTGAATTTGAGCGCAGCCTTGTCGATGGCCTGGCGGGAACATTGGCTTGCCTCGCCGATGAGGGCGCCGTTGTAATCGTCGAGCAGCCCACAAGCCCGCGCCAGGGTGAAGCACCGAACCCCGACAGTGATTGCCGAACTCGTTCCCTTGGTAAGGAGGGTCAGAACGCGGTCGAGTGCTTCCTTCACCTCTGGGCCGTGAAGGTCGGGCTCGATTATTGGTTCCAGATCCTCGACCGGGTGATGCTCGTAGCTGGCCGCCGAATGCTCGGCGATGTCGCCGCGGGGTCGGGTGCCTCTCATCGGACGCCCTCCTCTACGTCGTTGGTGGTGATCAAACCGCCCCCTTCCGGTACCGCTCGTCGAAAACGCGGTAAACGTCAGATCGTCGATAAAGGATTCGTCGTCCTATCTTGTAGAACGGGACGAACCCATTCTGCCGCCAGTTGATGAGCGTCCGCTGGCAGATAGGCAGCTCGGACGCCATGGTCGGTTCATCGACCAGACCCTCTTTTTCGGTGAATGCGTGTAATTGCATTTAACCTACTAAGGGCAGGAAAAGCGGCCCTCATATAGAACACCGCTTATGAAAAACCGGTGTTCTACCTTTCGATCACGCCGTACCGCGTCTTAAGCATATAGGCGGCTTTTTCGGGGTCATTGTATTGTTGCCGGCACGGAAGACCGGAGTAGAGGCGATCAATATCTTCAATTGTCCCCCAAGGATACGGGGTGACTTTGGGATCTCGATAGCCTTTCAAAGCAGAGCTAGACCACTTCAAGCCTTCGATCTTCATTCTCTCTTCAACCGTTGCAAGAATCAGCTTTTGAAATGATCGCGGCGTCATTGACGAAGGTTCAAAATCTAATCCATCCAATGAAATCGATCCGGGCCGATGGAAGTCGATTGAAATATGGAGGCTGGGGTATTTCTTATTGGCGTCGACCCTCGCCTGCCCCGTGCTGTGTTGGTTTAAGGAGCCTAACCGCCATGCTTTCGAGGGATATTTGTTTTTGAGGACGACCATTTCTCTCGTCTGCAACTGAACAAAGGGACGATTAAACTCCCAATCTGGCGTTGATGCGTTTGCCCATGACCTCAATCTGCCGTGAACCTCATGCACGAATGCAGCTCTCTCCCACTCAATCCAGGCGCACCACGCCTTAGAACCCTCCGCATCCACATGGCCCGGATTAATGGAATTTCCCCAAATGGTTTTTGCTATCTCAGCCCAAGAGCCTTGTTTGTCGCGCCACCACCACATTTGTTTTAGCCTTTTCTCAGTCATCGGCGTTCGCGTATTGGTCTTCTTCTTCACGCCGCCCCCTTATTCGCCTTCGGCATCGCAATAACATTCCCCGGCGCCGTCGGCATGATGGCAAACCATGCCTTACCCAGGCTCTCCACGGCAACACGGTCGTAATGCTGCCGCACGATGCCAGGACTGTTCCCCATCTCATAGGAGACGCGGATTGCGTCCTTGAGCAGCGCCATACGGTAGGTGCCGAACGAGTGCCGGAGGGCGTTCGACTTCCACTCGACCTCGGCCTCGGTGCAAAGCTTGTCGATCCGCTCGTAAAGCTTGATGCGGCCGACGACCGGCCCCGTCCTCGCCTTGAAGCTGCTCAACCATGCAGCCGCAGCATCCGGCAGAGGAGCGAGGCGCCGGGTGCCGGTCTTGGCGACGCCTCCCCGAATCTCCACCACGCCTTCCGGCCAATTCACCTGTTCCCACTGGAGCCGGAGAATTTCCGCACTGCGGAGCCCGCATAGACCGCCAAAGACGATAAAAGGCAGGAGATCCCTGTCGGCCTTCTTCAAAAGCTTCCCATACTCGGCGGGGCTGAACACCTCGATCTCCCCTCCCCGGTCGTTGGCGATCGCTACCGCCTCGGCCTCAGTCGGTCCTTTCGGCAAATAGCCGGCCGACCTAGCGAATGAAAACAGGGAGCAAATGACGGTGCGAAAATTGTTCCGGCTCCTGGGGGAAAGCTTCAAGCCCCGGAGCCATGCGTCGATGTCGGCGGTCCTGACCATCTTGATCTCGGTCTTGAAGCCCCCGGCAAATCGGTTCAGGCGGGCCTTGCAGTCGGCCAGATACCGGACGCTGCGCCCGTCCGACTTCTTTGCCGCCAGGAACTCGGCCACGGCTTCAGTGACAGATTTTGAGGGGAGCTGGCCGTGATGCTGATGGCGGTAGAGCTGGGCGGCAGCCAGGAGAGGCACCCCGACCTCCTTTGCCTCGACGTACTCGTCGATGGCGGCGGGCAGGGTCGTATCGATGTGCTTCAGCTTCCGCATGGCATAGACGTAAGCATCCCGGTCCTTGCCGGTGAGGTGTAGCGCCTCCCCCTGCCCTGCATTCAGCCGGTCGGCAATGATCTTAGCCTCGGCCTTGGCCTCCTTCAAATCGCGGAACTGGCGGAGACGACGGCCCCCGCCTTCGTGATAGGAGACGGTGAAGGAAGGGACGCCGCGGTTCACCGTGCGGTAGATTTTGACCGTGACGCTGCCGCTCTTGACCAGGACCGGCCACCCCTCCTTTCCGCTTTTTTCTTGCATTACAAACATTACGTCGTTATTTCATAAGAATGCAATTCCTTTCATCTTCAATATGGCGGCTCCCGTCGCCTTTTGAGGCTGATAAATACAGCCGTACAGAGAGGAATCAGCCCTACCAATTCGCAGACCGGAAAACGGGTTCGAGCCCCGTCGACTCCGGTCCTTTTCTCCTTGCGCCATTCGCGCCAATCCCAACCAAAGTGGGAATCTTCCCTACGCCACTTTCTTGGCCGCAACCGCCAGATCGTGATTGATCTGGAGATTCATCCAAAAGAGCGCCGTCGTCCCCAAGGCCATACCCAGGCGCAGAGCCGTCTCCGCCGTGATGGAGCGTTGCCCGCGTACGACCTGGCTGACCCGGATCGGCCCCACGTCCATGCGCCGAGCCAGTTCCCGAACGGAAAGCTTCAGGGGTTCCATGAACTCCTCCTTGAGGATTTCGCCCGGACTCACCAGGGCCGCCTCGCCACTCGATACGATTATCAAAAAAGTCTTCATTTCCGCTTTGCCCTCTCCGAAAGCAACTTTGCTTTACATCCGTCGGCGGCAAAAGGTAGGTTGCCAAACCCAGCCTCGGCTTCCCCGATGCGATGGAACTTCCCCCCAAAATCCGTGACTCCCTCCCCCCTCTCCCTATTCCAACCGGGAGAGCCGTTCGCCTTCATCGCCAAGCCGACGCCGCAGTTGGCATCGACCCTGGCCGAGTTGCGGGAGACCTTGCCGGCGACGGTTTTCGAAGAGTTGGTCCGGGAGGTCCGCCGCGTCTATCAGCTCTATTCGGACCGGCTCCGGGAGATGGCCCCGGGAGTGGCGCGCGGACGGGAGCTCCACCGCCTGCTCAATCGCACGATGGAGCAGGCCGCTCCGAAGAATATCAGCTGCCGTCGGGGATGCGCGGCCTGCTGCCGTTACGAGGTCGAAATCACCTGGGACGAGGCGGAGGTCCTGAAGGAGGCGGTGCTCGGCGGAGTGGCCATCGACGAGACACGGCTCTCCGCGTTGGCCCAGCGGGAACGGAAGAGCCCGCTCTGGAGCAATCTGGGCGATCCGGAAAACCGCTGCGTTTTCCTGGGCGAGGATGGCGCCTGTCGAGTCTACGAGCATCGTCCGGCGATCTGCCGGAAGCATCTGGTGACCAGCCCGCCCGCCGCCTGCGGCACCCCGGGGGAACCGATCGCCATCGTGCGGATTTTGTTCGCCGAAGTCGTCCTCAGCGCCGCGCTGGGAATCGATGCCGTGGCCTGCGGCTCGCTGTCGAAAATGCTCTGGGCGGCGCTGAAAAGCGGTTGAGCGATTCCGCCTAAGGCTCGTTTCCCCGATTCTTTTCCCAATTATTGATTGCCGGGCAGGAATAATTCTTGCGCGAATGTGAATAACTTGTTAGTAAGTTAAGATCAAGACCGCGCTTCTTATTGGTGCCGAGGATGTTAGTGAAAATGTCGGTGGAATGGCCCCCTCGCACCCCTCCCAACCGCGATTAACCTGAGCCGATCCATAAGCTGATCGATTGGCGGTCTTGTTTCCCAGCCGTTTATGCAAATTCAATCCGAATTTTTGGCAAAGAATGGAGACGAGCGTCTCAAGCAACGCGGAGAGAGCCAGACTCCCCCCGACCGGCTGGAAATCGATTTGAGCGGTTTAAAAGTCAAGAACTACGTCCTCGACACCAATGTGCTGTTGCACGATCCGCAGTCGCTCTTCCACTTCGCCGATAACGATCTCTGGATTCCGGTCGAGGTGCTGGCGGAGCTGGACAAGTTCAAGAACGAGCAGACCGAGCGCGGCGCCAACGCCCGGGCGGTCCATCGCTCGCTGACCAAGCTCTTCGCCCATAATTCGGAGCTGACCACCGCCGGGGTGAAGACCGATTCGGGCGGGACGATCCGGCTGGCGGTGAACGAGTTCCTGGCCAAGGCCAAGCCCCATCCCGCCATGCGGCGCTTCACCAATATCTTCCCCGACATGGAGAAGATCGACCACCGCATCCTCGCCTGCTGCCTCTACGTCCAGACGAAATCGACCCGTCCGACCATCCTGGTGACGAAGGACCTGAACATGCAGCTCAAGGCGCTGGTGATCGGGATCCCCGCCGAGGATTACCTCACCGACAAGGTCGAGGCCAAGGACGTGGAGAGCTTCGATCTCCCCCGCTTCGAGGTCTCGGCCAACGAGCTGCAGCGCTTCGCCTCCACCCGTGGCCTGACGGTCGCCCCGGAGCGGGCGGCCCAGCTCACGCTCAACGAGTACGTCCTCCTCTCGGTGACCGAATCGAAGACCATGCCCGCCCGCTACTTCGGCGACGGGACCTTCCGGCGGCTGGAGATCCCCGAGCGGATCCATATCCCCAAGGGAATCGATATCCGCCCGATGAACCTCGGCCAGCAATGCTTCGTCGATGCCCTTCTCGATCCCGATATCTCGCTGGTCACCTGCTACGGCCAGGCGGGAACGGGCAAAACCCTCCTGGCGATCGCGGCGGGATTGAGCCGGGTCTACGAGGCCGGTTACGACGGCATCACCATCAGCCGCCCGGTGGTGGCGATGGGCGAATCGGTCGGCTTCCTCCCCGGCTCGCTGGAGGAAAAGATGCGCCCCTGGCTGCAATGCATCTATGACGCCCTCGAGGTCCTCCTCCCGGTCAACGCGCCCAAGCCCGCCGCCTTCGCCAACAAGAAGCAGGGCGCCCGCAAGACCAAGGAAGACCCGCGCTCGGAGAAGCATGCCCCGAACGGCCAAAACGGCCATAGCGTCGGCGCGGCCAATCCGATCAAGAAGCCGTGGGAACGGCTGGCCGAGCAGGGCCTGCTCGAGATCGAGGCGCTCTGCTACATCCGCGGACGCTCGATTCCCCGCCGCTTCTTCGTCCTCGACGAGGCCCAGCAGCTCACCCCGCTGGAGGCCAAGACCATCGTCACCCGCATGTCCAAGGGCTCGAAGCTGGTCATGGTCGGCGACCCGGCCCAGATCGATAATCCCTACGTCGACAGCCGCTCCAACGGACTGGTCTACACCCGCACCCGCCTGAAAGGCCACGCCATCACCGCCCACGTCTCCCTCAGCAAGGGCGAGCGGAGCGATCTGGCCGAGATCGGCGCGCAGAAGATGTAGGCGGCGGTTTTAAAAAAATATCGCGTTTCCCCGCGCCGATTTTCCGGCTGATCCGTCTTCTCTGGTGACGCGCCGCCCCTAGAGTTGTCTCGGGTGGCGTGGGGAACATGGACACCAACGAATTCGCGCAGATCGAGGCGGCCCTGGGGGGCGATGCCGCCGCCTTTGAGGCGGTGATCCCGCTCTATGGCCGGAGGCTCTTCGCGGTTGCCTACGGCATCCTCCAGAACCGGGCCGAGGCCGAGGACGTCGTCCAGGATGTCCTTCTGAAGGCCTATCGCTTGCGGGAAAAAGTCCGCGATCCCGAGAAATTCCCCGCCTGGATCGGGACAATGGCCCGCAACGCAGCCTGCGATGCCCTGCGCAAGCGGCGGACCGTTCCCCTTCCCCCGGAGGCGGAGGAATTCGCCGACGGCGCCGCTCCCTCCGCCCACGGACGGCTCGAGGCGAGCGAACGAAACGGCCAGGTGGCGGCGCTGCTGGCCGGCTTGCCCGAAAGCCACCGCACGGCGGTCACCCTCCGCTTCATGGAGGGGATGGATTATGCCGCCATCGCCGGATTGATGGGAATCACCCACGGGGCGCTCCGAGGCATCCTCGGCCGGGCGATGGGTAGCCTGCGCCGCGATCTCAACGCCACTCCCCTCCCCCAAGGAGAACCATGAAAGCGATCCATCAACAAATCGAAGGCTGGCTCGACGCCCAGGCCGCCCAAAGCCTTTCCCCCGCCGAGCAAGCTGCGCTGGCCCGCCATCTTCAGGAATGCCCCGCCTGCCGCCAAATCCAACAGGAGTACCAAATCATGAGCCGCTTATTGCAGGATGATCTCGTCGAAAAGAAACCCTCCGCCGATTTTGAGGAACGCCTCGTCGCCGAGTTCCGCCAAGCGGCGGAGGGAGATGAGCTGCTGGAAAGCCGGACTGCGAACGCTTCATTCTGGAGCCGAATCGGCGAAGGCCTATTGAGCTTGGGACGGCTGCCCTCGGTGCAGTGGAGCGGGGCGCTGGCGGTTTTGGTTGGGCTGGTGGGAGTGGGATCGCTACTGACGCACGAGGGACCGGGAGATGCCGTCAGATCGCTGAAGCAGACGATTGAGAAACAAGGGATTTATGTCGAAACGTCAAAACCGGGCACTGTTCTCGCTGGCTATGTCGATTCCGCTTACCAATATTATTTCGGCCCGCAGCCGACCAATAGTGCGACTGATCAAGCGAAGTCTGCATCCGCATCTGATTCGGATACTTCCCAAACGCGGAGTATGGATGGAATTTCTTTGGCGAAGACCCTCCCCCCTCTCGACGCTCCTGCTGTGGACGCAAATCAGGCTCCGAACATTCCTCCCCCTCCCGCCGGGACTTTGCAGTCAAATGACGGAAAGACTTTCGTGGACGCCATAGTCATTCCGAATGATACCTCTGCTTCCATCGCTCAACCGAGGTCGGAGCTAGCATTGGCGCCGGGAGATATACTT
>OUNK011134584.1_pt1 | contig 21608 bp, 13 predicted proteins | sample 1755341 | NCBI WGS metagenome assembly OUNK01 (sample SAMEA3914788, study PRJEB12502) | metagenome | biome: forest; material: soil | place: Canada | collected 2011-07-03 | depth 0.1 m | reverse complement strand
AATCCCTTGGTTCCAGGTTCGAATCCTGGTGGGCCCACCACATATTCTTCTCACCCGATCTATAAACCGCTCCATTTTTTATAAAATACCCCTAAATCAAGGGCTTGATTGTCTATAACGTTCTCCACTCTTCGCTGTGAAGCGGCTACCAGATCTACGCGGTGAAGAACATCGTCGAGTGCATCGACAAGAATCTTGGCAACGGATACATCTGGCACACCACCGGCAGCGGCAAGACGCTGACCAGCTTCAAGGCCTCCACCCTGCTCAAGGCCAACCCGGCCATCGAGAAGTGCCTGTTCGTGGTCGACCGCAAGGACCTGGATCGCCAGACCCGCGAAGAATTCAACCGCTTTCAGGAAGGTTGCGTCGAGGAAAACACCAACACCGGCTCGTTGGTGCGCCGCATGCTTTCGGACGACGCGGCCGACAAGGTCATCGTCTGCACGATCCAAAAACTCGGCCTGGCGCTGGATGAAAACAGCAAGCGCAACAGGAGCCGTGAAAAGCGTGGACTAGCCACCTATACCGATCAACTGGAAGCACTGCGCGACAAGCGCATCGTGTTCATCTTCGATGAATGTCATCGCTCGCAGTTCGGCGACAACCACCAGGCCATCAAAGAGTTCTTCCCCAACGCGCAGCTGTTTGGCTTCACTGGCACGCCGATCTTCGAGCAGAACGCCAGCTATAAGCGCATCGAGGGTGACGAGAAGACTCTCAAAACCACCGAAGACTTGTTCCAGCAGTCACTGCACGAATATACGATCACGCACGCCATCGAAGACAAGAACGTCTTGCGCTTCCACGTGGACTACTACAAACCCGACGGCAAGCGCGCGCCCAGGCCCGGTGAAACGCTGGCCAAGCGCGCCGTGGTTGAGGCTATCCTGGCCAAGCACGATGCCGCCACCGGTGGGCGCCGCTTCAACGCCATCCTCGCCACCGCGTCCATCAACGACGCCATTGAGTACTACCAACTTTTCTTGGTCGCCCAAGCTGAGAAGAAGAAGATTGATCCGGACTGGCAGCCGCTCAACATCGTCGCCGTGTTCTCTCCGCCGGCTGACGTCAGCGCCGACGTCAAGCAACTGCAGGAAGACCTGCCGCAGGAGCAGGAAGACAACAAGCACGATCCCGACGCCAAGAAAAAGGCGCTCAAGGCGATCATCGCCGACTACAACGCGCGCTTCGACACCAACCATCGCATCGAAGAGTTCGACGCCTACTACCAGGACGTGCAGCAGCGCATCAAAGATCAGCGGTTCCCCAACGCCGACCTGCCGAAGAAGGGCCACGAGAAGCTGGACATCATCATCGTGGTGGACATGCTGCTCACTGGCTTCGACAGCAAGTACCTCAAGGCCGATGACGACGACCCGAACCAAACGGTTTACAAGCGAGTTATCGATCTAATGAGCCATGGCGACTACTCGCTCTATGAGCCCAGAGCCATGCTGCCTGACAATAAGAAACTTTTCGCCAGCATCTTGCAGCAGTTCATCACCCGACATCCATTCAGCCCGGCGCTGTTCCCGAGCGAAGCGACCTAAGACACCATGACCGAAAACGACCAGAAACAACTCGGCAAGACTCTGTGGGCCGTCGCCGATCAACTGCGTGGCAGGATGGACGCGGATGACTTCCGCGATTACATGCTGTCATTCCTGTTTCTGCGCTACCTCTCTGACAACTACGAAGCGGCGGCGCGGAAGGAATTGGGGTCGGACTATCCGGACCCGAATGCCGTCGGCAATGCCGGCAAGACGCCGCTTTCGGTCTGGTACGCAGAAAATCCTGCGGACGTAAGTGCCTTTGAAAAGCAGATGCGACGCAAGGCGCACTACGTCATTAGGCCGAAGTATCTGTGGGGCCACATCGTGCATCTGGCCAAGACACAGGACGACACGTTGCTGGACACGCTGCAGGGCGGCTTTAAATACATTGAAGAAGAATCTTTCCAGAGTCATTTCCAGGGCCTGTTCTCGGAGATTAACCTCGCTTCAGACAAACTCGGCCGCAATTATCCCGACCGCAATGCCAAGCTGTGCGCGATCATCAGTGAAATCGCGCGCGGCATGGCACTGTTCTCTACAGACAGCGATACGCTGGGCGATGCCTACGAATACCTCATCGGCCAGTTCGCCGCTGGCTCGGGCAAGAAGGCGGGTGAGTTCTACACTCCTCAGCAGATTTCCGACATCCTCTCGGCCATCGTCACGCTGGACAGCCAGGAGCCGAAAACCGGGCCGCGCAAAAAACTAGACAGCGTGTTCGATTTCGCCTGTGGCTCTGGGTCTTTGTTGCTCAACGTGCGCCATCGAATCGTCAAAGCCGGCGGCACCATCGGCCGCATCTATGGGCAGGAATCCAATATCACTACCTACAACCTCGCTCGCATGAACATGCTGCTACATGGGGTGAAGGACACCGAGTTCGAGATCTGGCACGGCGACACACTGAAAAACGAGTGGGATTGGCTGCGCGAGACGAATCCGGCGAAGAAGCCGAAGTTCGACGCCGTAGTGGCCAACCCGCCTTTCAGCTACCGCTGGGAGCCGAAGGACGAGACGAGCCAAGACCCGCGATTTAAGAATCACGGCGTGGCACCCAAGAGCGCGGCTGATTTCGCTTTCCTGCTGCACGGCCTGCATTATCTGAAGGACGACGGCGTGATGGCCATCATCCTGCCGCACGGCGTGCTGTTCCGCGGCGGCAAGGAGGCGGACATCCGCATCAAGCTGCTTAAGGACGGTCACATCGATACCGTTATTGGCCTGCCACCGAATCTGTTCTATTCCACGGGCATCCCGGTGTGCATTCTGGTGTTGAAGAAGTGCAAGAAGTCCGACGACGTGCTGTTCATCAACGCCGCCGAGCAGTTCATCAAAGGTAAGCGGCAAAACCAACTGAGCGACGAACACATCGCCCGAATTGTGCGGACCTATCAGCAACGCCCGAAAAAGCCGATCGATCGATACGCCCGCCGCGTGGCTATGCAGGAAATTATCGACAACGACTACAACCTAAACATTTCCCGTTATGTCAGCACTGCTGAGGCCGAGCAGGAAATCGATCTCACGAACGTGCATGCCGAGCTGGAAGCGATTGAGTTGAAGATCAACGAAGCCAAGAAGCGCCACAACGCTTTTCTCGTGGAATTGGGGCTAGCGCCTTTGCCGTGAGTGCTGGACCGTCCGGAATTTCCGGATTGTTCGTTCAGGTTGCGCCCATGCAAAACAGGGTGGTCCGCTCTGACCCCTTTTCTTCGACCGGCGAATTACGGTTCTCCAGCGATAGCGCGTTCATTGCATTTTTAAGCAGATGCCTGGATACACGCCCGGCGCATATCCGCACCGGGGTGCGTAACTGCCATCTAGATATACGACGCCGACAAAGTCCTTTGGCGGCAAGTAACAACCTTCGGAGCGTGGCAGATCGCACTAGCGCTCCGTCAGCATGGGAATCTCAAAGCCATTTTTGCGGCGGCCGCTTCACTTTCAGCCGCCTGTGGTCGCGTCAGCCGGCTTTTTGTAGAGCTTGAGTGGGCCATCCAGCTGCAACGCGACTACGCTCATTTGCGGATCCAATGTCTGCCCGGCAAGATCGATGTATAGGAGTCCCGGTACGTTCACGGCGTTGCCGATCAGTTGCGTCTTCAACGCGGCATTGCTGCCGAGCAGTCGGGCGTCGACAACCTTATTCATTAGTCCCTTCACCAGTATCGGGCCGTTCGGCTTTCCGTCGACGAACAGGTACAAGGTGCGGTGGTCGGCTGAGAGGGTGCTTGGGCCGCTGTAGTAGTCCTTCGGCACGCCGGCATCGGTGCCGTAGATTGCCTGGGGATACTGGTGAATCCAGTGACCGAGTGCATCGAGGATGTCCACCTGCTCCTGCGGAATGGTGCCGTCGGCACGAGCGCCGATGTCGAGCAAGAGATTGCCGCCCATACCGATCGTGTCGGCGAACAGGCCGATCACTTGCGTCGGCGTTTTGAAATCGTGGTCACGCTGCTGATAACCCCACGAATCATTGGTGGTCAAACACAATTCCCAATACGTGGCTGCGGGGCGGGTAATCGGCGGGCCCTGTTCGGGCGTGGCGTAATCACCGTTGCCGGGAAGCCGCGCATTGAGGATGACTTGCGGGTTGTCGTTGCGCAGCATCTCGCGCGTTTTGTCAGCCTGCCATTGCTGCGCGGTGTGTTCCCAGTCGCCATCGAACCAGAACAGATCCGGATGGTAGCGCTGCGACAGTTCACGTAGCTGACCCTGGTAGTAGCTGACGAATCGCTGCCAGCGCGCTGGGTCGTTGCTGTAGCGTTTCTCCTTGCGGGTGAATACGTCGTAGTCTGGCGATGACCAGTCCGCCAGCGAGTAATACAGCCCTACCTTCACGCCGTCCTTGCGCAACGCCTGCACGAACGGCCCCACCAGATCGCGGCCTGCGGGCGTGTCTTTCACTACATTGATGCCTTGAGCGGAATCCCACAGTGCCACGCCGTCGTGATGGCGCGTGGTGAGCACTGCATAACGGGCGCCGCTGCGTTTGATCAGGTCGGCCCAGGCTTGCGGATCGTAATGGGATGCGGTGAAGCCGTGCAGCTGTTTCATGTAGTCGGGATAGCTGATTTTCCCGTTGAAAAATGACCATGACTCGTCAATACCGTCCACCGCATAGATGCCCCAATGGATAAAAATGCCTAGCTTGGCGTCCTTGAACCATTGCATGCGCTGCACTTCCGCCGCTGATGGCACCGACTCCGGTGCCGTCGTCTGCGCCGCTCCGGCAAAAGAGAGTCCTGCCAGAACGGTGAACAGCAGTCGCTTTGCGGCGGATTTTTTCATGACGGCTCCGTAATCTGATGACGAACCCCATGATAGTCACCGGCCTATCGTTTGAACCAATGACCATTCGCACTGTTCACACGGGCCCATTTTGGCTGTGCCGTAGCCTCGGGCGATTAGACTATCGCCTGCGCCGCAAGATGATCGAAACAGACGCGAGAGTGCATTTACGCGATGTATCTTCGCGCTAAGTGATTGGCACAAGATCAAGCTCAGTTTTGAAAGTGCACTCCGAGCCCTGTTTCGCTCAGACCCCCCTATTTCGCTACGCGCACGTGATCGACGTCACGCTTTCAGCCCATCGCAATAATGGAACTCCAGAAAGCCCCCTTGTGCAGTGGCGAGAACCGAGTGCGCCACCGAACTTCGAGTCACAAATTTTCACCGTCTGAGCACAAACATCCCCCTACGCTCCTGCGGCCACTTGGCACCCCTGGGGAGGGGGGCATCAATTTAGTTTCCTCACAATCTTTTCTTCTTTCTTATTGACCTTGGGAGTAGGTTTAAATGAATAGAACAGATTTGATGAAATCACTTTCCGCAAAAGGGATTTTCAATTCGCGCGGCAAGCTCTGCGCGCTGCCCTTGGCGATCATGATGGCGGTTGGCGCAAGCGGAGCTGCAAATGCAGCGCAGTTCTACACGCATCACGTGAGGGCGGCAGTCGCTCAGGCCACTGCGCGAGAAGTGGGCGCTCTTCCCTCTACCAAGCTAATGGCCATCGATGTTGTGTTGCCCGTGCGTGATCAGGCCAGCCTTGATCAGTTCGTGGCGAACGTCAGCAATCCGGCAAGCCTGCAGTATCGGCAATACGTGACACCGCAAGAGTTCACCGAACGATTTGGGCCTTCGCAAAGTGACTATGACAACGTCGTTCAATACCTGACGAGAAATGGTTTCACCGTTACCGGTGGAACCCGTGACAGCATGGATGTGCAAGCTGTAGGCCCGGTTTCTGCGGTGGAAACGGCCTTCAACGTCAAGATGCGCACTTATCAGCATCCCACCGAGAATCGCGTGTTCTATGCTCCGGATCGTGAGCCGACAACCTCGCTGCCCGTTGCGCTGTGGCATGTATCGGGTTTGGACAACTACTCCATTCCGCATCCGCAGTATGTGAAGAAGAGCGATTACGCCGCCGCGCATGGCATTTCGCCAGATGCCGTGGTGTCGCATGCCACCACCGGCTCGGGCCCGTCTTCCTCGTTCCTGGGCAGCGATATGCGCGCGGCTTATTACGGTAACGGCTCGCTTACCGGCGCAGGTCAGACATTGGGCCTGTTTGAATACTATGGCATCAATACCGCAGACATCACCCTGTACTACAAAAACGCTAAGCAAACCAATCCGAATAACCTCACCGTTGTCTCTACCGATGGCACTTCTACGAGCTGCACCGGTAGCTGCGACGACGGCGAACAAGCGCTCGACGTGACGCAAGCACAAGGCATGGCGCCAGGGCTTTCCAGCGTCGTGATGTATGTCGGCTCCACCGACACCGCCATCATTAGCGCCATGACCACGACGACCGATTCCAACGGCGTGTTGCCGTTGACCCTCAGCTGCTCGTGGGGCTGGACGCCAGAAGATGCGACCACGCTCGATCCGTATTTTGAAAAGATGGCCGCGCAAGGCCAGAGCTTCTTCGTCGCATCCGGCGATTCGGGTGAGTGGACAAAGAGCGGCAACGCGGAATCGTGGCCCGGTGACGATGCTCACATCATTAGCGTCGGTGGAACCGATCTCGTCACATCGAGCGCGGCAGGTCCTTGGAAGTCGGAAACAGCCTGGAGTGATTCGTCGGGTGGCATTTCACCCAACGACATCGCCATTCCCACGTGGCAGCAGATCTCCGGCGTCATCACCTCAACCAATAAGGGCTCGACGAAATATCGCAACGGCCCAGACGTTTCGGCCAATGCAAACTTCACCTTCTATACCTGCGCCGATGGCAGCTGCCAGGCAAATGAGTACGGTGGCACGAGCTTCGCAGCACCCATGTGGGCCGCGTTTGTTGCGTTGGCCGATCAACAGATTGCCAACAACGGCAGCACCGCTTATGTCGGTTTCTTGAACCCAACGGTCTATGCCAACAACGCACCCGGCGGAACAACCTACACGACGACTTTCCACGACATCACGAGTGGCAAGAACGAAAAGTTCTCAACCGAAAAAGGGTATGACCTTGTCACTGGGTGGGGCAGCCCGCAAGCTGCGCTGATCAACAACCTATGACTGGGCTAGTCCTGGACATCACGACGTCTAAAAAACGCTATCAACGATGTTCGTAAAGGACTTTGAGTAAACCAAAGGGGCGCGGTCTTCCGCGCCCTTTTTTTCAACATCTACCGGTATCTGTCAAACATAGACATTCACTTGATCGAATAGTCGAAAGCTGCCAAGCGGCTTTACTGGAAGCCATACTTCCGCAGCAGACACCAAGGAAACGAGCAAAACGCCGCACTTAAAAAGATCGGAGCACTTTTATGAGCGCGCTTGACCTTCTCATTGGATCAATGCGCCTGCGCGTGATCCACGCACGTTGTGGTCTTCGCAACAGCCTCTATAACATCGCCGATCTGAAAGCTCATATCGCCGAATAGCTGTCCGATCAAACTACGACGGATGAAAAGTATGGTGTCGTGATCGCCATTGGATGTGGCGGTTCCGGCGAGCTGTGCCATCAGGAGAAGTTTGTCGCGGATCGCGCATAGATCGTCGTAGTGATCTTGGGACAATACGTAGCTACCCGCGTTGAGCAGGTCGTGGGGAAGATTGTTCATGGGCGTACTCCATTACCTTAGGTCACGCCACGTATTGCACGTGGCGTGAAGGGCTGCAGGAAAAATCCTGCACGTGTTGGCGGAACTGACCGATTCCGTTTTTACGTTTGCCCAATGTGGCCCGACGCCGTCCAGTATGAGCGGCGGTGAAGCAGTACAAAAATCGGCTTGGTGGGAGCACGCGTGTGCGTGTGTGCCGTATGATCGAGCGTAACCATGATCAACTTCCTAGGTTGGTTGTGGCCAGCGGATCGTTTGGGTTGCGCCCCATTCGATCCGCGCTACTTCACTCATGTCGGGCGTGCCGAATTCATCACAGGCGGATGGGCACGCCCGACAACAACACCATCGCATAGATGCAGTGTCGCGATCTGTCAGCGGACGCGGATTGGTGTTGACGGTAAAGCTGATGTGCTTTGGCCGACAGAGAGCGCGATGCGCTCAGGCGCATCTTATTTAGCGTATTTTGCCAAACCCGCGAAACTGCCGGAGCACTGCTCTGAAATAACCAGCGTCTGTATTGGGAGCGGAAGCTGCGGCATCCACACGCGCGAGCGCCGGCAGTGCTGTCCACGGCAGCGTTGGATGCTGGTGATGCAGACGGTGAAGATGATGATTCATCAACACGGGTTGCCAGATAGCCGGCGCGCGAAAGTTGCGTGCGCGCTCCTGTTCGTCAAGCGTGACGTCGTAGTGTGGCAGGTTATCCGCTAGCGAAAGCCACAGCCCGCGCAGAAACATCGTTACGGCTAGCACTGGCCACCACGCCCCGTAGAGATAAAAGGCGCACGCATGAAGTGCAATCGATAGCATCCAGTCACGCCGCATACGCATGCGCCGTTCCGGATTTCGGGCAAAACCGACAAACAAACGCTGGACATCCCGGTCTATCGGATCTTCGCTGCGAAGCTGATGCGCGACGAGTCGACACACCCAGGTGACCGGTAGAAATGTAACCAACGGCACCACAAGTTCGCCCAGATACAAACCACCCAACAAACGTGTGTAATAGCCGACGCGAGCGAGTACGTGATGAGTCACGCCATCATGTACGTCCGGTCGATCAAATGATTCGCGCGTAAAGCGGTGATGCATCAGGTGACCGAAGCGCACGGCGTCGAACGGCAACACGAAGGCGATGGATAACGCGCGTCCAACCCATTCGTTAAGCCGCCACTGGGGAAATAATTGGCCATGAATAGATTCATGGATCAGCCCCCAATGTGTCGGGGCCAGGACCACAAGAGGCAATGCGACCCATAGCGCGGATTCGCCCCAGTGTCGCAATAGGAATGGCCATGCGATGAATTGCATCACTAGGGCCGTCGCGACGAGTCCAATCAGCGCCAAATTGGCGCGATAGTCGATGGGCGCGCGCCGAGACGTTCGCCGCTCTGCCGCTGCCTGGGTGCCATCCATCCCCACTGCTGCCTGCAAGTCCATCTTTTCACCACACATAGAGAACAGTCGCCACATAACCTAGCAGCGCCGTTTTACAGCTTAAAGAGCATCCCAGCGATTCGGGCCACGCCCCGACATCGGCCCGAACCCAAGCCTAAATGTCAGCTGCCTGCCCGGCCTGGGCCTTGGTGTTGCATTCACCGGCTGAAGTCGCAGTCAAAACTTACATGTTTGTTAGATTCAGACGCCAAGGATTGGGTACCGAATGTCGCAAAACAGCGTGCGCCGTAACGCACCTTGGCATCTATGGATGACGAATCTTCGCAACTGATTCATGGCTTCGCGACAATACGGTACGCTTATACGGCGCTGATCTCTTCGTTGACGAGAATATCTTTGGTTCGTGTGCTCCCCGCCGATACGCCCCCGCATGACTTGTTACCCACGCACCTCGCCGAGAGCTCGGTCTAATGTGGGCCCACGACAAAACAGCCCTTACCTTTTAGGAACGTAATGAACAAATGGTTGATTACGGCCGGCTTGGTCGCAGGATTGTTGGTGTCCTTGCCTTCGGTTGCAGGTCACGCGCCCGCGGCATGTAAGCCAGGCATGAAGATCTCGGAAGAAGGTTTCGTGCCGATCGATGGCATCCAACAGTGGGTCACCATTCGTGGTGCCGACTGCGCCAATCCCGTTGTCCTGATGGTGCATGGTGGCCCGGGTAATCCGTCAACGCCTTTTGCCGAAAATCTCTATGGCTCATGGGAGAAGGATTTCACGCTCGTGCAGTGGGACCAGCGCGGCAGTGGCAAGACGTTTGCGCAAAACCCCGATACGGCCACTCGCTCGCTGACGATGGAGCTGATGGCAAAGGATGGCGTGGAAGTGGCTGCCTATGCGACGCATCGCCTGGGCAAGCGGCAGGTGATTTTGTTCGGCGGCTCCTGGGGTTCGGCGCTGGCGGTCAACATGCTCAAGCTGAAGCCCGAGCTGTTCTCCGCTTACCAAGGCACATCGCAGTTGGTTGAATACCGCGCGAACCAGAGCGCAACCTACACGCGCGCCTTGGAGCTGACGCGCGCCGCAGGCGACAAACAGGCGGTCGCCTCGCTCGAGGCCCTCGGTGCACCGCCGTGGGAAAACCCCCGCGCCTTCGGCATCGTCCGTCGCATCACGCGCCGCTACGAGGCGAAGACCACCCAGCCCGCGCCGGACGCGTGGTGGAATTTCCCGTCGCAGTACGACACCGCGGCCTACAAGGCGGCCTATACCGACGGCGAGGATTACTCGTACATGCAGCTCGTGGGCACGAAGGGCGATGGCATGCTCTCGCGCATCGACTTGCCGGCCCTGGGCACGACCTTCCCCATGCCGATCTTCATCATCCAGGGCAAAGAAGATCTCCTCACCATGCCGAGCGTGACCAAGGCGTACTTCGACAGCGTCAAAGCGCCGACCAAGAAATACATCCTGCTCGACAAGGTGGGCCACGACCCCAATCCGCTGATGGTCGACGCACAATTCCAGGTGCTGAAAACGCAGATCGCGCCGCTGATTCACGATTAGAGCGAACGAGTTTAGAGCTAGAGCTGGATGTTCCCTTGCTTGAACGGGCAACCTGCAATGGGCTGGGAACCGCCAATGGACGCAGGCGACGCGCAATACATGCAACGCGTGTTTGCGCGCAACCACCGATCGACGCAAGCCTTGAATCGCGCAAGCCGGGTTTGCTCGCATCGGTCGCTCCCGGACTCGCACAGATAGTTAGGCACGGCCGCTATGGCATCCAGTAAGACCCCCTGATTTCGGGGATATCCCTTTGCCCTTTCCCAAGCCACAGTGCCCGGTGATACGAGTTAGGGGACAGGGGCATGAATACGAAACGTGGCATGGCGCAGCTGCTCGGGCGGCTGGGGCTTTGTGCCTTAGTGGGCGTCTCGCTGCTCGGTCTTCCACAGCTGACGCAGGCATCGCCGGGTTGCCAGGCCCTCAACGTCTCCGGTTCGCTGACCCCCTACCAATACGTCCAGTTGCTCACCAATGATCAGCCCGTCAATGCAGGCGATGTGGTGACACTGACTACCTCGGGATCGGCGTACTACGGTGGCTCCTGGCTGCAGATGGTCGACAACGGTGGGACGGTGTCCGGCACGGAGTCGGGTTCGGGGGCGGGTGCGGATAACCTGGAGAGTAATGAAAGCAGCGGCACGATTACCTACAGCATCACCTGCACATCGGTCGGTGCCACCGTGTCGAGCGTCAGCCCGGCGTTTGGCACGTCGGGCACCACGGTCATCCTTTCCGGGTCGGGTCTGTGGGGAACCACTGCGGTAAGTTTCGGCGGCATTCCGGCTACCAACATCAGCACCAGCTACGGCTCCGGCGGCGCCGCACAAGTTACCGTCACCGCGCCGAATGGGGCAGGCTCGGTGCCGATCAGCGTGACCACGGATGCCGGCACGTTCTCGGGCGGCACGTTTACCTTTACCCCGCCGACGGCCAATCCGGTCAGCGCTGCGGTGAGTTACAACAGCAGCAATAACCCCATCACCTTGAATATCAGCGGGAACGCTACTTCCGTAGCCATCGGCACTACACCTGCGCATGGCACGGCAAGAGCCTCGGGCACATCGATCACCTATACGCCAGCCGGCGGCTATTCGGGACCGGACAGTTTTACCTACTCGGCCAGCAACGCGGCCGGTATGTCCGCACCCGCCATGGTGGCGATCACCGTTAACCCACCACCCGCACCCACGGTCGTCGCCGTGTCCGCCACGACGCAGTACAACACAGCCACGAACATCAATCTGACGAGCGAGATTTCCGGTGCCGAGATCTCGGCGGTTACCGTAGCGAGCGGCCCGAGCCACGGCACGGCGAGCGTCTCGGGTAACACCGTGACCTACACGCCTGCGTCGACTTTCTATGGCGGCACCGACAGCTTCACCTACACCGCAACGAACCCGGGCGGCACGTCGTTACCCGCCACGGTGACAATCACTGTGGGCCAGCCAGGTGCCCCAACCGCAGCCGCCGCTTCAGCAACGACGCCCTACAACACGGCAGCCAGCATCAACTTGGCCAGCGCGATTGCGGGCGTCGATATCACTGCGGTGAACATCGCAGGCAGTCCGAGCCATGGCACCGTGAGTGTGTCGGGCGAGACGGTGACCTATACGCCTTCGTCAACGTTCTATGGCGGCACCGACAGCTTCACCTACACCGCAACGAACCCGGGCGGCACGTCGTTACCCGCCACGGTGACAATCACTGTGGGCCAGCCAGGTGCCCCAACCGCAGCCGCCGCTTCAGCAACGACGCCCTACAACACGGCAGCCAGCATCAACTTGGCCAGCGCGATTGCGGGCGTCGATATCACTGCGGTGAACATCGCAGGCAGTCCGAGCCATGGCACCGTGAGTGTGTCGGGCGAGACGGTGACCTATACGCCTTCGTCAACGTTCTATGGCGGCACCGACAGCTTCACCTACACAGCCACCAATCCAACCGGTACATCGGCGCCGGCTACGGTGACCGTAACCGTGGGCCAGCCGGGTGTCCCCACCGCGGCGGCCGCTTCAGCAACGACGCCCTACAACACGGTGGCCGGCATCAACTTGGCCAGCGCGATTGCGGGTGTCGATATCACCGCGGTGAACATCGCCGGCAGCCCCAGTCATGGCACGGTGAGTGTTTCGGGTGAAACGGTGACCTATACGCCTTCGTCGACGTTCTATGGCGGCACCGACAGCTTCACTTACACCGCTACCAATCCAAGCGGTACATCGATGCCGGCCACGGTGACCGTGGCCGTGGGTCACCCAGCTATCCCCACCGTGGCCGCCGCTTCGGCGACGACGCCCTATGACACAGCGACGAGCATCAATCTGACCAGTGCGATTACGGGTGTCGATGTCACCGCGTTGAACATCGCCAGCAGTCCCAGCCATGGCACGGTGAGTGTGTCGGGCGAAACGGTGACCTATACACCTTCGTCAACCTTCTACGGCGGCACGGACAGTTTTACGTATACCGCGATCAATCCAAGCGGCCACTCGGCACCTGCAACGATCACGGTCACCGTTACGCCGCTGAGCGTGCCTAACGCAGCGCCGCTCTCCGTGGTCACATCGAAAGGGACTAACGTACTTATCGACGCATCGGCCGAGGCCAATAGCACGCAGCCGTTGACGGGCGCCCATGTGGCGACCCAACCCACTCACGGAACCGCCACTGCAAGCGGCGAGCAGATTCTCTATACGCCAGCGGCCGGCTTTGTAGGTACGGACACTTTCAGCTATCAGTTGAGCAATCATTTTGGTCCGTCGACGCCGGGCACGATCACCGTGACGGTGACCGCGGCAGGCAGCGCCGCGGGCCTGAGTCGAACCGTCACGACGCAGGCAGGCAGCACCGTATCGGTGAATCTCGCCAGTGTTGCGTCCGGCACCTATGTATCGTCGGCGTTGCTGGGGTTGTCGCCGGCCAGCGCCGGCAACGCAAGCGTGAGCCAACCCGCCACGCTGACCTTCACGCCCACTTCGACGTTCCATGGTCTGGTGCAGATCACTGCGGTACTGATCGCATCCAACGGACAGGCGCAGATTGAGGACGTGCTGGTGCTGGTGAACAACCAGCCCGATCCATCACGCAACCCGGATGTGCTGGGGCTGGTCGAAGCACAAGCCATGCAGGCCGAACGTTTTGCGCAAGACCAACTCAGCAACATTCAAAGCCGCCTGGACAGTTTGCACGACGGCAACGGAACGGCACGCTTCAGCAACAACCTGTCGATCAGTATGAATGGCAAATCGCTGCAGGCACCCACGGGAGCAGGCGCGAATGATTTGCCGGCATCGAGCGCAGGCGCTTCGTCATTTCCTGGCCAGCGGTCCGGCATGGGAGCGAGTGAAAGCATGGATGACGCCCCGGCTTTCGCGGACCAGCCATCGCAAGGCCATGCATCCGCGCCTACAGCTCAAGTATCGTCCGGCCTGGGTGCATGGGTGGATGGCACCGCCAACTTCGGCGCGTTCGATGCCTATCGACAAGCCGCGGGCTTCGATTCGGACACCATCGCAGTGAACACGGGTGTGGACCAACGCATCGGCGAACATGCTTTGATCGGCATCAGTGTTGGCTACAACCATGACAACAGCGAAGTCGCCAACGACGGAACACGCAGTGTGGCAAAAGGTTATAGCGCTGCGCTTTACGGCAGCTATCAGCCGACCGCGCATATGTACGTCGATGGCGTTGTCGGCGGCGGCGGCCTGAGTTTCGACAGCAGCCGTTATGCGGCCGATAGCCAAACCGACTTGATCGGCCACCGCAATGGCGACCAATGGTTTGCATCGCTCACGGCGGGCTATGAATACCATGCTGGCACGTGGACGATGTCACCATATGGTCGATTCGCTTGGTCAGTGTCTTCGCTCAATAGTTTTTCGGAAACCGGCGATGTAACCGACGCGTTGACCTACGGTGCGCAGACCTTGCGCACATCGCAGGCGATTGCAGGCTTCCGCGCAAGCGGCAAGATTCCGTTCGGCGATGTCTTGTTCATGCCGCATGTGCGGCTGGAACTCGGCCATGATTTCCAGGGAACCACCGACACCACACTGAGCTATGCGTTCGTGCCTTCGGCAGGCTCGTGGAATGTGCTGGCGAATCCGTATTCGGCCAATGGAGCCAGCTTGCTGGGGGCTTTCGGCGGCGACTTCCAGATTCGCAACGATCTTCAGATCACCACGGAATACCAATACATACTGATGCCGCATTCGCACGACCAGAGTATCCAGCTAGGGCTGCATAAGCAGTTCTAGCCGGTTTGCGCGTACACGTAACACGCTACCGATTCAACGATGGAAAGAGCACCGCGATGGGACAGCAGATCATGACAGCTCTCCCAGACGGTCCTGAATGCGCTTGCGGTAGCGGCGGCTCAAACGGAGGCGAGCCGTGGAATCCAGCACGACCTCGTATTCGCCATTGTCTTGCAGCTCCAGCCCCCGAACCCGTTCGAGGTTGACGATGATCGAGCGATGGGTGCGCGCGAACATTCGTGCATCCAGGTCCTGTTCGAGCTCCTGCAGCGTGCGCCGCAGAATGTGCGTGGCCTCGCCCACATGGATGCACGCGTAGTAGCTTGCCGCTTCGATCCAGTCGATGTCTGCGACGTTAATGAACAAGGTCTGGCTTCGACTCTTGACCGCGATCCTGCTGATCGAGCGGCGTTGGGTTGGCGCATAGCGCGCAAGCTTTTCCTTGGCGCGCGCGAGAGCGCGGTGGAATCTAGCATCGTCGAAGGGCTTCAAGAGGTAGTCCAGCGCGCCCGCCTCGAAGGCACGCAGCGCATACACGTCATAGGCCGTCACGAAGATAACGGTTTCGGGCATCTGCGCACCGAGCAACTCGAGCACGTCGAAGCCATCACATTCGGGCATTTGGACGTCCAGGAACATAAGGTCGGGCGTGCACCGCCTAACCTCGTTGATCGCTTCCAGTCCTGATCCGCATTCGATCACCGATGCGATATCGGGATCGTCGCGCAATAGGAGAGTGAGATTGCGCCGTGCCAAGGCCTCGTCATCGACGACCAGGACGTGGATCGACTGGGACTTGTTTTCAGACGTGGCCATTCATGTCTCCAAGAACGGCAAGGTCACGACAACCTCCACGCCACCTGTGTCGACAGGCCTCAATAGCAGTTCGGATCGGTCGCCGTGCAGGATGTGCAAACGGGTACGCAGATTGCCCAGGCCGACGCCATCGGACGTCGCCTCCAGATCTTCCCGGACCCATGGGCCGTCGTTATAGACCGTCAGACGAAGGGTGTCACCACGGTGCATACCTACGACACGGATCTCACCACCGGCGACGCGCTTGGAGACGCCGTGTTTGATGGCGTTCTCCACGAGCGGCTGCAGCAGGAGATTCGGGACGAGTGCATCTCCGAGCTCGCCGGGAATGTCGAGACTCACGCGAAGGCGGTCCCCGAACCGAACCTTCTGGATGTCGATATAGCGCTGCAGGTATTCAACCTCTTCCGTCAAGGTCACCTGTGCCCGGTGGGAGTCTTCCGACGAGCGACGCAGAAACTCGCTCAAGCCCACGATCATTCCGATTGCTGCATCGTTGCGCTGATCTCGTACAAGGCCAACGATCGAATTGAGCGTGTTGAACATGAAATGTGGATCCATTTGGCCACGTAGAGCAGCGAGCTGGGCCCGAGATAGCTCCCCATTGAGACGCGCGGTCTCGATCACCTGCCGCTCCATCTTTTCACGCGAGTCCACCACATAGGTGACGGTCAAGATCAGCGCGTAGGCGATCACGAACGTCAGGATTTGGTCGGTGAGCGCGGTGTACCACGTGTTGACGAAGATAGGTGACGGGTTGTGATGCCACGGATTGAAAATGACCCGAAGCATGGCCGACCACGCTTCAGCGACCGTGCTGATGATGGCGAAGGCCGCCAGATGTGCAAACACCGCCTTCAGAATCGCGCCGTGAACGATCGGCCGCCTTCGCGCCAGTTCGACGATGCATGGCGTCGCCAACACCCAAGGCAGCCAGGACACGAACTCGATAACGAACGGGGAAAGCCACGATCTTCGCCCGCCCATGGCGTGCATGATGAGGATGGTCTGACTCGCATCGAACAGCGCACCCGCACACCAGATGGCTGCGATCCAAATCCATCGGGTCGAGTGGGTGTTCGCGCGAGCGTTGGTCATGACCATCACGCTACACCAAAGTCGTCGCGAAAGTCCGGTGCTGCAGCGAACGGCCGGCCCGCTGCAGCGAGTGGTCTGGGCAGATGCATGGCGCCTTCGCCAGACTAGGTAACGAACGTAGCCAAGGCGGAAAACGCAACGACATCCATCCCAGCCATATCTGCAAATGGCGTGGTTGATACGAGCACTCATGCATTCGCATTTCCAGGAGTCATCACACTGTATGAAAACGAATTCAGCGTTCGCCCTCCTCTTCCTCGGCACTGCAACGCTGTTGCATGCCCAGACATTGTCTCCCCCGGCTTATGTGACCGATGCAGTCGCCGATGCCGCGCGCCCGGCCGCCGATAAGCAAGTCGACAACAATCGCAAGCCGGCTGAGCTAGTTACGTTCGCCGGCATCAAGCCCGGTGACAACGTCGCTGACGTGATGCCGGGTGGCGGCTACTTCACCCGCATCTTCAGCAAGGTAGTTGGTGCAAAAGGCCATGTGTACGCCGTCATCCCGGAGAGCCTTGCTACCAAAGTGCCGCCGGAAAAACTCAAGCCCATCCATGCGTTGGTTGCCGATCCTGCCTACAGCGGTAACACCAGTCTCGCGGTTCGGCCCTATGACCGACTCGATGTCGGCGCGCCGTTGGATGTCGTTTGGACGTCACAGAATTACCACGACGTCTATGGCTCCGTGCCTGTTTTCAGCGTTAGCGGAAGCACGGGCCCCGAGCAGGCAGCCAAACTCGATGCCGCTGCGTTCAAAGCGCTAAAGCCAGGTGGTGTTTTTATCGTTGTCGATCATGCGGCTGCGCCCGGCTCCGGCGGTAGGGATGCCTCCACACTGCATCGTATCGATCCGGCAATCGTCATCGCGCAAGCGAAGGCAGCAGGTTTCGAACTGGAGGGAACCAGCGACGTGCTCAGCAACCCGCAGGATGGGCATGACAAATTAGTGTTCGCTCCGGAAATAAAAGGTCACACGGACAAGTTCGTATTGAAGTTCCGCAAGCCCATGATGGACTCGATGCCCCGGCAGTGATCGAGCGAGAGTAGATGTACCGGGCTGATTGACAAATTGGCAAGCCCGCAATCAGTTGGGCTCGCCATTTATCCGATTAGCGTGGTGCTGCGTGAGGGGCGCCGAGTAGACCATCCAGAAAAGACATCTTCATGAAGCGGAAGAAGCTCGTTCTGATCATCATCACGGTGGCGGTGCTCATAGGCACCGCTCACTACTTTCGTGACGATGCGTCTGGAGCGAGCCATGCCGCAGCCGCGCCACGCGCTGCAGTACCGGTAAAAAGCGCGGTGGCGACGCAAGGGAACCTCGATCTATCGTTGAACGTTGTGGCACGCACCGAAGCGTGGTCCACCGTCACGGTACATGCACGCAACTCAGGTCAGCTCAAGTCGCTGGGCTTTGCACCCGGAGCGACGGTGAAGAAGGGCGATCTTCTGGCGCAGCTCGATCCCTTGCCGTTCCAAGCTCAGCTCGACCAAGCGATCGGCAATGTCGCCAAAGACAGGGCGCAATTCGACAAGGCGCAGGCGGACCTGCAGCGCTATAGCCAAGTCGTCGCCAAGGGTTACATCTCTCGCGCCGATTTCGACGCGTATCAAGCGAACGTCGGCGTCACGCGCGCCACGCTGCAGACCGATCGTGCCGCGCAGGAATGGGCCCAACTTCAGCTCAGCTATACACGCATCACCGCGCCATTCGACGGTGTCGTCGGGTTGCCGCAAGTCTGGCCCGGTGCAGAGGTCACTGCCAATAGCACAGACATTGTGGTGATCAATCAGATCGAACCGCTACGGATCAGTTTTAGCGTTCCCGAAGCCAACTTGACCGCCATTCGCACCGAACTGATGCACGGCCCCGTGACGGTACAAGCGAAGCTACCTGGCGATAGCAGCGTGCCCTTGCAGGCACAGTTGGAATTCATCGACAACACGGTGGACGTCAACACCAGCACGATTGTGCTCAAGGGTCGCCTTGAGAACATCGACGGCCGACTTACGCCGGGCCAATTCATGCAAGTAAGTATTCCCACCGAACACCTGATCAACGCGGTGAGTATGCCGGCACAAGCGCTGCAAAGCTCGGACAAGGGTGACTTCGTATTTGTGATCGGCGCGGACGGCAAGGCTCATCAGCGTTTTGTCGACACCGGACCCACCGCGGAAGGCCGCATGGTGATCACGCAGGGTCTTCAAGCCGGCGAGCGCGTCGTCACCGATGGCCAGCTATCGTTGAGCGACGGCAGCCTCGTGCGCGTCGCTGACGGCACATAGGCCGCATCGATGAACCTGCCCGAGCTGTGCATCCGACGCCCGGTGATGACGACGTTGTTGATGCTGGCCTTGCTGGTGTTCGGCATCGCCGCGTATCCGAAGCTGGCGGTGAATGAACTACCTAACGTCGACTACCCCACCATCCGCGTTACCGCCAGCTTGCCGGGCGCCTCGCCGGAAGTCATGGCGTCGGCCGTTGCCACACCGCTTGAAGCGCAGCTATCCACGATCCCCGGTGTCGACGCGATGAATTCATCCAGTTCATCGGATGTTACCAGCATCACTTTGACTTTCGAGTTGAGTCGAAACATCGACGCCGCAGCGCAGGACGTGCAATCGGCCATCTCCGCCGCACAATACCAGCTGCCGCCAGGCATGCCGACGCCACCGATACTGCGCAAGGTAAACCCCGCCGACGCACCGGTGCTGTTGTTGGCCATGACATCGCACACGTTGCCGCCGTCGCAATTGGACGAATACGCGCAAACGCAGCTGGCGCAACGACTATCCATGATCGATGGCGTGGCCGACGTCCACGTTTATGGCGCCACCAAATACGCAGTGCGCATCAGCATCGATCCGGATCGATTGGCCGCTGCCGGCATTGGCATCGATCAAGTGCAACAGGCGGTCACCGATGCCAACGTCAATCAGGCCACCGGCACGCTGTACGGGCCCAGCCAGCAGTTCCAAGTCCGCACACAGGGCCAACTGCTGCGCGCTGCGCCGTATAACGACATTGCCCTGGCCTGGCGTAATGGTGCGCCGGTTCGACTGGGCGATGTCGGGCGCGCTTACGATGGTGTGCAGAACGATCAGATCGCCAGTTGGTACAAGCACGATCGCTCAGTCCTGTTGGCGATTCAGCGCCAACCCGGCACCAATACGGTGGAAATGATCGACCGCATCAAAGCGGTCCTGCCGAGTTTTATTGCCGGCTTGCCGCCCTCCGTAAAACTCGACGTGCTGTATGACCGTTCGCAATCGATCCTATCCTCGGTGACCGATGTGCAGTTCACGCTGCTACTAGCGGGTGTACTGGTCGTACTAGTGATCTATCTCTTTCTCGGCAATCTTTCCGCCACATTGATCCCCGCCGTCACATTGCCGCTCACCGTAGCGGGTACGTTCGGCGCGATGTATCTGCTGAACTACAGCCTGGACAATCTCTCGTTGTTGGCACTGACCTTGGCAGTGGGATTTGTCGTCGACGATGCAATCGTGATGCTGGAAAACATCGTGCGTCACGTCGAAGCCGGCCTCGATCCCCACACGGCAGCGCTCAAGGGTGCGGATGAAATCGGCTTCACTATTCTCTCAATGACGGCATCGCTGATCGCGGTGTTCATCCCGGTGATGTTTATGGGTGGCATCGTCGGGCGACTGTTCCACGAATTCGCCGTAACGCTGAGCGTGGCGATTCTGATCTCCGGTTTTATCTCCGTCACGCTTACGCCGATGCTGTGTAGTCGCTTCATCAAGGCAAGCCATCACGATAAGAAGAATCGTCTGATCGCCGTATTCAATCGCTATTTCGAAATGACGCAACGCGGCTATGTACGCAGCTTGCGTTGGTGCATGGATCGGCCACGATTGGTGCTGGGGGTATTCGCGCTTAGTCTGCTGGCGACCGTGTTGCTGTTCGAGTCCGTACCCAAGGATTTCATTCCCGCAGGCGACAGCGGTCAACTGCAAGTCAATACGGAAGGACCGCAAGACGTTTCGTTTGGCGGCATGGTGGCGCGTCAACAGCAATTGGCACAGATCGTCGCACAAGATCCGAATATCGATGCGTGGATGTCTTCGGTCGAGGCAGGTGGAACGACGATCAACGACGGCGAGATGCTGTTGAAGCTGAAGCCGGCCAATCAGCGCAGTTTGGGTGTGAATGAGGTTGTGCAAGAACTGCGACAAAAGTTCGCCACCGTCATCGGCATGCGTGCCTACGTGCAGAATCCGCCAATGATCCAGATCGGCGGCCTGCGCTCGAAAGCGCAATATCAGTTCACTTTACAGTCCATCGATCTGAACGCTCTCTACGATTGGTCCGGTAAGGTCACGCAGGCGTTCACGGCGCTACCCGGTTTCCAGGATGTCACCAACGATCTCGATCTAAGCAGTCCATCCATTGTGGTCAACGTAGATCGCAGCAAATTGGCGCCGCTGGGGTTGACCATGGCGCAAGTCCAGACGGCGCTCGGCGCGGCGTTCAGCCAAAACCAGCTTTCCACCATCTACGGCGCCGCGACGCAGTACTGGGTGGTGATGGAGGTTCAACGCGCGCTGCAGAACGATCCCGCCGTGCTCTCGAAACTTTATGTGACCTCCAACACCGGCAAGTTGATTCCGCTGGATACCGTAGCAAGCTTTGTACGCAAGCCACAGGTGATGACGGTGAATCACCAAGGCGAGCTACCCTCGGTAACCGTCTCCTTTGGACTCGCTCCCGGCATGAGTCTGGGCACGGCTTTGACCGAGATTCACAGCGCGCTGAAGCAGATCGACTTACCGGCAACCATCAGCGGCAATCTGCAAGGTAATGCCCAGGC
>OUNK011150640.1_pt1 | contig 21789 bp, 18 predicted proteins | sample 1755341 | NCBI WGS metagenome assembly OUNK01 (sample SAMEA3914788, study PRJEB12502) | metagenome | biome: forest; material: soil | place: Canada | collected 2011-07-03 | depth 0.1 m | reverse complement strand
CACGCAGACCATGACCGGGGACCACTCTTTGCTCATACCTTCCGAGACGATCGAGATGCCGAGCAAGAGTGCGCCTAAGAGGATAAAGACATTGTTGCCCTCAAAACCCCACGTCTTTCCCGCGGAGTCGTCGGCGTTGTTCACCCGGTGATAAGGAAGGGCCATATCAGTTTCCGAGTACGAGCCAGTTCACGAGGTAAATGGCGAAGGAGACGCTCGCGAGGAGCCACGTCTGCCAAGGCAACCTGCGACTCTCGGCGGCCTCGTCCCGGTGCAGAAAAGCGAAAGCTCCCGCGCCGATCAAAAGCACCGTCGAAAGGATCGTGAGGCTGCGAAAAGCGATCACGATGCCTGTGAGCACGACTACGACAAGAATGAGCCGAATATATTTGTCGGACATAACGTCACTCTTAGTTTCCCGTCGTCGTCGGGGTGATGCTGATGGGGATGTCGCTGGTCGCAAAAACGGCCTTCACGATGAGCGAGGCGAGTGCGGCGATGAGAGCGCCCATCACCGCCCATTTGGCGTGTTCGGATTGCCCGCGCTGGACCTGCCAAGCTGCCGCGATAATCATCGCGAACGCGCCGAGGTACGCGATGCTGGCCAAAATGCCCATGCCTCCCCCGATGGCGGTATTGAGGCTGGTTGCCTGGGCGAAAACGTAGGAGCCGGTGAAAAGGGAGCCGCTTCGGTGAAGGTAAGCGGCCCTGAGAAGGTGCGAGTTCATGCCCATGATTGCACCACGACCCGCCGAAAACCCGGTAAAGGCTATGTCGGCACGACGTTGAAGATTCTTCGGCGCTACGTCGGTACTGCAATTTTTCGGGCAGAATTTCGGCCTCAAAATGAGGCGTGACGGGATGTTATAATCCGTCGGTTTTATGGCCTTAATGAGGCGGGCAACTGCCAAGTCCGAGGCATATAGGGCGTGGGTTACGCCGGGAAAGTGGCGGCGCGGTGGAATCCGCGCGGCCACGATTCCAAGCGTTTCGGCGGATGGAGGGGGTGGCCGCCACGCCCTCCATCCGCCTCATCAGCTCCTGGGTCGGTCAACTAGGAGGTGATCTCAGCGCACGACTTTTGCAGGTCGAAGCTCATCAGGTCACCGACAACGTCGGCCACCGTATGGCCTTGGGCTTCAATGGCCGCCTTGACGGCGGGAGTGACCTTGCGATGGAGCCCGTCCCATAAGGCTCGGATCATTTCTTCTTCATCTAAATTTCGGGAAAGAATCTCCTGGCCTGCCTGCCACAGCTTGAGTCGCGTGGCCCGGTTGAGAACCTTTTCCGGAGTCTTTCTCACCCGGCTTGATACCGGAATTTCACCGAACTGCCAGCCCTTCGCCAAGACTTCCAAAGCTAGTTTACTGACCACTTCATTTTCATCAGCCATCAGGTCTCGAAGCTGGTTGCACAGTGGCTGCATCTCTTTCTTCAAAAGACGGACCTCGCGTTGGGGATGATGGCCGTCCGTAAACCAGTCATCGCCGAAACGCTCCTCCCGGCCACGCATTTTCTTGGCCAGTTCATCGAGCGTCGGGTTGTCCTGGTGGGCCAAACGGAGCCGGTTTAGGGACTTTGTCAGGGGCGACGCCTTGGTATAGGAACCAAGGCTGAGTTCGAGGAGCGACATCGGCCTTGCCTCCCAAAAGGTGACCACCCCGTCTCTGTCCAGAATCGGACGGGAAAGGCTTCTATAGTTTTTCAGCAATTGGGACGGTGTGATCGAATCTTTCTCCCCATCGGACAGGGCACAGGCCAAGCCGATAAAACATCCGTTGCGAAGCTTGCGCTTGCGCAGCCATTTTGTGTGCCGATGTCGGGAACACCATTCCCATGTTTCGAGAAGGTCATCAACCTCGAGATTGCGATAGTATCGTTCGTCCATGAGCTGTCTCCTTCCCGCGACCGATTTCCTTGCGCGAGGCCATAAGGATATTTCAAGCGGCTATTAAATAAACTTCAATCCGAAACAAGCATGTTACGTGTTTCAAAGGGCTTAAGCTGAAAAGACACATTCGCTCTGAAAGCGAATCGCATAACAAATGCGCTTTTGTTGACAACCCGTCATACAGTACATGGCAACAGAAATCTCAAATGGTCGCTCTGGAAGCAGGTAATTTGCCCGAGGTGATCTTCGGCCATTACCGGGGACTGTTTACCCCAGCTACAGCGAAAGAATGGTTCTACACGAAGCCCGAATAGGGACTTACGAGGGATGATTTTCAGCTATCTTTCATGAAGGTAAGATTAAGATTCTTGCCTGAAAAAAGGATGCGATTTATTTTAGGTGAAATCGGAAAAGTGACAGACCGCACCGGAAGACTTTCGTGAAAACGAATACAAGCAGTCCACGCGATCAAAACCGGCTCACCACTGCGCCACCGGACACCGATTTCGAGCATATTCTGGAATGGGTGTGCTTAGGAGCAGCACAGGTCCGCAGAAATGCCACCTGCATCGAGAAGCATCGTCAAGTCCTGAGAACCAGGGGCGAAACCGAAGAACGTCTGCGTGAAGTGGCCGATTGGCGCGGTTCCTTCGCATTCACGGCGCGGGAAAAGGCCGCCCTGAGTGTAAGCGAATCGATCTCCCTGAACGAATCCAAGGAAGCATCGAAATACATACTCGAAGAAGCCCGGCGCTACTTCGAAACGTCCGAAATGGTTCGCTTGATAATGGCCGTTACGGCGGTCAATGATTGGATCGACCTCCACTCAAATCCGGCAATGCGCATTTTAGTCGTCGAGGACAATCCGCTCGATCAGGAACTTCTTCGCCTCCAGTTGCTGAAAACCGAGATGGAGAAAAATGTCACCTTTGTCTCCGATGGGCTCAGAGCTCTTGAATTATTGACTGACTCGGAGGGAGAGTCGTTTCGGCGCGAGTTGGTGGCAATCTTTCTCGACGTTCATTTGCCGGGCATGGGTGGGATTGAACTCTTGCGGCGCATCCGGGCTTTGCCCGACATGAAGGATTTTCCTGTGATCGTGATGACCTCCTCCAACGATCCTCGCGACATGGAAGAATGCCAGAGACTGAAGGCCACTTTCGTTCCAAAACCAGTGACCTACAGTTCCTTGTTCAATGCGGTTGCCGATATCTTTCATTCCTGACAGGCATAGTCCAAAAAATGCTCGGGGCTATTGGTTGGGTGCTTTACTCGGCCTCGGCGATAATTCGGACACTTTCTTGCTGTGTGCCTTGGCTAAAGTCAGATTACTATTCTACTTTTGCAGGACGGTTGAGACAAAAAAGGTGTTTTCGAGAGGAGCATTTAATGCTGGGGTCGGAGATGCGAAAAGCGTTTATTTAGATCATCCCACATTTAACACGACCTCTCTCTCATGAAACAAGTTGCGTGGGCACCCTCGAAAAAGCCTGGTTTCCGCCATCATGTGGCGGCGGAACTGACCCGGGAGATTCTGAACCGTCCTGAATCGACGGATTTTCTTATTGCCAGCGAAAATCAGCTTTGCCAGCGATTTGGCATCAGCCGGGTAACGGTCCGATTGGCCTTGTCCGATCTGGAACATAGAGGTCTGGTCTACCGTCGGCATGGCAAGGGCACTTTTGCACATGGCAGCTCAACGCGGGGTTATCGCAGCCTTGGCATTCTTATCCATTCTTCCGAGGCTTTGAAGCACCCAGGATTCGTCGAAATAATGCGTGGCATACTGGCCGCCATCACTCCCTTGCGTTCCTCGCTCGTGGTCATCACGACTTCTCCGGTCGAATGGCACTCAGAATTGGTCGGTAATCTCGCCGGGATCATTGCACTACGGCAAGATATTCCTTCCTGCGAGTTGGAAGTATTCAAGAAGCGCAATCTCCCGTTTCTTCACATTCGTGAGGCGCATCTAAGCGTCCAGGACTGCAATTTTTTCGAGATTGGCCAACGGGCCGCCCAAGCTCTGAGCTGTGCGGCCCTGACGGGAGGACCGGTGGGGGAAATCAAAATCAGGGGAATTAATCCTGACCTGAATCCGTCGTCTTGAGATCTCCGGCTTGCGGAAATGCCGTCAACCATCAGGACGTTCATTCGAAATATTCTCCGGGCCGTTATGGGGACGCGGAGCCGTTCATCTCGTCTTCCTTCTCATGATGTCAGATCGAGACGAGTGCCACGGCTCTTTTGAGCGCACCTTCCAAGGCCTGTTTACTAATGGGCTTGGAAGTGAAATCACTCATACCCGCTGCCAAGCAAAGCTCGCGATCTCCCTCCATCGAACTGGCAGTCAGGGCGATGATTTGAGTGGGGCTTAAGTTTTGTTCCGCTTCCCATTCACGAATCCGTCGAGTCGCTGCATAGCCGTCCATTTCCGGCATGTGGCAATCCATGAAAATGATACCATAGTGATTCCTCCGCCATGCCTCCACGGCTTCGCGTCCATTTTCTGCTATGTCCACCGTACACCCCAGTTGTTTGAGGAGGCGCGTAGCGACGAGCTGATTGACCTTGCCATCCTCGGCCAGAAGAACGTGGATATCTTTCGACACGTCCGAAGCTGTAGTCGTCTGAGTGTTGCTGGAATATTCAAGAGCGGCAACCGGCGGATGAGATCCCGGGACATCGGCCTTTTGCTTGGGAAGCTGGAGCGTGAACGAAAAGGTCGAACCTTCACCTAATCTGCTGGCGACATTTAAAGCACCTCCCATTAATTCGACAAGCTTGCGGCTAATGGCCAATCCCAGCCCTGTACCACCATATTTACGCGTTGTGGAGGCATCGGCCTGGGTAAAGGATTGAAAGAGTCCTTTTTGGGCTTCTTCCGATATTCCGATGCCTGTGTCGTGTACGGAAAACTGCAATTGGACTTCGTCGTCAGTTTCATGGCGCGGGACAATTTCCAACTCCACCTTGCCCCGGCTCGTAAATTTGATGGCATTACCCACCAGGTTAAGCAGGATTTGCCGAAGGCGGGTCGGATCTCCCAGCAACTTTGTGGAAGTGTCTGGTTTAATCGAGCAGGTCAGATTGAGTCCCTTGTTTTGGGCCTGAAGACTCAGCAACTCGATGGTGCTTTTAACCGTCTCACGCAGGTCAAAACACACTCTTTCCAGAGTCATCTTGCCCGCCTCAATTTTTGAAAAATCGAGAATGTCGTTGATGATAAATAACAGGGCATCCGCACTAACTTTAATGGTGGAGGCAAAATCGCGTTGTTCGACCGTTAAGTCGCTTTCCAGTAGAAAGTTTACCATGCCGATGACTCCGTTCATGGGGGTGCGAATTTCATGACTCATGTTCGCCAGAAATTCACTTTTTGCATGATTGGCCACCAGCGCGGCTTGTGCCATTTTCTGAGCCTTGTCTGTTGCCCCGAGCAGCGATTGATTGGCCCCAGTCAATTGGGCGTTCGCGGCTTCCAGCTTGACCGTTCGCTCTTGAACGAGTTTTTCAAGATCATTCAAGTGAAGCTTGGCCGCTTGATAGAGCCGCCATTTTTCGGTCATGGAAATAGCCAATTGCAGGACTTCAATCGTGTCGAATGGCTTTTTAAGGATGACCAAGCGATCCGAATAGCCGAGCCGCTTCAACATTTCTTCCCAGGAGTAATCGGAATAGGCCGTGCAGATGACGACCTGGAGATCCGAATACTTTTGCCAAATATTGGCTGTGGTTTCCACGCCGTCCCAACCTGGCGGCATACGCACATCAACGAAGGCCATGGCATAGTGGCGATTATCCCGCAGGCTTTTTTCAATTAAATCCAAGCCTTCCTGCCCCTGATAGGCCGAATCGATTTCGAAAACGGGCAGTCGAAACGCTGGCTCCGTCTCACCGAACAAGGCCGCTTCATCTTCGGCCAAATCGTGAGGCGCGCCAGCGGGCTTTAACAATATTTTTCGAAAATCCTCGTGGATGGCCCGGTTATCATCAATGACCAGGATACGATTGTTCTTTTGTGGATCGATTTTCATATCTTATTTCCTGGTTGAACGGGTATTTCAAGGGTGAAGGTGGCTCCCTGCTCGGGACCTTCGCTGGACACCGTTAGAGTTCCTCCCATTTCCTTTGCCGCCAGGGCACTGCTATGAAGGCCAAAGCCGTGTCCCTCTTTTTTCGTCGTAAATCCGTAACCGAATATTCGAGCCAAATTCTCCTTGGAAATACCAACCCCGGTATCGATAACGGATACTTTGACCCAGTTATCTTCATGAGTGACGCGCAAAGTGACTTGCTTGTTACTCTGCGTTGAAGCCTCACAGGCATATTTGGCATTACCGATAAGATTCACCAAAACCTGCAACATCTTGTGCTTTTCAACCAGAACAGGAGGCGTATCCGCGTATTCGCGCATCACCGTGACCCCATGCCGCTCCATACCTCCCGCATTGATCCGGAGAGCATCCTCGACCAAGTCCCTAACCAGAAGTGATTCCGTTATCCCCGATACACGCGCGTAATTCTGCTGCGTAGCGACTATCTCCTTGATATGGAGGATATTGCCCGCGAGCGAATCGACTTCCTGCAAGATTTCCTTTTGTTCATAAGCCAGGTTGGCGGCCAATTTGGACAAATAGCCCGGCAACTTCCTGCCTCTTTCGTCATGAGCAAGAAAGGCCGCCAAATCGGACTGATGCTCTTCCATTAACCCAACGGCTTTGGTGAAGCTGGCTATTTTTGAATTTTTGACCTTATCCGAGATAACCGCACTGGAAACATTCACGCTATTGAGCACGTTGCCCACGTTGTGAAGAACGCTGGTCGCGACCTCTGCCATCCCCGCTTTGCGGGAAGTTTCCAGAAGCTGTTTATTGGCCCGCTCCAATTCCCGCTCCGCTTTTTTCCGCTCGGAGATGTCCTGCGCCACGCAAACCAGTCCGCTGACCATGCCGACGGAATCGCGTAGCACAGATGCAGAAAAAGCCATTGGTATCAGGCCGCCATTCCTGGAGTGGTAAATCACATCGACATTGCTGACAGCCCCTTTTTCAAGGGCTTCCTCAAGGAGGGATTGGGAGCGATTTTGAGGAGTTTGCAAGATACGATCCATCGATTGGCCGATGAGTTCGGGCTCCGGGTAATCGAGCAATTGGAGAGCCGCCACATTGACCGATTGGATCGTATGATCCGGGTGGACCACGATTAGCGTGTTCACCATCGATTTGAGAATGCTGTCGACATAATCCTTTGAGACGGTCTTGCTCCGAAGGTCCTGGGTCATCTGATTGAAAGTCGTAGCCAGCAGGCCAAATTCATCCTGGGACCTGAGTTTGACCGTGGCATTCAAATCCCCCCGGCCAATCCGTTGCGAAAAATCCTTCAACAGCTCGATGGGCTGGGACACTGTTCGGGAAATAAACCACGTCAGAAAGCTGCCCAATACCAGAATGAGCAAGACAGATGACAGGAGGATCGCATTGGCATGACTAAGTGCCCCCTCAATGTTTTGGACCTCGGTACCTACTCGATTCTTGGTATCTGTCTCGTATTTTTCCACCAAGTCAGAAACTTGATCGTAGGCATTGTCTTCTTTATCAAAGCCGATATTGCTTCCGCCCACATCACTTTGAATCACCTTTTTGAGTTGCCCAAATTTTGATTCGATGTCGGAGAGCAAAAGAAGCTCATCGTTTGCCTTTTGGGCCTCTTTCTCAACGCCCTCACGCTTTGTCAGTTCAATCTGCTGCTGGGCGATTTTTCGAGATAAGGCGACGGCTCCTTCAAACTCATCGGTCGTTTGAGAAATATCCTGGGCAATTTTCGAAATATTAGGAGACTCCGAGGCGATTATTGCCCGATGTCTTTCCGTCGTTAGTTCTTGGTCGTAGAGCTTCAGCTCCAACAAAGATTCGGCCATCGTGCTAACCGCTTCAGCGTTCTCGATCGCGGCTTGCCTGATTTGGGAGATGTCGGTTCGTATGCCCGAATTAATGCCCGCGGCAATAACACCGACAATTCCGGTCAGCAGGGTGATCGTGCCAAAGGCGAGCAGCAGCTTAGTGCGGATGGACATATCCCTTATAAGCGGCATAAAATTGAAAAACCCACCCATCGGGAACGGTGGTGTTTTAGAATGGTATTATCATCGTCAAAAAAAGAGGGGAATTAATCCGAAAAGATTCATTCGTTGATCTCTGGGCGATGGCGCGCACCTCAAGAAATGCTTCTTTATCTTACGTGTTTGAACCGATTTCGATAGGGGGAGGAGATTGAAAGACTCGTAACACGTGAACTATAAAATGCGTTTCAAAAGCCATCATTACACTTATCGTAATATTATGCAAGCCCGCGACTTCTGCCTGCTGCCCAAAGAAACCGTTCTTCAGGGGTTGAAGGCCGGAGTTTGCATAGTCGCCTTGCTGGTCTGCGCCAGTTCCTCGGTGTGGGCTCAAGGTAGTCCGCCCCTGATCACGGATGACACGGGAACCCCAGGAAACAATTTGTGGGAAATTAATGTTGGCGGGACTTCTGAGCTACGCCATCCCGACGAACGGCAATTCGAAGCGCCAATCTTGGATATGAATTACGGCATTGGAGAAAACATCGAGTTAAGCTACCAGCTTCCCCTCTTGGTGACGGCAAACCGGGACGAACCGAGCCTTACAGGCTTGGGAGATTCCGTTGTAGGAACGAAATGGCGATTTCTGGACGAGGACAAGGATAGCATCTCCATGTCCATCTATCCTCAATTCACGTTCAATAATCCAACCTCTTCCGTACGGCGCGGACTCGTCGCCGACGACCAGCAATTTTTTCTGCCGCTTGAACTTGAAAAAACCATTGGCCCCATTGACCTCGACTTCGAGGCGGGACATGGCTTCCATTTCAACGCTCCCGACGAATGGGACTATGGCGTCGTGGCGGGTCATAGTTTTGGCGACTTTGAACTCATGGGAGAAGTTCACGGCACCGCCCTGGATCATTTTCAACAGGACGATCTGCTCGTTAACATCGGCGCGCGTTACCAGATCAGCAAAGGCTACGCCTTGCTCCTCTCCGCGGGGCGGTCCATTCACAGCGACAATACGCCATGCGCCACGTTTCTGAGCTACACCGGTATCCAGTTCACTTTCTAACAAATTAGCCGGAAGACTTGGATCGACGGCTATTGTCCCCTTATGGGACAGCAGACCCTCATAGCCAAAGGTCTCCAGTAAAGCGTAAATGCTCTCCTGCAGTTCCTCAAAACCGCCCAAAAAACGTGCGGCTGGTTTTAGTGGAAAATCATCGGGGATGTACTCCCCAAGTCGGCCTGCGCCTTCGCGCGCAGCTTGAACGACTTGCCTTCCGGCGGCCATTCTTCTCGGCCCAATACTTCGAGACGGCGCGGGTTGCGTCGCTCACCCATTTCTCATCATCCGCAAGCTTCAGAATGGCCTTTGTCACAAAATATTTGTGCTCCGATCCTTTGAGATTTCCGGCAGGCTTGAGATAGCCCATTTCAACCAGGGCCTTGATGGCCACGACCTCAAAGTGAAGCAGGACGCCCGCCCCCTGGTAATCGACGCGGGCAGGCAGGCGATTCAGATTTAATAAGGTGATGGGATTATTGTCGTACATGGTAGAGAATGATTGATGGCTCTATTGAGGCACGGATTGGATGATACAATTAAGGTGCGGTGGGAGGTAAAGCCAACAGTGACGAACAGTGGAGATAGTCGTGCTTTGCTCACGCGTTTCATGTGCTCGTTTGCTGTCGATTGCAGCATAAAACGGATGGCATATCGGAAAGATTTCATCACCCCATTACACCACGTTTTCGTTAGGTGCGGGTAGAAGCTATGCGGCAGTTATGTCGGGTTATTTTGGATCTGTGAGGCATCAACAGAAAAGTGATGCACAAATGAGGTTCCAGCCATGTCCTGATTCAGGCCCGAGACAGGATGTTGCCATAATCCGGCATGCTTCCATCACTCGCATGGACGTTTTCGGCGTCGTTCCTGTGCGCAGGCGGGATTCCCTTTCTAGGCGATGCGGACGAGGATTTTTGCTCTTGGAGTTAGCGATAATTGCTGAGCCAAGTTCGGTCCTGAAAGGATGCCGATTATTACAAATCGCCGTGTTACATAATTCGGTATAGTATTAATTAAAATATTCGATAGCTTCACCTTTGATGTTGGTGAGAGGTTACTATGTCTGTCCTCCCATTACGTTTGTGGTCCGGAGGTGTCCGGTGGCGCGCATTTCTACTGAGCTCGCTCGTGGTGGCTCTCGGCGCGTCGGCGTTGCTGGGGTGGATCTTGGATATTCCCGTCCTGAAGAGTGTTTTTCAGGGTTTGGCAACTATGAAGGCCAATACGGCCACGGGCATCATTTTGGGCGGCACGGCGCTCTGGGTTTTGTCGTGGAGAAACATCGGTACACCACAACGCTTTTTCGCGGCAGCGCTTGCGATAGTCGTCGCCGCTTTGGGGACGCTAACCTTGGGCGAGTATTTTTTCGGTTGGAATCTCGGGATTGATGAACTGCTGTTCCGGGATGCTATCCAATCCTCGGCAACTTCACGGTCAGGACGAATGTCGCCCGCCACGGCTTTTTGCTTGGTTCTGGCAGGGAGCGCACTATGGAGCGCTTCACTGCAAACTGTTCGGAGATTTAAATTTTCCGTCGTATCAGGGCTTGGCGCGACGTTAGTCGTCATTGGCGGGGTAGCCTGTCTCGGTCAACTTTCAGATGGATTGTTCCACTTTCGTTTGTGGAACTACTTCGGCATGGCGGTGCATACAGGCGCAGGATTTTGCTTGCTCGGGAGCGGTTTGATGACGCTTGCCCAGAGCGAAGGCGGAATAGGATGGACGTTGGATAAAAGTATTACCGGCGGTTTTATCCTTGCCATCGCGATCATGGTGACGGCGGCTGGTGTCTCTTGGGATTATACCTACCAACTGAAAGACGCATCGGCTTGGGTCAGCCATACCCATCAGGTACTGCAAGAGATTGATGACGTTCGGGCCGGCATCAAAGAACTGGAAAGCAGTCAGTGCGGGTACCTCATTATAGGCGATGAGCAATTGATCGCGTCCCGGGATCAGATCAAGGCCGATATCCGCCAAAGCATCGACCATCTTCGCAGTTTGACTTCCGATAATCCCCACCAAAAGCCACGTCTCGATCAACTCGTACTACTCATCGATAAACGCCTGGGGTTTGAAGAACAAACCATCGTTACGCGTCGACAGAACGGTTTTCCCGCTGCGCAGCAAATGGTTGCCACCCGTGTGGGAATCAATCTCTCATCTGACATCGAGCGTATGCTTGAAGCCATGAGCGACGAAGAAGATTCCCTGTTGGCGACGCGAGGCAAGCATTCCGACGCCGTTTCCACCGTTACGTTTCTGCTTTTGCCAGTTGCGGTCTTTCTCAGTCTTACGGTCTTGTCCCTGGTTTTGTTTGTTTTAAACGGGGGCGTTGCTGAGCGCAAATTGGCCGAGGGGGCCTCGGCCCAATTGGCGGCAATTGTGAATTCCTCAAACGACGCAATCATCGGAAAAGACCTGAACAGCATCGTCACGAGCTGGAATCTTGGCGCAGAAAAGCTCTTCGGATTCTCCGCAAACGAGATGATCGGCCAGTCGATCACGCGGCTCATTCCTCCCGGCCGACACCAAGAGGAAATGAAAATAATTAATCAGGTCAAGAATGGTGAAACGGTGGAGCATTTTGATACCGTGCGAGCGACCAAGGATGGGCGGTTGATAGACATCGCGGTGACCGTGTCGCCCATCAAGGATAAGACCGGGAAGATCGTGGGGGCTTCGAAGGTGGCGCGCGACATCACCGAGCGCAAGCGAGCCGACGAAATGCTGCGTCGCCAGGCGGCGATTATCGACCTTAGCCCGGACGCTATCATTGTGCGTGATTTGGATGGAAAGATCATTTCGTGGAGCCGGGGCGCGGAGACCCTTTACGGCTGGTCAAAAGAGGAAGTCCTTGGACAGGTTACTCATTCTCTTTTTGAGACTCGTTTCTTCGAGCCTCTAGAAAAAATCACGGAGCAGTTTGAGAAAACGGGGCGATGGTCGGGGGAATTAGTCCACCGTACGAAGGATGGGCGCAGTGTTCACGTCCAGAGTTGGTGGCTTGCGGAAATCAACGAGTTCGGCAAACGAACAGGATTGCTCGAATCGAACATCGACACTACCGAGCGCAAGGCGGCGGAAGAAGCTTTGCTAAAGAGCGAGAAGCAGTTCCGCACGATGGTCAACGCGATTCCTCAACTGGCTTGGATGGCCCACGCCGATGGATCTGTTTTTTGGTACAACCAGCGTTGGTTCGATTACACGGGTACTACTTCCGAGGAGATGGAAGGGTGGGGTTGGCAACGTATTCACGATCCCGAGTCCTTGCCCAAAGTCCTTGAGGGCTGGAAAATGTCGCTTGCAAGCGGTCAGCCGTTCGAAATGGAATTTCCATTGCGGGCGGCGGATGGGCACTACGGCTGGTTTCTAACCCGAGTGTTCCCCTTCAAGGATGACGAAGGAAAGGTTGTACGCTGGTTTGGTACTAACACGGATTTGAGCCAGAAGCGGGAAGCCGACGCAAAAATTCGAGAACTAAACACCAACCTTGAGCAACGTGTGGTGGAACGCACGGCCGAATTGGAAGCTGCTAACAAGGAACTTGAAGCATTCTCTTATTCGGTGTCGCACGATTTACGGGCGCCGTTGCGAGCCGTCGATGGCTTTTCGCAAGCCGTGCTGGAGGACTATGGCGCGCAGTTGCCGGATGAAGGCCGACGCGATTTGCAAACGATCCGAGAGGGAGCCCAGCGGATGGGCCAGCTTATCGACGATCTACTGAAGTTTTCGCGTTTAAGCCGATCACCGTTGAACAAGCAAAAGGTAAACATTGGCAAGTTGGTAGGAAATGTCCTCGAAAGTTTGAATTCCCAGCGAGAGGGGCGACAGGTGGAAATTCACGTCGGAGCTCTGCCTGAATGTGAGGGCGACGGAGCCTTATTGAATCAGGTATGGGTCAACTTAATTTCCAATGCCTTGAAATACACGCGTCGGCGCGAAACGGCCGTAATCGAAATCGGCTGCAAACTCGAAAACGATGAAAATGTTTATTTCGTGCGCGATAACGGAGCCGGCTTCGACATGCGGTACGTGAACAAGCTATTTGGAGTCTTTCAGCGCCTTCATCGCGCAGATCAATTTGAGGGGACAGGCGTTGGTTTGGCGATTGTTCAACGTATTGTCCATCGGCATGGCGGACGCATCTGGGCTGAGGCCACCCTCAATCAAGGTGCAACTTTTTATTTCACACTCAAAGAAAGCATCAGCTCATGAATCCAGAAGGAATTGTCGAAATATTGATGGTGGAAGATAACGACCAAGACCTTGCGCTGGCCCAGCGTGCCCTACGAAAGGCCAATGTGACAAACCGCATCCACGTTGTTCGCGATGGCGAAGAGGCGCTGCAATTTCTCTTTTGTGAAGGGCCGTACGCCGAACGAAAACTGGAAGATGGTCCCAAGGTGGTTTTGCTGGATTTGAAACTTCCCAAGATTGACGGACTCGAGGTTCTGCAGCGCCTCAAAAGCGATCCACGCACCAAGGCTATACCCGTGGTCGTTCTTACTTCTTCCAAGGAACAGAGTGATGTGGTGGAAACGTACAACCTGGGAGTCAACAGTTACATCGTCAAGCCGGTGAACTTTGAACAGTTTTCTGAGACCGTGCAGAAATTGGGCCTGTACTGGCTGCTGATTAACCAGCCACCAAAACTGGAGGGATAAATGTCACAACAAATTCAAATATTGATTGTCGAAGATAATCCGGCTGACGCAGAATTATTAGTGCGGGAATTGCGGCGCTCGGGCTTTTCCATAAATTGGCAACGGGTGGATACTGAGGAAGAGTTTCTTGCCAAACTAAATCCGAGCCTTGACCTGATCTTATCCGATTACGAGATGCCCGAGTTTAACGGGCTTCGGGCGCTGGAACTGTTGAAACAACAACACACACTCGATATTCCGTTCATAATTGTGTCCGGCACCATCGGAGAGACTATGGCCGTAGCGGCCATGCGAGAAGGGGCGACCGATTATTTGTTGAAAGATCGGATAGGCCGCCTGGGGCCCGCCGTTTCTCGCGCCTTACGTGAGGTCGAAGAACGCAACGAACGCAAGCGGCTTGAGGCGCAGTTCCTCGAAGCGCAAAAAATGGAAGTAGTGGGCCAACTCGCGGGCGGAGTGGCGCATGATTTCAATAATGTTCTGGCCGTCATTATGGGCTATGGCGATTTGGTCTTGGAGGACCTTGGTCCTGACCATTCCTCGTATAAGCAGATCGAAGAAATTCGGCATGCGGCTGAACGTGCGGCAGGGCTAACACGACAGTTGCTTGTCTTCAGCCGGAAACAGACGGTGCAAGCCATCGAAATGAACGTTAACGAAGCAGTAGAGAACATAGAAAAGATGCTGCGACGGCTTATCGATGAGAATGTCGAATTGACGGTAGCTTATGGAGATAACATCGGCACGATCAAGGCCGATTCCGGCTATGTCTGGCAGGTATTGATGAATTTGGTCGTCAATGCCCGGGATGCCATGCCAAACGGTGGCAAACTCGCCATCCAGACGACCGCCGTCACGCTGGACGAAGCCTATACGCACGCGCATCCAGGTACGACTCCTGGCGATTACGTTGTGTTAAGCGTTAGTGACACGGGAATCGGCATGACCGACGAGGTAAAAGCACATTTATTTGAGGCCTTTTTCACAACGAAGCCGGCAGGAAAGGGCACGGGCTTAGGGTTGATTACCTGTCAGACTGTGGTCCGACAATCGGGTGGCCATATCGATGTTTCCAGCGAGTTGGGAAAAGGCACCACCTTCAAAATATACTTTCCAAGAATTGAGCAGACGGCCAAAGGCGCCGCACAGTTCTTGCCAAAGAAAGCGGCGCTTAAAAAAGGCACAGAAACTCTCTTGGTGGTGGAAGATGAACCTTCTCTTCGCCATCTGGCCGAGGGGGTGCTGAACGCGCAAGGATACAATGTTCTGACGGCACCGAATGGTCAGGACGCCTTGCGTGTTGCCGCCGAACACCCAGGCAAACCGATCGCTCTCGTGATTACAGACGTTATTATGCCAAGAATGGGGGGCAAAGCGATGGCAGAGTGGCTGCAAGCGACCTTCCCTGACATCAAAATTCTTTTCACCTCTGGCTATACCGACGATGCCATTGCACATCACGGTGCCCTCGAGGAGGGGATAGAATTTCTGCCAAAGCCCTACACCCCCGCCACTCTCGCCCGAAAAGTCCGCGAGTTATTGGACGCTCGACCGACTTAGGTAATCTACATGGCTAATAACCAACGACAGTCGGTAGGTAACCAAGTAATTCTCATTTGTGGGTTGATCTGCACCATGCTCGTGGCAATAGGCGTCTTTTTATTCTTCAGTCTGCGATCCATCGACCACAAGAATAAGATCCTCGAAGGTCAAATCTTGAACGAGTTGACTCTAAATAACGACATCGCGGGCAACGTAAGATTGGAACAAAATGAGATTTCTCAATATTTGCGGGAGCGGGACGGCGCAGAATGGAAACGCCATGAGCAGATTATTTCCCATCTGGAGAAGACGAATGCAGGTAAATGGAATGATTATGGAAAGTTCGTGGACAATGAAACGGAGACCAAATTTTATGCCACGGCATTGGAAGATCGGAAGAAATATTTGGAAGCGACCGATACGTTACTGGCGCTCAGCCGGACTAATAAGCAAATGGAAGCGAGGAACTTCGCGCTGTCCACTCAATCTCCTGCCTACGAGGAATACCAAAGAGCCATCGATGAAATAGTCAATTGGACTGCAAAAGAGAGCGGCCAAATGGCGACTGGTGCGACAGCACTCATCGACCGAACCAAAAGAATTGGCGACGCCCTCGTTGGCATCGCGATGCTTGTCAGCATTGGCGCGGGCTTCGCCCTAGGGAGAATCACCAGACGTCTGAAAGAGGATAACATCGTTTTGCAAACCGAAGTCGCGGAGCGAAAGCGGGCGGAGAAAACGTTGCGCGAAAGTGAGGAGAAATTCCGCCAATTAGCGGGCAACATAACGGACGTTTTTTGGGTGACATCGGCTGATTTGCAACAAATCCACTATATCAATCCCGCGTATGAATTAATTTGGGGTCGTTCGGTGGAAAGTTTGTATGCCCACCCGCACCAGTGGGTCGAGACCATTCTACCAGAGGAGCGCGAACGTGTATTCGGAGTCTTCGCCGCCCTCATGGAAAATCAATCCATGGTAAGCGTTGAATACCAAATCGCTCGTCTGGATGGAACGATCCGATGGATACATGATCGTCGTTTTCAAGTGCGCGATGCTGCCGGCAAACTGATTCGCCTTACGGGCATCGCCACCGATATTACAGAACGTAAGCTGATCGAATCCCGGATGTTCCAATCTCAGAAAATGGAAACTGTGGGCAAGCTCGCGGGGGGAGTGGCCCATGAATTTAACAGCCTCCTCACGGCCATCATCGGCCAGAGCGAACTGCTCCTCGAAGACCTCCCGCCGGAAGGTACGTTGGGCGATAGCGCACGGGAAATTCGGGACACGGCGGAGCGCGCAGCAACTCTTACGCGGCAGCTTCTGGCTTATGGCCGCAAGCAAATCCTTCAGCCAGCGATTCTTGATCTAAACGTCGTCCTCGCCGACATGATCAGCACCCTACAGCACTTGATGGGCAGGGAGGTGGACGTGCGCCTCGTTCCCGCCATGGGACTCAAAGCAGTTAAAATTGATCCGGGACAAATGGAGCAAGTCATTGTGAACATTGCCATGAATGCCGCCGAGGCCATGCCCAACGGGGGCAAATTCACCCTCGAAACTTCCAATGTCTCACTTGATGAGGATTTTGTCCGTCCGTACCAAGGCCTGAAGGCAGGAGATTACGTCGCTCTCTCGATGACAGACACTGGCACTGGAATGAGCGACGAAGTAAAGGTGCGTGCGTTTGAGCCCTTCTTTTCCACGAAGGGCGCGGGACAGGGCACTGGCCTTGGCTTAGCCACCTGTTACGGCATCCTCAAGCAAAGCGAAGGGCACATTAATCTTTATAGCGAGGTCGCCCGAGGCTCTACTTTCAAGATTTATCTGCCTCAAGTCGAACCACAGGTAAAAACTGACGCCCCACGTCTCAAGGCGACCCACCTGCCGCGAGGGACGGAAACCATTCTCCTGGCCGAGGACGATGCGTCCCTGCTCAAAATGGCATCGACCTTGTTGAGGCGGCTTGGCTACACGGTTTTAACGGCGGCGAATGGCCTCGAAGCCATGAACCTGGGAAATCAGCGGGACATTGGCCACATTGACTTATTACTGACTGATGTGGTTATGCCCCACATGAGCGGCAAAGAATTGTCTGACCGCATCCATGCTATTTATCCCCACACGAAGATTCTCTTTACTTCTGCCTATACCGAGAACGCCATCGTTCATCAGGGTATCTTGAACCAAGGCGTAAGACTGTTGCAGAAGCCTTTCACTCCATCCGGATTGGCTAACAAAGTACGAGAAACCCTGGATCAACCATTATCCTCTGGATGAGAGAAAATGTACCCCCTGAGAACCCACGTGGGGGCGAACTAGCTGCCACGAAAGACCCAGCAAAAGCGGGATCAGACGGGTTCCCAGGCCGGATCCCGGTGGGAGAACGGGTATTAGGGGAAGTGTACTGGCGACAATAGGTGCTTCCAGTTTTTGGCCAAATGGCTGGCGCGTACGCAAACAACGGGTTCAGGCAGCAAACTCTGTATCGCCTCAGCGAGGCTTCCATGTGTCTGCGTCTTGACCGGCGAATGATGCTGAAAGTGGGAGATGAGATCGAAACCGATGTCTTTGTTACCTTTGGGGCACCGCAAGAACGGGCCCACCTAAGCTTGGCTCAGGAGCCCCAGCAAATCACGCCCGCCGCAGTTAAAGCCTGAGGTAACGCCCTCAGCCCGAAGCGGGCTCTCTTCCTGAGTTGACGGCCGGCGTCGAGGAACATCTCGTCGAAGGAGTGAAGCTCCACGTCTATAGCGTGGCTAAGACTATCGCCGATCTGTTCAAGTTCCGTTATAAGGTGGGCTTGGATGTTGCCATGGAAGCTCTTCGCGATGGACTGAAGGCCCGCCAGGCGACACGGGACGAAATCATGCGCTACGCTCGCATTTGTCGCGTTGCCAAGGTCATGCAGCCTTACCTCGAAAGCGAGGCCTTCCTGTGAACGCTGAAAATCTCAAGAACGTGGCGGCTTCTATTCGCCAACGCCTACTGAATCGCGCCCGCGAGGAACAGCAAGAGTTCCAGCTTGTCCTCACCCGCTATGCGCTCGAACGACTGATCTTTCGGCTTAGCCTCTCGTCTTACGCGGAAAAATTCGTCCTCAAAGGAGCCATGCTCTTTTACGTCTGGAATCCCACGGCGGGAGCCTATCGGGGAAGTGATCTTTGTTACAGGTAATGTGCCTTCGCTCTCTGCTTCCAAGAGTAGAATCCCCGCTGTAACAGCGGTGTTGGCGCGTTGCTCCCACAGCAAGCGAAAATCGGCCGGAGGAATTGTTCCGCTTCGCGCACCGACGCAAAAATCGGCGTAATGGATAGCGGCCTTTCCTTTGATGTCGGTAAATCGCTCGTGGAGGACTTGTAGGGCGCGAGGATAAGCCGGATTGGTCGTTGCTTCTGCGCGGAACAATCCGGCGGCGGCGGCGGGTCCCCGATCATAGCTTTGAACGACCTGAATAATGTCGAAAAGGTCCTTCTTCATCGCCCGTTGACCGTAGGCTACCAGTTTCAGGCAGAGATACGGTCCTGCTTCGCATACCCTTACGGTCTCGCTGACAGTGGCGCCAAGAAGATCGGTTCCTTGGATCGTGACTTCACGAACGACTTGGACGGCTCGCTCCACGCCGATGAAGGCATTGGCCCGGATATCTTCAACGGTCATTGCGGCACCCGCGTTATTGTTCGCCTCGGTCAGAAAATCGAGAGCCAGTTCGTAACCCTCGATGTTCTTGATGTAACGGTTGTCTTTGAGACGGAAGTCCGCAGCTCTTAAGAGAAAAGAAAGCCCCTGATATGAGCCCTCCCCTGACGCAATGCTGATACCGAGATCAACGTCGATGGTCCGCGTCTCCATCTCTGGTTTGTGACAAAGGTATCGAGGAGCCAATCCGCCAACTAGAGCCAGGCTGGAATGAAAGTTTCCCAAATGGGGCCAGATTGTCAGCAAGGCCCTTTCGCAAAGGTCCGTCTGGTATCCATCGTAATCCTGATGATGGGGATATTTCATCGACAGAAGCCTTCCCATTTTCTCAATGCCTCAGCCTGATCCGGGCCGCGCAATCCGACCTGGAGAAGATCGAGGTAAATCTGGGCGTCTGAGACCAAGGGGATGCCATTGATTTGTCGAGTTTCCTGAAAAACGCCTGGATCAATCGGACTGAGCAACCAGATCTTGCCCCCGCCCGCAACTCGTCTTAATCCCACAAGAGTTTCTTCGCCAGGTGTCGGGAATCGTTCGCAATAGGCCGATATCACCGGAATATTTCCGGAAGGGTGGCGCAACGTGGCGGCCAGCCATTGGGTATAGGCTATTCGAAAAGCATGATTGAGGGACCTGTAAAAGCGCCCGGCAAATGCGTTCTTATCGGTTTCCAAAAAATCGTATTCCTGAAGATCGATGCGCTTGGACCATCGATCTGCTGCCGCCCATGCGTCGAGCAGATTATCACGATTGGTTAGACGCCAGTCGTTGCGCCGGCCTTCTGCCCAACCTTGGGTCTCGTAGTGCTGGAGAAGTCTTGAAACCAGCCCAAGGCTGAGGCCCGCCGCCTTCGACAATCCAACTTGCCCCCACGTCTCATTGGGCCGACTAAGAAAAAGCCGCGCCAGCCGTTGACTCTTGGGAGTAAATGGGGAGAGATTTCGCTGCGCGAGACGATAAGATTTATCGTTGGTATCCCAGAAAATGGAGAGGCCGGGGCGTTGAATCCACGCACGGCCGTTGCAGTCGAGGCAGGATACTTGGCGTTTTCTGCATTCTTTGAGCAGGGAATCCGAGAGGCGGACGGTGGCCAAGAGCGGCGGGATGGAACTTTGCTGCGAGGCATGCTGCAATCGTTCGATATCCGAATGTTGGAGGCTTGCTTTGGCCTCAACGGCAAAGCGATGTTTGCTTCCCGAGAGAACTAAATCCACGAGCAAGTCAGGTTTCCAGTGCAGCTTCTTGGCTTGGGAATCATTTACCAGATCAACGTGCGACCCGGGGAAAACATGGCTCAGCCGTTCGGGGAGAACCCGTCGCAAGTCGCGGTCAGTACCAATGCTCCTGATTTTCACTAGAAAGGCCTTTTTTACTTTGTAGTAAAATAATCATTTTCAGTGAAACTTCAAGGCACTTCGGAGTTAGATGCTAACTTAACTGTTTCCTCCGGTGTGTCGCTTTACGTCCTTCAGCGCCGCCCCTTCGACAATGGTCACTTTCTACCGGGACTTGCCGCCCCGGCTCAGTCGAAATGTGTCGCGACCGCAGCCATGCTTGATTATCTAGCGGAAGCGCTCGCCCGGCGCTCGAAGACGAGCGCACGGCCTTGCGCTGAAAAATCCAGTTGCGATCTTCTGTGCGTTTCGCGATCCAAGTATTCTCTTCTGCCAGACGCATTACGAGTACACTCAAATTGGCTCCGCCGTGTCCCAGGAAAGATTCTAGGGTGCTTTCGGGTATAAGAACGGAATCTGAATGAGCAAGCTCCTCGCGAATGACTTCTGCTGTTTGCTGCCGCATGACTAAACAACTCTTCGCAGTGCACCAAGTGGTCTTCAAATACCTGCCGTAACTTCCCTTTGTCGCCCGTTGCCGACAAGAAGCGCGCGATGGTCAAGGGCACGTCGTAAGCTGGCAGTGCCTTCCACCATCATACGGTGGAGGGTGGTAAAAAAACAAATTGCCCACCCCAGAGCGGGTCAAAGGACGGCTAGGCGCAAGTATTCAAAAGTGCACAAATGATGGGAATTCATGGCTTATATCAAGTCACTACCGCTTTTTGCTTCCAGGCGAGCGCCGATCCCACTATAGAGAGTGAATTCAAAGGGCATGAAACTTACACCCCTGCTCCTTTCTATCACCGCCTTCTAATTAATAACCGCAGGCAGTTCCTCTTATGAAGAATTTTTTCGGCCTTGTTGTGGCGCTTCTGATTTTCTTTGCCGGCCAAGGAGCCAAGGCGACGGTAACTTTCTCCGTTCTCACTAAGTTGGGCGAGTCGCCGAATGGCTTCGCGCCGAACACCGCCATCCAGGGTAGCGACGGCAACATCTACGGCACGACGGCCAGCGGCGGCACCGCGGCGGATGGCACCGTCTATGAGCTCACTACCGGCGGAACGTTGACCACGCTCCACAGTTTTACCGGAGCGAGCGATGGATCGGCGCCTGCGGGTCCGCTGGTTGAGGGCACGGATGGTAACTTCTACGGCACCACATCGACCGGCGGCGCCAACCAGGCGGGCACTTTCTTTCGTATTACCCCGGGCCCGGGTGGCACCTTGACGACGCTTCATACTTTCAACGGGACCACGGAGGGAGCGGCGCCTTCCCTATTGGTGCTGGGCACCGATGGAAATTTCTATGGGACTTCTCCCTTCGCGGGCAGCAGCGGCACCGGTGCAATCCTCCAAATCACCACGGCGGGAACGGTCTCGATCCTTCACACGTTTGTGGCCGGCACGGAGGGCAAGTCTCCGAACCCCAACATCGTCGAAGGTTCCGACGGAGCTTTCTATGGCTCGACGCAGGCTGGAGGCTCGACGACTTTCGGCACGCTCTTTCGCGTCACGACG
>OUNK011150740.1_pt1 | contig 21804 bp, 25 predicted proteins | sample 1755341 | NCBI WGS metagenome assembly OUNK01 (sample SAMEA3914788, study PRJEB12502) | metagenome | biome: forest; material: soil | place: Canada | collected 2011-07-03 | depth 0.1 m | reverse complement strand
CTCCCATTGCAGCGTGTGGCAGCGCCAATCTTCAGCGGCTCCGGCGTCCCACCCGAGATTGGGATCTGCATGATCTTGCCGTCCTGATCGAACATCAGGCTCTTGCCGTTCTTGAAGTTGCGCACCAGCTTCAGCGAATCTTCGACCGCCTGCGCGCCGCCGACGTTGAAATGCACGCGCCCCTTCAGGCCGAACTTCTGCTGCGCGTCGACGGCAATCGTCTTGGCCAGCTCGATGCGGGTCTGATGCAGATACTGGCTGGCGACCTGCGGCAGCACGTCGATCTGGCGCTTCAACGTGTCGTTGAGGCGCTTGTTGCTGTAGCCGAAGTTGACCGCCGAGTACCACATCTGCAAATCGAGGAACGGCACGCCAGCCGTGTCGTACATCCAACTGCCTTCGCCATGGCGAAAGATCTTCGGCGGATCGACGTAGTGAACGGTGTCGCCAAAGGAACTGTACTGCGCCTCATCGGCCAGCAGCTCGGCGTCAGGAATCACGCCGGTTGCGGCGTTCGGGTCGTAAGCGTTCATGGGAACAAGGCCTGGTTAACTATTTAAGAGTGCGGCCATGGATGGCCGCTTTTTGACTTTCGCGTTCATGGATGAACGCATCTATCTACTCGAGTGCGGCCACGCAGGCCGCGTCTTGATCGTCGCGCTCAGTGGATCAACGCATTAATTAAAAGCCGGCAGCTGCAGGCAACACGTGCGGCGGATGTTCGGCCAACAGTGTGCCGTCAAGCAGGCGAGGCAACAGTTCGAGTGCATCCTCGAAACCGGTGATCGGCACGTAAGGAATGCCCGCTGCACGGCAATGCTCGATCAGGCGATGCTTGGCGAACACGAAATCGACCTGATCGGCGGCACAGAAATCCGACGCACCATCGCCGATCAGCAAAGTCTTCGCGCCACCCGTGCGAGCTTGCGCCACGCAGGCGCACTTGCAGGTGCCGCTACGGCAACCATCGGCCTGGAACGGCGACGTGAGCTGCCACTGGCGCGGCGGCGTGGCGGGCGCAAGGTGATTGGCTGCCAACGGAAGATTATCCAGGCCATAACGACCCAGAATGCGGTGAATGGCGTAATCCAGGCCATCGCTGACAACGCGGATCGGCATCTGCAATTCGCGGGCGCGCGCAACGAAAGCGGGGAAAGCATGGTCGATCCACAGACCGTCCAAGTGCGTGTCCAGCTCTTCCTGGCGCATGTCCAGCAAAGCAACCTGCCCGCTCATGCACTCGCGCGAACCGATGCGGCCGGCTCGCCAATCCTGTTCCAGCGCTTCCCAGCCGGGGCGGCCGAAACGGTCGAGCAATGAGTCGATCACGTCTTCGACGGAAATGGTGCCGTCAAAGTCGCAGAGGATGTTCCAGGCAGTCACGCATGCCGCTCCAACACTAGGGTATGGCGCATCTTGGCGAGTCACCCCTTTCGGTCCCCTTTCTAGGGGCGCAAGCCTTCCGTAAGTAAAGCCAAATCTAGGCCTGACCCGCTATGCTTATGGTTTGCACGCCTTTATGAACGGTCCGCACCCCGTGCACCAGTCAGCTTTGCGCAATCCACTCCGTAATGGCCGCCCTCCGCTGGCCGGCTGGCGCGTGCTCCCGGCGCTGGTTCTTACCCTGCTTGCGGGTTGCACCGCAGCGCCCTTGCCGGCGCTGAAGGCGCCCGTGCCGCAAACCTGGCGTAACGCACCGACCACTACGGGGAACCCAGCGCAACCGGACCTGCACAACTGGTGGCTGGCGTTCAACGATCCGGCCTTGAATGCCTTGGTCCAACGTGCGATGGACGGCAACCTGGACGTAGCCGCCGCCTCCGAGCGACTGCTTGCCGTACGCACGCTCTACAACCATGCCAACGACAAATACCTTCCCAGCCTGAAGGGCGATACCAATCAGGTCATCCAGCCCGATGCCAGCGCGTCGTATTTCATTGCCGGCTTTGACGCCCTGTGGGAATTGCCGTTGTTTGGTGCTCTCAAGAGCACGCACCGCCTTTCCAGTGGCAATCTCGATGCAGCTCGCGCACAGCTACAGGGCGCGTACGTCTCGATGGTCGCTGAAGTCGCACGCTGCTGGATCGAATTGCGCACGGCGCAGGAGCAAGCACGGTTGCTTGCTGCGGTACGTGACGCCGATCGTGAAAAGCTGCAGTTATTGCAAGTACGCGCAAATCTCAAGCTGATTTCGCCCACCGAGGTCGCATCCGCTCAGGCAGAACTTGCCCGTGCCGACATTGCACTCTCCGATCCGCAGCGCGCCATCAACGCGAACGCTCAGCAGTTGGCCGTGTTGCTCGGCCAACCCGAACCCGATCCGGAATGGCTGGATGAAAGCGGCACCCAGCCGCAACTAGGCGACTGGCAAATGACCAGCGCGCCGGCAGATTTGTTGCGTACTCGCCCGGAAATCGCTTCGGCCGAAGCCGACGTATTACGCGCCGCCGGCGAAGCGGGCCTCAGCCGCGCGGATATTTATCCGCACATTGGCATTGGCAGCTCGCTGGACTGGTCGCTCAACATTTTGCACCACCATCGCCTTATTCACTCCAGCGAAGGCATCTTTTCGGTAGGTCCGGTCGTGGACATGCCCTTGTTCGACTGGGGCATGCGCGTTGCTCAAGCACACGCCAAGGATCATGAGTTGCAAGCCTCCGTCTATGCGTACCGGCAAGCGGTTCTGCAAGGCGTTGCCGAAACCGAAACGGCGATGGGCGATCTGCAGCAATTGCATCTGCGCGAAGCGGCCGCCGAACAGGTGGCTCAAGCTCTCGATGGCAATGCCACGGCGTTGGACAAGCGCCGCGACCTTGGCCTTAGCAGCACGCTCGAGCTGCAGGACGCGTTGATCGCGCGGCAGAATGCACAGCTTGAACTGGTGTCGGCACGCGCAGAACGCGACCTGGCTTACGTATCGCTATACAAGGCACTCGGCGGCGCACCCTTGCCACCTGTTGACGTCACTGCCGACTACGAGAGTTCCGCGCACAAAAAGGACGCCCGCTGATGGTCGCCCTGGCGCGGAAAACGCTGATTTACGAATGGCGCCGCTTCCTGCCAGCGATCCTCGCCGTGGGATTCGCCGGCCTGCTGCAACTGTTGCAGGCCGCGCTGGTGCTGGGCATTTTCGGTAGCGCGAGCGTTTACATCACCGGTTCCGCCGCCGATTTATGGGCAGGCTATCCGGGTACGCAGAGCGTCAACCTGGGACGCCCTATCGGTGAGGACGTCGCGATGCGGCTTCGCATGGATCCCGACGTCACCAAGGTGGAGCCGTTCCGTTGGGTCGATGCGGATTGGCGCGGCCCGCGCGATACCGGCGGTGTGTCGGTATTCGTCTCCGGTATCGACCCACGTCCCGACGGCATGATGTTCTCGCGCGCCCTGCCGCCAGCCCTGCGCGCCAAGTTGAATGAACCAGGCGCAGTGATCGTCGACAAGGCCGACCTCGACAGCCTCGGCGTCAGCATCGGCGATACCGCCGCCATCAACGGCCAGCGCGTGCGCGTGGTGGGCGTCAGCAGCGGATTGCGCGCGTTGGGTGGCGTGAACATCGTCTCCTCGCTGGACACCGCACGTGTGCTGGATATCGATCCGGAAGACGCCGGCATGATGACGTACTTCGTCGCCAAGCTGCGCGATCCATCCAAGGCCAAAGCGATCGCCAAGCGCCTAAGCGGATCGGAGGCATTCGGGCCTTACACCGTTTGGACGGCCAAAGAGTTCGCGCGTCAATCGCAGCTTTACTGGATGCTGGACACCGGTGCAGGCGCAGGCGTGCTGTTTCTTGCCGGCATCGTCTTCCTGGTCGGCGCCGTGATTACGAGCCAGACCTTGATCGCTGCGGTGATCGGCTCGATCCGCGAATACGCCACCTTGAATGCATTAGGCGTGGGTCGCGGCGCCCTGCGCAAGGTGATCATGGAACAGGCCTTTTGGGTCGGTGCCTTGGGGCTCATCTGCAGCATCGTCATCGGCATCGTGATGTTGATCATCGCGCGTAGCCGTAGCGTGCCGATGGAATTGCACCCACTCACTGCCGCCGTATGTCTTGCGCTCAGCATGGCACTCGCGATCGTGTCCGGCCTGGCCGCCATGCGCAGCTTGCGCCGCGCCGATCCGGCGAGCTTGTTGAGATGAGCATGCCGGCAGCGCCTCAAACATCTTCCACGACGACACTGCAGGCTCACGGTGTGCGCAAGTCGTTCGTGTCCGGCCGCGTCCAGAGCACAGTGCTGCACGATCTGACACTGGACGTGCACGCCAACGAACTGACGCTGATTTCAGGCCCATCTGGCTGCGGCAAAAGTACCCTTTTGGCGATTCTCAGCGGCTTGCAACCTGCGGATGCGGGCGGCGTGCGTGCGCTGGGGCACGAACTCAGTGGCTTGGGGATGCGCGAACTGGAGAATTTCCGCCTGCAGCACACGGGATTTGTCTTCCAGGGCTTCAATCTCTTCCCCGCGCTCACCGCGCTGGAACAAGTGGAGCTGCCATTGAGCTACATGGGCCTCGCCAAGGGTCTGGCTCGAAAGCGCGCCATCGAATCATTGGAAGAAGTTGGCCTGGGTCCACGCATGCGCCTTCGTCCGACCGAACTATCGGGTGGCGAAAAGCAGCGCGTAGCCATCGCACGTGCGCTGGCTAAGCAACCCGAACTGTTGTTTGCCGACGAACCGACCAGTGCGCTGGATTCGGCCAATGGCCAGATCGTGATCGATATCCTGCACCGCATCGCCCGCACTCACGGCACTACCGTCCTTTGCGTCAGCCACGATCCACGCCTGGTCGGCCATGCCGATCGTATGCTGACGATGGAAGACGGCCGAATTCTGAGCGACCATGCCCCACCGGCATCGCTGTCCACCGCATACGGGGCCAAGGAGCCTTCTGCATGAATCCGCGTGATCTTCGCCTTCCGCTCGCCCTGCTTGCCGCCGCACTGCTGGCCGGCTGCTCGCATGACGATGCCCCGGCGACCACCCAAGCGACGACACCGGCCTACGTTGCCGTCGCGCGCGGACGCATCGACATCGAAGGCGGCCTGCTCAAGCTCACCATGCCGAGCGAAGGCGTCGTCGACACCGTAGGAGCGCATGAGGGTGATCATGTCCACAAAGGACAGTTGCTCGCCCAGCTCAACCTTGAACCGGCCAAGCTGGCGCTCAATTCGGCGCTTGCCGAACAACAGCAGGCCACCGCGCAAGCCGATGCCCTCGAAGGGCGCGTGAAATCCGCCAGCCTGCGTGCATCCCGTTTGCAGCAAGCCGCGAAAGCCGGCGCCGGCGATATCCAAAGTGCCGACGACGCGCAGGAAAGCGCACGACAAGCACAGACCGAACTGGATAACGCACGCGCCAATGCCGCACTCGCCGCGCAAAAAGTCGCCGGCGCGCGATATCAGCTGGAACTGCGCAGCCTGCACTCTCCGGTCGACGGCCAAATCGTGCAGCGCATGGTGCAGCCCGGCGCTTCCGTATCGCCGGCTGCCGGGCCGATCTTCGTACTGTTGCCGGACTCGCCGCGCATCGTGCGCGCCGAGCTCAACGAATCGTTCGTTGGCGTCGTGCATGATGGCATGCCGGCCGAAGTGGACGACGACAGCGGCAGCGGCATGGCGCCGTTGAAGGCACATGTACTGCGTATAGGCGACGTATTCGGTGCCAGTACGCTGGAAGACGACCCGCAGGTCCGCGCCAATTCACGCACTGTCGAATGCGTGCTGTCGTTCGATCAGCCTGCGTCGAAAACGTTGCGTATCGGGCAACGCGTATACGTGAAGTTCGACCCTAAATAAATCGCTGCGCTACACGATGCCTCAACGATCGTCGCGTGTCCAAATCAAGCCGTCGCTCTCGCGCACGGGAAAACGCCTGATCGGCTCATAAGCAGGCGGACACGTCGGCGCCCCCGTGCGCAGATCGAAACGCGCGCCATGTCGCGGACATTCCACCTCGAAACCGATCACCTCGCCGCCGGCTAATTCACCACCGTCATGCGTGCAGATGTCTTCCACCGCATAAAGATCGCCGTCTACGTTGAAGACGGCGATGGCGGTGTCGCCATCCCACACCACCTTGAACTCGCCCGGCAGCAATTCCGAACGCGTACCGACTTCCACCCAGGTCTCGCTCACGACGTGACTCCTGAAAAATCTTTGATCAGCAATTCGAAGCGCAGATCCTCGCGACGCGGAATGCCGAAGCGCTCGTCGCCATAGGGAAACGGTTTGTATTGGCCGGTACGGTGATAGCCGCGCCGTTCGTACCACGCAATCAGCTCGCTGCGCAGGTCGATCACGGTCATGTGCATGGCGCGACAATGCCACGTCTCGCGTGCCATGCGTTCGGCCTCGGCCAGCAATTGCTTGCCAAGGCCACTCCCCTGGCATGACGGATCGACGGCAAACATGCCGAAATAAGCCGAATCGTCATGCCGTTCGACGTGGCAGCATGCGCGCAGGACGCCATCGACAAAAGCCAACAACACCGCGCTATCCGGAGACATCAACAGCTCGGAAACCAGTTCGGCATCTGTGCGCCGGCCATCCAGCAGATCAGACTCGGTCGTCCACCCACGTCTGCCGGAATCCCCACGATAAGCGGACTCGACCAACGCGACTACAGCATCGACATCGGCCTGGGCGGCCGCGCGGAAGAAAAGGGCGGAATCGGAAGTCATCCGCCGATGATAATCCGTGAGCCGATCCAGCCATAGATGGTCTCTTGCTTGGCTGCGCCCTTATGGCGAATACCACCCACCCGGATGACCGTTATGGAAACTCAATCCCGGGCGATATGCATGCATGGTGCATACATTGAAGCCACGGGCGACGATATTTCGTCCATCCGAAAGCTGCGTGCGCAAATCACGCAAACAGCCATCGCCATCGTACAGTTCGATATTGACGGCGGTTGCGGAGTCGAATGGCTGCCTTCTGAAATCGGCCTCAGCGCCATGCCTATTACCAGGGACCGAGACGGTAAAGGAAATAATCGTCGTCCGCGTGTCGTTGATCAGCTTGAAGGTATGCACAGACTGCGCCCTGGCAGCAAATGACAGACAGGCCAGGGACAAAGCAAATAACCACAAGCGCATGATGCTCTCCTTGAAAAAGCGCAGCAAAGCCCGCGATGGCATAACGGCATGCCACCGTTGGGTACCTCGGTAGAAAGGGACGCACCTTAGTAGATGCACGCGGAGGAGATCTGGTTGCATTGAGCCTCGCTGCAACCGTTACGCTGTTGACCGTATCTCTGTACCTGTCAGTGCCCCACTCGGGGTCATCGAACTGGAGAGGACAAGATGGACAAAAATGTGATCCCGGTGGTGCTTTTTCTCTGCATCACCTTCGGCATTTCGTATGCGATCAAGCTGCTGGTTGGTGCACGGGTGCGCATCAAGATGCTGCAAGCCAGCGATTCCAAAGAGCTTATCGAATCCATTGTGCGTGGTGAGGAGCACCTCGGCCGAATGACGTCGCTGCGCTGGGGCCTATTGCTACTCACCGAGGGCCTGGGTTTCGGGGTTGTTCAATGGGCAGGATGGACGACCATTACCCCCGGCGTCGTCGCTGTACTGATCGGCGCGGCAGGGCTGGGCTCGCTGCTCTATTTCCTGATCGCGCAGCGCCTAAAGTGATCGGCTGGCCGGCACGGTCGCCGGCCAGCGAGCACCTCGCCGCATGAGTAACTTCACGGATCGCCCGCTTGTCGAAGCCGTATTGATGAATGCGCCTGGCGCGTTCGAGCGACTCGTGCGCGAGCATCAGGGCCTTTGCTGGCACATCATCTATCGCATGGTCCGTCATCCGGAAGATGCGCGCGACCTTTGCCAGGACGCCTTCCTGCGGGTGCATCAGAACCTGCGTCAATATCGTTACGAAAGCACGCTGAAGTCGTGGATTGGCCGCATCGCCTACACCATCGCTTTGCGTCACCTGGAACGCAAACGTATCGCACTGGTCGATTCTGTCGCGGACGAGAACGCCCCTTCTCTCATCGAGAACATCGGCGACGATTTCAATCTAGAGGCCGCGTATGCCGATAGCGAGATCGCCTCGTGCCTGCATGCTGCCGTCGAGCAGCTGCCGCCGCTGCAACGCACCGTACTTACGCTTTATCATCTCGACGAGCTGCCCATCGGCGAGATCGCCAATATCACCGGTCTTGCCACCGGCACGATCAAGAGTCACCTGTTCCGCTCGCGCCTGCGCCTGCGTGAATTGCTCGAACCCGTGCATGGAGTTACGCCATGAGCCACGAACCTCGATCACCGCAAGACGAAATTGCAGAACGCGAATGGGCGCTGCAGGAACAGGCCGTTCAGGAGGAGCGGCTCCACCTCGATCCCACCGATAACGCCAGCGTTCTGCGCTATCGCGCTATCGCCCGCACGCTGCGGCAACCCTTGGATGAAAACTTGCCCGCCGACTTCGCCCAACATGTCGCTATGCTGGCTAGTCGCCGCGCTGCGATCGAGATGCGATTCGAGTTATATGTCAGCTGCACGCTGCTCGGCGTGTTGATGGCGATGCTGGTCACGCTCGTAACGCTTTACGGCGGCGCTTGGCTACAACTCGCCCAATCCAGCTTGCCGGTCCATGCATTGATGAATCCTTGGCTGCTGGCGCTTGCCGCGTGTATCGCGCTTCCGTATGCGTTGAACAGGTTCGTTCCTACTCGATGAAGCAAGCCCGTTGAGCCAAGCAGGGCGAAGCATTACATCAGCAGCTTGCGCACCTTAAGCAACGCGGCAACAAAAACGTCAACTTCCTCGCGTGTGTTGTAGAAAGCCAACGAGGCGCGCAAGGTGGCAGGTACACCCAAGAACTGCATCAGCGGATGCGCGCAATGATGTCCTGAACGCACAGCCACACCTTCCAGGTCGAGCAAGGTCGCCATATCGGTGGCTTGCGCGCCCTCGATCAGGAACGAGATCACTGGCTCCTTGTCGGCCGCTTCACCAAAAATACGTAGCCCAGGGATCTCACGCAAGCGCTCGGTGGCGTACGTCAGCAGCTCATGTTCCCAAGCACGGATCGTATCGAAACCAAGCGACTGGTAGTAATCGATTGCCGCGCTCACACCGGCAAAACCGGCAATGTTCGGCGTACCTGCTTCGAACTTGTGCGGCGGCTCGGCGAACGTGGTGCCATCAAAGCGCACTTCGCGAATCATCTCGCCGCCGCCGAAGAATGGCGGCATATCCCGCAAATGTTCGCGCTTCGCCCACAGGGCACCGGTGCCGGTCGGCGCCAGCATCTTGTGTCCGGTCAATGCATAAAAATCGCAGCCAAGGGCCTGCACGTCCACTGGACGATGCGGCAACGCCTGCGAGCCATCCACCAGCAACGGGATGCCGCGTCGACGGCATTCGCGCGCGATCTCGCGAACGGGATTTACCGTGCCGAGCACGTTGGAAACATGCGTGACGCAGGCCAGCTTCACTTCCGGGGTCAACATGTCGAAGAACTTCTCGACGATCAATTCGCCGCGCTGGTCGATCGGTGCCGCCTTGACAGTGGCGCCGCTGCGTGCGGCCACCAGCTGCCACGGCACGATATTGGCGTGATGCTCCATCACCGTGGTGAGAATCGCATCGCCAGGCTTCAAGCGTGGCAGCGCGTAGCTGTACGCCACCAGGTTCATCGATTGCGTGGTGCCGGAGGTCAGCACCAGATCATCGCGCGATCCCGCATTGATAAAGGCCGCCAGCTTGTCGCGCGCACCTTCGTATGCGGCAGTTGCCTCTTCACCTAGCTGATGCACGGCGCGCGCCACGTTGGCGTTGTGCTCGCGGTAATGGCGATCAACCGTTTCGATGACCTGCAACGGCTTCTGGCTGGTATTGGCGTTATCGAAATACACCAGCGGTTTGCCGTGCACCGTGCGTCCAAGCAACGGAAAATCAGCGCGTACGCGCTGCACATCGAAGTCGAGAGCAGGTTGGCTTGGCTTGGCATTCATGGCTGGTCGACTCAGGGCAGATGTGCGAGCAGCGCGTCGGAGAAATGCTCGCGTAGGGTTTCGTTCGGCAACGATGCAAACACGGCACGGCAGAACGCCGTCGTGAGCAACGCACGCGCCTCGGCATGCGGCAAACCGCGCGAACGCAAATAGAACAGCGCCCGCTCGTCGAGCTGGCCCACGGTAGCGCCGTGCGCGGCCTTCACTTCGTCGGCGTAGATTTCCAGTTCCGGCTTGGTGTCAATCTCGGCCAATGCCGATAGCAGCAGGTTCTTGTTGCTGAGGTTGGCATCGCTGCCGTCGGCACCTTCGGCTACCACGATAGCGCCGCGAAACACGCCCCGCCCACGCTCGTCGGCAACGCCACGCCAGGTCGATTCCGACGCTGTATTGAGCGCCTGGTGCCGAATCGAGAGCTGGGTATCGATGTGCTGGCGTCCACGCAACACGAATACGCCGCGCGTATCCAAACGCGCCTCGTCTCCGCGCAATTCAGCATGCAGATCGTGGCGAACCAGCGCGCCACCGAGTTCCAGCACATGCATCGCAGCGTGTGACTTTGCGCCAAGGTGCAAACTGCTGTGTCGAACCAGCGTGCTGTCCTCGGCAGCGTTTTGCAGCAGGGCATACTGCAGCTTCGCGCCGTCTTGTAGAACGATATCGCCGACCAGCGTGCCCAGATGCTTGTGTTCGGTGCTGGACACGTGATGCTCGACAAGGTCGAGCTCACTGCCCGCACCAAGTTCGATTACGTTGCGAACGTGCCAGGCAAGATCACCTTCGGCAGGCGTACCAACGAAACACAGATGCACCGGCTTGCCGATTCGTGCGCCCGCAGCGACGCGCAGCACGACACCATCGCCTGCCAGCGCTGCGTTAAGCCGCGCGAACGCATCGCTTGCTTCGCGATAGTGACGGCTCAAGGCAAAACGAAGCGGCTCCGGGTCCTGTTCCAGCACCTGCGAAAGTGGTTGAAGCATCAGGCCGGAAGGAAGGGTGTTCAGCCGCGACAGGTCGGCGCGGAACACGCCGTTGACGAACACCAGCCGCGGACCCTCCACACCGGGAAGTGCGAGAGCGGTTGGATCGATAGCACGCGTGGCCGCGCCCGGATCACCCAAGGCGAAACGACGCTGACCAAGCGCACGCAGCGCCGTGTACTTCCACGCTTCCGCGCGCGTATCGGGCAAGCCCGACGCCACGAAAGCCTCCAGGTTTTCGCGCCGTGCCGCATCCAGCCACGCATGGCCACTACCGGGCAGACGCAGGCTAGCAGCGTCGCGCAGTCCATCGATAAAGGGCACCGGGGCCGGTGACGGACTCATGCACGCGCCTCGGATGTTTGCGCCGGCTTGCGGTCGGCGACCCACGCATAGCCGTGCTCTTCCAACTTCAGTGCCAGCGTTTTATCGCCGCTCTCGACGATGCGGCCATCGGCCAGCACGTGGACGAAATCCGGTTCGACGTAATCGAGCAGACGCTGGTAATGGGTAATCATCAGGAAAGCGCGATCCGGCGAACGCAGCGCGTTCACACCCTGCGCCACCTGCTTGAGCGCATCGATGTCGAGGCCTGAGTCGGTTTCGTCGAGAATCGCCAGCTTCGGCTCCAGCACGGCCATCTGGAAAATCTCGTTGCGCTTCTTCTCGCCACCCGAGAAACCTTCGTTGACGGCACGATGCAGCAGCTCGTCGGAGATCTGCATGATCTTCAGCTTCTCGCGCACCAGCTTGAGGAACTGCATGGAATCCAGCTCTGGCTCGCCACGCTGCTTGCGTTGCGCATTGAGCGCGGCACGCAGGAAATAGGTGTTGTTCACGCCCGGAATTTCCACCGGGTACTGGAAGGCCAGGAACAGACCTGCAGCGGCGCGCTCTTCGGGCTCCAAGGCGAGCAAATCGCGACCCTCGAAGATCACCGAACCTTCGGTCACTTCATAGCCGTCGCGGCCGGAAAGCACGTTACCCAGCGTGGACTTGCCTGCGCCGTTGGGCCCCATGATGGCGTGCACCTCACCCGGATTCACGGTCAGCGTGAGTCCCTTGAGAATGTCTTTGCCCTCGACGCGGGCGTGCAGGTTTTCGATCTTCAGCATGTTGTTTCCTGTTGCGGCATTCAGCGACGACGCCACGTTTCGTTAATCCGTTTCAGGTGTTGATTTGGTAGGAGCCGGCGCAAACGTCGCCTTCTTGCGCACCCTTCAACCACGCGCGCAGCTCTTCGATGCGTTTGCGGGTCATCGCTTCGAGTTCATTGTTGGCACACATGGGATAGACGCTGCCGTACTCGAGGCTCTTGTCGCTTGCGGGATAACGCGCTTCCAGCTCGGCATCGCGAAATGCCACCCACGCTTTCTGCGCCGTGCGCAGTTTCGCGGTGAACACTTTGTCCGAGGCGTACTTGGCGAGCACCTGCTGGTAGACCTGATTGAGTTCCTTGTCCGCTACCGCCAGGCTTTGGGACGCGCATGCATCCATCGCGGCTTGCGACTGCGCGTTGTCCATGCATTTGTCGCCCGACGATGCTGCCGCAGCCGCTGCGGTCGCTGGCGTCGTAGAGGCGGTAGAGATACCGCCGAAAGCCAAAGCAAAAGCTGCCAAGCAAAGCTTTGTGGAGAGTTTCATCCAACCGCTCCTTCCAGCGAAATTTCGAGAAGTTTCTTCGCTTCGACCGCGAACTCCATCGGCAGCTCGCGGAACACCTGCTTGCAGAAACCGTCAACGATCATCGATACCGCGTCTTCCTCACCGATACCGCGCGAGCGGCAGTAGAAGAGTTGGTCGTCGGAAATCTTGGATGTGGTCGCCTCGTGTTCGACGATGGCGCTTGGGTTTTTCACTTCCATGTACGGGAAGGTGTGCGCACCGCACTTTTTGCCGATCAGCAGCGAATCGCACTGGGTGTAGTTGCGCGCGCCCTCGGCACCCTTCTCCACCTTCACCAAGCCGCGATAGCTGTTGGAGCTACGGCCGGCACTGATGCCTTTGGAGACAATCTTGGACTTGGTGCCCTTGCCGATGTGGATCATCTTGGTGCCAGTGTCGGCCTGTTGGCGATGATGCGTCAGCGCCACCGAGTAGAACTCGCCGACCGAACGATCGCCGCGCAATACGCAACTGGGGTATTTCCAGGTGATTGCCGAACCGGTTTCGACCTGCGTCCAGGAAATCTTGGAATCGTCGCCACGGCAGTCGCCGCGCTTGGTGACGAAGTTGTAGATGCCGCCGCGACCTTCTTCGTCGCCGGGATACCAGTTCTGTACGGTGGAATATTTGATCTGCGCTTTTTCCAGCGTGACCAGTTCCACCACCGCTGCATGCAGCTGATTCTCGTCGCGCATCGGCGCAGTGCAGCCTTCGAGGTAGGACACGTAAGCGCCCTCTTCCGCGATGATCAGCGTGCGCTCGAACTGGCCGGTGTGGCCGGCGTTGATGCGGAAATACGTGGACAACTCCATCGGGCAACGCACGCCCTTGGGAATGAACACGAACGAACCATCCGAGAACACTGCCGAGTTCAGCGCGGCGAAATAGTTGTCGCCTGTCGGTACGACGCTGCCAAGATACTTTTGCACGAGTGCGGGATGCTCGCGGATCGCTTCGCTCATCGAGCAGAAGATCACGCCAGCTTCGGCCAATTCCTTGCGGAAGGTCGTACCAACCGAGACGGAATCGAACACCGCATCAACCGCAACACCAGCCAGCCTCGCGCGCTCGTGCAACGGCACGCCGAGCTTGTCATAGGCTTCCAGCAACTTAGGATCGACATCGTCCAGCGACTTCGGACGATTCTTCGGCGAGGCGTAATAGCTGATCGCCTGGAAGTCGATCGGAGCGATATTGAGCTTCGCCCAATGCGGCGTCGGCATGGTCAGCCAGTGGCGATAGGCCTTTAGTCGCCACTCGGTCATCCACTCAGGCTCGCCTTTCAATGCCGACAACTGGCGCACGGTGTCTTCGGAAAGACCCGGCGGAAGGCTGTCGGTTTCGATATCCGTGATGAAGCCGGCTTCGTAGCGACGGCCGAGCGCGGCGGCGACGTCGGCGTTGTCGCGCAGCACGGCGGGGCTATCGTTTTCGATGGTCATGATGCTGTCCTGCCTTTCAATTCGGTAAGCGCGACGGTGGCCACGGGCGAGTGCACGGGCGGCCGCAACATGTCGGCCAGGCTCATCGTGCGCAATGCGTTATCCAAGACGTTGTTGATGCGCTGCCAGCTGCCGCGCACGCCGCACTGCGCTTCGCGATCGCAATGCCCTTCGCTCAAGCTGCATTCGGTCATGCCCAGCGGACCTTCCATCGCCTCGACGATCTCCGCCACGCTGATCTCACGCGCCGGCCGCGCCAGGCGGTAGCCGCCGTTGACGCCACGGAAGGAGTCCACCAGCCCGGCGTGCCCCAACGACTTCAGCAATTTGCTGACGGTGGGCAATTCCAGGTGGGCCTCTTCGGCGATCTGGGCGGTACTGAGGACATCGTCAGGATGCGCGGCGATGCAAGTCATCACCACGGTGGCGTAATCCGTCAGTCGGCTGACACGGAACATGGGGAGGTCACCGCGTTAATCCAGACTAAAATGGTACAGATTGCGCGCCCGATGGTCAATGTGGCCGCTCTGTCGCCGCCGTAATTTGCACTATCATGGTGCATTAGACGCACCATTTTAGCCGCATTTGGTGCCAAAGCCAGATCCTTCATGCCGCAAGGAATGGCTTGATAGCGCCATTTCTCCTCACCTCAATGCCGCTGGCACGCATTCTGCTGTGTTGCAACAAATCGTCCTATGGGGAGCAACCGCGCATGAAGTGGATTACCGCGATCATCAAGCCCTTCACGCTGGACGACGTCCGGGAGGCCCTCGGCGAAGCCGGGGTGCAGGGCATGACCGTGACCGAGGTCAAAGGCTTCGGCCGGCAGCGCGGACACACCGAGCTTTATCGCGGCGCGGAGTACGTCGTCGATTTCTTGCCCAAACTGAAAATCGAACTCGCCGTCGCCGACGAACAAGTCGACATGGCGATCGAAGCCATCACCAAAGCCGCCCGCACCGGCAAGGTCGGCGACGGCAAGATCTTTGTGAGCGAGTTGGAACAAGTCATCCGTATCCGCACGCAGGAGGTCGACGCCGATGCGCTTTGAACGAGGGATGGGAAAGAGTGCGATACGCGTGCTGTTCGTCGCCCTGCTGGGTTTGAGTTTTGCGACACCTGCTTTTGCACAGGCAACGCCAGCGCCGACGCTCAACAGCGGCGATACCGCCTGGATGATCGTGGCCAGCGCCTTCGTATTGATGATGACGATTCCCGGCGCTGCGCTGTTCTACGGCGGCATGGTGCGCGCCAAGAACCTGCTTTCGGTGATGATGCAGTGCATGGCGATCACGTCGCTGGTGACGGTGCTGTGGATGGTGTTCGGCTATTCGATGGCATTCAGCACCGAAGGCATGCAGGCTGGCGTGACCAACCTGCATTCGTTCATAGGCGGCTTGGATCGCGCGCTGCTCGCCGGAATGACGCCAACATCGCTGTATCAGACAGTGCCTGAAAGCGTGTACGTGATGTTTCAGCTGACCTTCGCCATCATCACGCCGGTGTTGATCGTCGGCGCTTATGCAGAGCGCATGAAGTTCAGCGCCATGCTTTGGTTCAGCGGCCTTTGGCTCACCCTCGTCTATCTGCCGATCGCACACATGGTGTGGAGCGGCCCTGGCTCCCTGCTCGGCGACCTGGGCGTGCTCGATTTCGCGGGCGGCACGGTAGTGCATATCAATGCAGGTATCGCGGGCCTCGTCGCATGCCTGGTGCTGGGCAAGCGCCGCGGCTTTCCGCACACGCATATGCCGCCGCATAACCTCGGCTATACCGTGATCGGCGCGAGCCTGCTGTGGCTCGGTTGGTTCGGCTTCAACGCCGGTTCGGCGGTGGCGGCAAACGGCACGGCGGGCATGGCCATGCTGGTGACGCAGATCGCCACGGCTGCAGCGGCGATCGGCTGGGTCACGGTGGAATGGATCGTGCACAAGCGCGCCAGCGTATTGGGTATCGCATCCGGTGCGGTGGCTGGGCTTGTGGCGGTCACACCCGCAGCCGGAACAGCGGGGCCTGCGGGCGCACTACTTATTGGCTTCGTCGCGGGCGCTGTCTGCTTTTTCACCGCCACCAAGCTGAAGCACAAGCTCGGTTACGACGACACGCTGGATGTGTTCGGCGTACACGCCATCGCTGGCATCATCGGCGCCCTGCTCACCGGTCCCTTCGCCGCAGCGAAGCTCGGTGGTTTCGGCACGGTAGTTTCACCGCTTGCGCAGTTGTGGATCCAGGCAAAGGGCGTGGGCTTCACCATTGTCTGGAGCGGCGTATTGAGCTGGGTCATCCTGAAGCTGGTCGACCTCACCATCGGGCTGCGCGTCACTGCCGAACAGGAGCAGATCGGCCTGGATATCGCCGAGCACGAAGAGCGGGCATACAACCTCTCCTGAGTACCAGAGCCTGTGCGTCGACGGCGCACAGGCTCTAAGCTGTTCGGGTGTTTTCAACGAACGAGCTTATGGACCACCCACACGACCGTGCCGCCGCCCGCCTCGCCTGGACGCGTGCAGCCCTAGGCGACAGCACGCTGACGCTGGAACCGGCCTCGGCCGATGCAAGTTTTCGCAGCTATTGGCGCACGCATCACGATGGCCAGAGCTGGATCGTGATGGACTCCCCGCCCGCACAAGAAGATCCTCGCCCGTGGCTGGCCATCGGCCACCGCCTCGCTGCGGCCGGGCTGCATGTGCCCACCGTGCGCGACAAAGATCTGGAACAAGGTTTCCTGCTGATCGAAGACTTGGGTTCACGGCTGTATTTGTCTGAGTTGAACGACAGCAGCGCGGATGCACTCTACGGTGATGCGATGAACGCACTGCTGCACATGCAAACGCGGATGGACTATCACGACTTGCCGCCGTTCGATCGCGATGTCGTGATGCGCGGATTGGAAGTGATGCCGGAATGGTTTCTCGGTCGGCATCTAGGCCATACACCCAACCACGATGAGCAGAAGGTGCTGCAAGCCGCCTTCGATGTCGTGCAGAAAAACATGCTCGAGCAACCGCGTTGTTTCGTCCACCGCGATTTCCACAGCCGCAACCTGCTGATCGTCGAACGCAACAGTCCGGGTGTGATCGATTTTCAGGGCGCATTGGCTGGACCGCTGACGTATGACCTCGCCTCCCTGCTGCGCGATGGCTATATCGCCTGGAAGCGTGAACGCGTCGAGACGTGGGTCGAGTCGTATCGGCAACGGCTTATTGACGCTGGTGTGATCGATGCACAGATCGACCGCGAACGTTTCCTGCGCTGGTTCGATCTGACCGGACTGCATCGCCATATCCGCGTGCTAGGGCAGTTCTATCGGCTGTGGTATCGCGACGGCAAACCCGGCTATCTCGCCGACGTGCCGCGCGTGTATCACTACGTCGTTTCCGTCGCGCGCAGCTATCCCGAATTGACTGACTTCGTGGCGCTGCTCGAACGTCACGCGCATGGCCGAGACCTGACACAGGTGGCTAACGCATGAGACACGCCCTGATCTTCGCCGCAGGCCTGGGCGAGCGCATGCGTCCGTTGACAGATCACACGCCTAAGCCGTTACTCATGGCGCGCGGCAAGCCACTGATCGTGTGGCATCTGGAAAAACTCGCAGCGATCGGCGTGCACTATGTCGTGATCAACACGTCGCATCTAGCTGATCAATTCCCCGACGCGCTCGGAGATGGCTCGCGCTGGGGCTTGCGCATCCGCTACGCCTACGAAGGCGCAGTTCCACTCGAAACCGGCGGCGGCATGCTCAATGCGCTTGAATTCTTAGGGTCGGAACCGTTTATCGCCGTGAATGGCGATGTGTGGACCGATGCCGATTTCGATGCTCTACCGACAGAACCTGTTGGCGTTGCGCATTTATTGATGGTCGACAACCCATCTCATCATCCATATGGCGACTTTGCGCTCGACGCCAGCGGCAAGTTACACAACGAGGGTGAGTCACGTCTGACCTATAGCGGCATCGGCGTCTATCGCCGTGCATTGCTGGACGAATGGCAAGCCGTTATCCCCGATAGCCCCGATGCCCACGCCAAACCGCCGCGCTTCAAAATCGCGCCGTTACTGCGTGCAGCGATCGATCGGGGGAAAATTAGCGGCAGCCATCATCACGGTATCTGGACCGACGTTGGCACACCGGAGCGTTTAGCGACGCTCAACGCACAGACCTAAACGTTTTGTCGCCTTGGCGAAAATCACTGTGACGAACTAAGCAGCACGCTCAAAACGCCTAAGGTGCAGACGCATCACCAGCAGTTGGATGCGGCGCAGGAGCCTCGACATCCGCCTGCTCCTGCGAAAGCGCCGCGTCCTGCGCCTGTTTGGTCATCATGATGATGCTGATGCGCCGGTTGATCGGATCACTTGGATCGACCTTATCGAACGGCACGGATGCGGCCAGCCCCACCACGCGGGCAATCTTGTCTTCCACTAAGCCGCCGTCCAACAACGCGCGACGCGCAGCATTCGCGCGATCGGCAGAAAGCTCCCAGTTGCTATAACCGTGTTCGCCGTTGTACTGCGCATCATCGGTGTGACCGGAGATGCTGATCTTGTTCGGCGCCTGATCGATAAAGCCCGCAAGCTCGTGAAGAATGGCACCTGTATAGGGTTTCAGTGTCGCGCTACCCGTGTCGAACATCGGCCGGTTCTGTTTGTCGACGATCTGAATACGCAAGCCTTCAGGCGTGATATCGAGCAGCAGCTGATCCTTGAAGGGTTCCAGTGCCTGGCTTTTTTCGATCGCAGCATGCAGTTGCTGCATGAGGTTTTCGAGGCGTTCTTTTTCTCGCTCGCGCGCCAGCTTTTCCACATCCGGCGCATCGGCGCGCGTTGCAGAGCGCCGATCCTTGCCCGGCCCATGCGGCATGTCCATGGCGCCACCGAGCTTGATCGCGCTATCACTTGCGCCGCCGGGCCCCATCTTGCCGGGTGGCGCTATCGATGCATTACCCGGCTTCATGCTGGGATTTTTAAAATACTCGGAGATAGCCGCGCGTTGCTGACGCGAGCCGACACCGATCAGCCACATCACCAGAAAGAATGCCATCATCGCCGTTACGAAGTCGGCGTATGCGACTTTCCAGGCGCCCCCGTGATGACCGTGTTTTTTGCGCCGAACGCGACGCACTACGATCAGTTGCTCGGGCTCTTGCTCGCTCACGCCGGCGCCCCAGCACGGGCACCTTTAAGGTGTTCTTCGAAGTCCTGAAAATTCGGCCGCGTGTGCGCCGACAAAGTCTTACGCGCAAATTCCACCGCCACCTTGGGGTTGTATCCGCGCAGCGAAGCCAGCAACGCCACCTTCACGCACTCGAACGCTTTGCCATCTTCGTGCACACGATTCTCCATCGCGGCGCCGAGCGGCCCGACGAAGCCATAGCAAAGCAAGATACCCAGAAAGGTGCCAACCAGCGCGCCCGCGATATGTTCGCCGATCTGGGAAGTATCGCCACCGAGTTGCGACATGGTCGTCACAATGCCAAGCACGGCAGCCACGATACCGAATCCGGGCAGCGCGTCGGCCATCTTCATCACCGCGAGTGCAGGCGCTTCGACTTCCTGTTGATGCGTTTCCAACTCCACTTCCAGCAATTGTTCTAGCTCATGCGGATTCATGTTGCCGCCAACAATCAAGCGCAAGCAATCGGTGATGAATTCGATCAGGTGATGTTCCTTCACCAGGCGCGGATACGCGGAAAAAACTGGACTCGCCTGCGGATCTTCAATATGCGACTCCAACGCCAACAGACCCTGTTTGCGCATGAGACTGAAGATGTCGTAGAGCAACGCGAGCAGATCCACGTAATCCTGTCGTCGATATTTAGGGCCTTTGAACAAAGCTACGATGTTGCTGAGGGCTTCTTTCACAATCTTGGCGGGATTGGCCGAGAGGAAAGCGCCGACGGAACCACCGCCGATGATCATCAGCTCGTAGGGTTGCCATAGCGCAAGGATGTGCCCGTGCGACAGCACGTAGCCACCCAGCACGCAGGAAATCACCACCAGGGAACCGACGAGGACAAGCATGTGGACTCCATCCAGGACTTGATGTCCTAGTCCTGCTTATCGACCGGTGGACCGTGAAGTTTAGGAATAAAAATCGCAGTGCAGCAGAGCGTCATGCGTGCGACTTTCTGTTGCATGGAAATGACGTATCACGTCACCTGCGGCAGCTCCTGCCGACCTTCATCTACCTCTAAAACGGCAACGGCCCGGTGTTAGCCGGGCCGTTACGCGGATATCGCTTGGTTGTCGGCACCATCATGGGCGACGCGCCAGCTCCGGATTTTCTTTGGTCACCGGCATCAGATCCTTCTTCGACACACCCAGCCACAGCAGCAGCGGGCTAGCCACGAAGATCGACGACAAGGTACCGACCAGGATGCCGATCAGCATGGTGATTGCAAAGCCATGCACCGACGGACCACCGAAGAAGAACAGAGCCGCCATCGCGATACTGGTGAACAACGAGGTGATGATGGTTCGCGACAGCGTGCTGTTGATCGAGCGGTTGAGAATTTCTTCCGGATCGGCCTTGCGCGAAGAGCGGAACAATTCGCGGATACGATCGAACACCACCACTTTGTCATTGATCGAGTAACCGATCACCGCCAGTACGGAAGCCAACACGGTGAGATCGAATTCGCGTTGAACCAGCGAAATCACGCCGAGCGTCACCAACACGTCATGCAACTCGGTAGCCAGTGCCGCGATCGCGAAGCGGCGCTCGAAACGAATCCATAGATAGATGCCGATGCCGAGGATCACGAAGATCGCTGCTGTCACACCATCGCTACGTAACTGCTCACCCACCTGTGGGCCGACGTAGTTGCGGCCAGCAACCTTGGCGTCGGGACGCGATGCCTGCAACGCCTTGGTAACGTCATTGGCGATCAGGTCCAGATTCGGCGACTTGCCTTCCTGCACGGTGTATTGTTTATCGTCCTTGGGCTGAAAACGAATCGATACCTGGCGCGTACCGCCGACGCTCTGCACGATGGCGTTTTCGATCCCGCCCTTGTCCAACGCGGCACGCGCGTCTTCGACCGAAACCGGCTGATCGTAAGTAGCATCGATGCTGACACCACCAGTGAAATCCAAGCCGTAATTGAGCCCGCGGGTCAGGAGCAGTGCAACCGACGCGACCATCAGAAAGATCGCGATACCGACACTGATCTTTCTCAGACCGAGGAAGTGAACGTTGCTGTTATGACTGAAAATTTCCATGTGCTTCCCCGATTACACCGACAGCGTCTTGAGTTTGCGGCCGCCGTGGATCAGCGCGGTAATCGCGTGGGTGACCGTGACCGAGGTAAACATCGACGTCAGGATACCGATCAGCAGCGTGACGCCGAAGCCCTTGATCGGGCCCGAGCCCATCGTGGTCAGCGCCAGCGCAGCGATAAGGTGGGTGACGTTGGCGTCGAGAATGGTCGCCCAGGCTTTTTCGTAACCTGCGCGAATCGCCGCCAGCGGAGTGGAACCATTACGCAGTTCCTCACGCACGCGCTCGCAGATCAGCACGTTCGCGTCGATCGCCATACCCAACGTCAGCACGATACCGGCGATGCCCGGCATGGTCAGCGTTACGCCGATCATCGACATTACCGCCACCAGGATCACCAGATTGAAGAACAGCGCTACGTCAGCCACCAGGCCGAAAAGCTTGTAGTAGATCGCGGCAGCCACAAGCACGAGGCCCAAGCCCAACAGCACCGCCTTCAAACCCTTGTCGATGTTGTCCTGACC
>OUNK010004321.1_pt1 | contig 21830 bp, 16 predicted proteins | sample 1755341 | NCBI WGS metagenome assembly OUNK01 (sample SAMEA3914788, study PRJEB12502) | metagenome | biome: forest; material: soil | place: Canada | collected 2011-07-03 | depth 0.1 m | reverse complement strand
TAGGCCATGAAATCACCGGTGAGGTGATCGAGTGCGGCTCGGATGTGGAGTACATCCAAAACGGCGATCTCGTGACTGTTCCCTTCAATGTCGCTTGCGGCCGTTGCAACACGTGTCGCGAGCAGCATACCGGTGTCTGCCTCAATGTCAATCCCGGTCGTGCGGGCGGAGCCTACGGGTATGTCGACATGGGCGGATGGGTTGGCGGACAGGCCGAGTACGTGCTCGTACCCTATGCCGATTTCAACTTGATCAAGTTCCCGGACAAGGCGCAGGCAATGTCCAAGATCAAGGATTTGACGATGCTCTCCGATATCCTGCCCACGGGCTTCCACGGTGCAGTCACCGCAGGGGTTGGCGTCGGCTCGATCGTCTATGTTGCTGGTGCCGGACCGGTTGGACTTGCCGCCGCCGCTTCCGCACAGATTCTCGGTGCGGCCGCCGTCATGATTGGCGACATGAATCAGGACCGCCTGAAGCACGCAGCGAATGTTGGCTTCACTCCTATCGACCTTACCCAGAGCGACAATCTCAGTGACCTCATTGCGAAGGTCGTGGGCAGGCCAGAGGTCGACGCGGCGATCGATGCCGTCGGCTTCGAAGCTAAGGCTCAGGGCAAGGGCGGGGAAGAGGCTCCTGCAACCGTACTCAACTCACTCATGACGGTCGTTAAAGCCGCCGGCGGGATTGGCATCCCAGGCCTTTACGTCACCGAGGATCCGGGGGCCAAGGACGGCGCTGGCAAGACGGGCAACTTGAAGATGCGTTTCGGTCTTGGATGGGCAAAGTCGCACCGATTCTATACAGGTCAGACTCCCGTACTGAAATATAACCGGCAGTTGATGCAGGCTATCCTGTACGATCGTCTGCCCATCGCCAAGATCGTCAATGCTACGGTCATTCCGCTCAGCGATGCACCCCAGGGCTACGCCGCTTTCGATTCTGGAGTGGCCAAGAAGTTCGTCTTGGATCCGCATGGATTGCTCAAGGCCAACTAGGGCTCCTCGCATGTGCATTCAGGCGTCTGATATAGCTATCAAATAATTTCGACAATCGAGCGTTAAAGAGGCCGCTGGGGGTTCGGGAACATGGGACTAGAATTCGCGCCACGGAGGATCGAGTACTCAAGTCGAGGCAAGGCAGAGGCGGATATAACTCGCGCCCCAGAATCCGGAAGTATCGAGGAGTTAATTGCAGAAAATGAGCGGTTGCAATTGGTCATCGTCGAATTACTCATAAAAAACGAGTATTTACGTATCAGGCTGCAACACGAGAAAAGCATTTAGCTCTGAAACCGTCGTTCGATAACAGGTGGATGCAGCGGTTGCGTTTTCGCCGGTTACCGATCTGGCGCCTACCGGAACGAGCTGGGAGACCCGCGCCGGGGCCGATCCCTACTTCCTCCGTGCGCAGGCAGTCGAGCTCGTGCGCTCCTATCTGGGCGGCCCTGACGCGGATCCAGCTCCGGGATTTCGATGGCATCGTGGACTCCATCGCCAGCGCGGCGGGCTCCCGGCAGGCGCTTCTGCCTCCTCAGAACGTAAGCGCGCCTCCTCCGACCCGACGGCTGGCGCAAGTCGGCGGGCGGAGAATACGCCGACCTATGGCCCGAAAGAGTCATCGAAATCACGAAGGTGTCATTGAAGACGCATGTGGATCAGGCTAAGCTCGGTGAATTGAGCAAGGCTGAGAGACACCACAATGGAAACGCCTGCCGCCCCGCTCGTTGTACAAGAGCCCAGGCCCTCGGCCCTCAGTGACGACAACAGCCGTCTAGGTCTATTCGTCCCAAGCAGGGAGAACGCGCTTATGTCTACCTCGTGTAGAGGCCTCGTTCGCGCCTTCACCGTCATTTTTCTCGTCTTCTCCATTGCTGGGATTCCGGGTCGACTCCGGGCTCAGACGTTTCCTGCATTAACCGCCGTTGGCGCCATTCGCTCCCTCAGCTCGGATCAAGCGAGTCAGGCTCATCCGGTGCGGTTACGTGGCATAGTTACCGCGGTCACGGACTGGAGGTTTTCGTTCTTCGTCCAAGATGTCACCTCCGGAATCTTCGTCGAGCGCATGCACGATTCTCCGCAGCTTAAGGCCGGACAGTTCGTAGAAGTACGCGGTGTCACGGGGCCGGGGAACTTCGCACCCATCGTCATCACGGACAACGTGACGGTGCTGGGCAAGAGGAAGATGCCGCCCGCCCGCTTCTTGGAATTAGACAAGCTAGCCGGAGGCAAACAGGATAGTCAGTGGATCGCTCTCCGTGGAATCGTGCACTCCGCGGTCGTAGAACCAAGCAGGGGACGCCGCCCCGTGCTCTTCTTGGATCTTGATATCGGTGCGGGCAACATGGTGAAGGTATGGGTGCGCGACTTTTCCGAAGCTGGGTGGCGGCGCCTGCCTGGCGCCACGATTTCGGTTCGCGGCGTCTGCGGTACCGGTTTCAATGACAAACGACAGTTCGCGGACCTACGCTTGTACGTTTCGAGCCTAGAGGATGTCAAGGTAGAGCGGCCCGCTCCCGCAGACTTGTTTGATCTTCCTATGCGGTCTGTCGGCACCCTGCTTCAGTTCGGCGACACGGATCGATTCATCCGGCCGGTCAAGGTGAGCGGAGTGGTCACCTTGACCCAACCCGACCAGGGCCTCTACCTCCAAGATGGAGCCCAGGGAGTCTACGTGCAGAGCAGGCAAGCTGCTCAAGTCGCCGTTGGCTCACGCCTGGAGGTGGTGGGTTTCCCCGTTTTCGGCCGCTACGCCGCGACCTTAGAAGACGCTCTGCTTCGGGTGGTGGGCGCAGCGCACCCCGTCGCTGGCGTCGTGCAAACAGCCGCCGCCATGATCGTCGAGAGGGATGGCTTTCCCGCAGCCCCCTACGACTCGGTCCTGGTGCAACTCAAAGGCCGTCTGATCGAGGAGATCCCCAGCGTCGATGAAGATGTGTTGTTCCTTCGGGACGGCAACACCTTCTTCACCGCCCGGCTCCCCCGATCCGGGCAGAAGCGCCACGTCCTGTCCCCCGGAAGCCTGGTGAGCATCACCGGCGTCTGCCTGGCAAAGGCCGATTCTGCACACGATGCACGTTCGTTCGAAATTTTCCTACGCTCGCCCGCGGACCTCGTTGTCCTTGAACGCACCTCGTGGTGGACCGCGGCCCATGCTTGGTCGGTGGTGGCATTCCTCCTTTCGGTCGTGCTTGGTTTGGTTGGCTGGCTGGCCATCCTACAGCGGCAAGCCGGCTTGCGCCACTTGGCGGTGAGCGATCATCTCACCGGCCTCTACAACCGCCGGGGATTTCTCTTCTTAGCTGAGCATCAGTGGCAATTGGCATTGCGCAAGAAGATGGCGGTTGCGCTCTTCTACATCGACCTGGACCACTTCAAGGAGATAAATGATTCGATGGGTCACAAGGAGGGTGATCTCGCGCTCCAGACAGTGGCCGCAGTGCTGCGCGAATCCTTTCGCAAAACCGACCTGATTGGACGCTTGGGGGGCGATGAGTTCGCCATAATGACGCTGGATACAGCGCACTCCCCGGCCCAGTTAGAGCAACGGCTCGAAAAAAAGCTGCAGGAGAGTAATCAGAAAATCGATTCCTTCCAGCTTTCCCTCAGTACCGGCGTTCTCAACTGCGATGACTCACTGAAAGACTCGAGTATTGAAGACTTATTGGCTCACGCCGACGCACTTATGTACCAGCACAAGAGCGTTCGTAAGCAGCAGCGCACGTCCGGAACAGTACCGATCACGGCCGCGCTATGAAGGACAGAATTGTCTGGATTACGCGAGCGGACGGATGGAATATTTATTTCAGCCAGAAGTGGATGGACTATACGGGCCTGACACTTGAGGAGAGCCTCGGCCATGGATGGAACAAGCCCATTTCATCCAGACGATCAGCAGGCCGCCTGGGATGCGTGGAAACAGGCGGTTAGCACGGTTGACGGTGTCTACCGGATCGAAAGTCGACTTCGCCGCGCAGATGGTGTCTACCGTTGGTGGTTGCTCATGGGTGTGCGTCAACTTGATTTCGACGGAACTACCGTCAAGTGGTTTGGGACGTGTACCGATATTCATGAGCGCAATGAAGCCGAATCAGAACTTCGCCGGAGCGACGAGAAACTGCGGCTGCTGGTCGCCGGAGTCAAAGATCATGCCATCTACATGCTCGATGGACTCATCTCCACATGGAATGAGGGTGCGGAAGCGATCAAAGGGTACCCGTCTGAAGACATTGTTGGGCGCCACCTGAGAACGTTTTACACACCTGAACAGGTCGCGCGAGGTGAGCCTGAACGACAACTCAGCATCGCCGCAGATAAAGGCCACTTTGAAGAGGAGGGTTTGCGTGTCCGGAAGGATGGATCAAGCTTCCTCGCGGAGATTGTTATAACGGCGTTGCCTCAAGCAAATCTTGTACAACCTGTTGAGCAACGCGGTGAAGTTTACGCCGAAGTCTGGCCGAATCACCATCGATTGCCGCGAAGATGGAAGTTCGGTTTGCATCTCGGTAGCGGATACGGGCGTCGGCATTCGAGTCGAGGATCGTGCGGTTATCTTCGAGGAGTTCCAGCAGATCGAGGGACCTGCTGGGGCATCCAGGAAGGCACCGGCCTAGGGCTGTCGATCACCAAACGCCTAGTGGAGCAACAAGGAGGCACAATTTCGCTAGAAAGTGAGGTGCCGGCATGCCAATGCAAGGTGATCGAGAAAACATCTTGCATGCGGGGTTCGATGGCTACCTCGCGAAGCCGAGCAATGCGCGTGATCTCGCCAATGCTAGGTTCGAGTCCTACCTCAGGAGCCATAAAATCAGTAAGTTACGACCCCAATCCGAGGGATTGGGTTTTTGATTTTAAGGTTGGTGGCTGTTGCTCTAATCAGTAACTACACTGCACTGCGTTAGATGCGCGGACAGGTATGCTCCGTGACCGTCAGAAGGCAATTTTCGCCGCCCCCTAGTCGCGAGATCTTGGAAGATAAACCTTGACAATAAGGCACTCACATATAAATCTCAGTATTAGGCAATCTGTCTAGCTAAACAGGTCACTGCAACTGAACGGGTGGCTGAAAGCGGAGGCACACCTCTTGAGACCGCGAACGTCACAGCGCCAAGCCGTTCCAGCGGGATATCTGGAATCAATCCAATTTTTCTGGTTTCCGACTCCCTGCATTATATTATTTGCAGCCTTGCCGACTCGCGCCCAAGAGAGCTATACAGAATGTCTTTGTCTGACCCCCTCCCGTCCAAGACGGCATGGGAGGCAGAGAGCTTCAAAAGCGCATGGGAGATTCTGAAAAGGCACCAAATACGCCATCGGTACCGGACGCCCTGCATCCCCCTTGAGGTCACTTGTGGCCAAGCATGGGAGAAGCCCCAGCCCTCAACCAAGTTTGAAATCCTCGGGAAGAGCCGCCGCTGCCGCAAAGGCCTGCGCTAAGAGCGAGTCCATTAGAGGCACGATAAGGGCTGTACTTTCGGCCGGTGGGATGCACTCAGATGGGGGAACTATGCCACGCTCCGGGTGCTGCCAACGCGCTCGAACCCTCAAATCCAGAAAGGAGGCCGGTCTTGAGATCCAGAATCGGCTGAAACCAGGGAAGGGTCTCATGATTATCAATAGCTGTGCGCAGTTCTATAGGCATCGAAAATGATATCGGAGTATGGTGAGAAAAATAAGGCGCACCTTCTGCGGTCGGCAAGCCCCGCGCTTGCTGGGTCTTCATGGACGAAACGTAAGGACTCTCGAATGATCTCCGGAAAAGACGGGTGCAGAGGACGTAGTAATGCAACCAAAGTCGAGGCTAAGGACACCGGAAAAGGCGTCAAGACCGGTACGGGAAAGCTTCCGAAGAGTTGGAATTCGGTAAGCGAGAATTCGGGGACAGGGACCAGATGTAGGCGGGGGCCTTCATGTGGGTGTTCGGGTCATGGTTTCTCGTTCCCGCCATTTACCTGACTACTCGATTCTTGGCCAACAATCGACTCGTGAACGAGAAGACGGACTGGAGAGACTCGTGCGCTGGCTCAGTGGCATATTCGCGTTCGTCGGAGAGGTCGGGCTGTTTAGCCTTCGGGTTGTCGTTGATGCACTCAGACCTCCGTTTGAACTTGTCCAGCTTGGCCGTCAGCTAGTAGAAGTAGGAAACAAATCCCTCGCCCTCATCATCGTGTCCGGCTTCGCCCTGGGAGCCGTCATGACTCTCCACACAAGAAGCACTCTCGTGATGTTTGGCGCCACGGCGATGATACCGGCCGTGCAGGCAGTATCCTTCTTCGTCGAAATTGGGCCATTGGTAGCGGGACTGCTGCTCGCGGGTCGAGTCGGCTCGGGAATCGGTGCGGTCCTTGCGAACATGAGGGCCTCTGAGCAGATTGACGCGATTGAATCGCTGTCGATTGACTCGTTCAAGTTTCTGGTGGTGCCTCGAGTCCTGGCCTGCGTTATCGCTCTTCCCCTCCTTACGCTTTTCATGGATTTCGCAGGCTTGCTCGGAGGCTTCCTCTCAGAAGAGCTCTCCTCGCACATAGCGCCGACACTCTACCTCGATCGAGCCTTTGACTATCTTCAGTGGGCGAACTTCATCGCGCCGACTCTGAAGACCGCCGTATTCGGTTTCATTATCGGCTCCGTCTCTTCCTACTTTGGCTATACGACGGACAAGGGGGCACAGGGCGTCGGCGAAGCTGCTACCAACAGTGTTGTTCTATCGTCCCTGCTCATCATTGTCGCTGACGTATTGCTGATCAAGTGCATCTTCTTCCTCTTCCCGGAGACGGCCATATGAGCGAGACCCCGACGATCGCGGTGGAATTTAAGCATGTGATAAAGTCGTTCGGTCCAAAACGTGTATTGAATGACGTGTCTTTTCATATCGATCAAGGTCAGGCCTTGTGTCTGCTCGGTCGCAGCGGTACTGGTAAGAGCGTAGCCCTCAAACTGATCATGGCTCTTATGCGACCCGAATCGGGAGAGGTTTGGGTTGATCAGGACAACGTCGTCGGTATGGGCGAGAAACATCTGTCTCTCGTTCGCAGAAAGATGGGATATCTGTTTCAGGATGCTGCTCTCTTCGATTCCCTGACCCTCTATGAAAACCTTGCGCTACCACTCAGCAGACTGACGAGGAAATTGAAGGACGAGATAGACGACGTGGTTCACCGTGTTCTTACCGACGTCGGCCTGGGAGCAGATAGTGCGAAATACCCATCCGCGCTCTCCGGAGGTATGAAGAAGAGGGCCGGCCTTGCCAGAGCGTTGGTACTTGAACCGAAGATTCTTCTGGCTGACGAGCCGAGCAGTGGCTTGGATCGTATCACCGCCTCTGAGATCGATGAGCTTCTTATGCGGTGCAAGACCGAACACGGGACGGCTCTCATCATCGTGACACACGATGTGCACGGAGCCCGCAGGGTCGCTGACCGGGTCGGCGTGCTCGACAAAGGAAATCTTGTCGCCTTCGGCTCGGTAGACGAGGTGAGCCAGAGCGAAAACGAAGTCGCTCGCAAACTGATTACGGAGTGAAGCAATGTCTAGACGATATCTTGCTGTAGGAGTCTTCATCATCGCCGGCGTGACGTTGTTCGCTCTCGGGATCTTTCTCGTTGGAAGTCGTCATGAGGCTTTCTCGCGCCACGTGCTGCTGTATACGGAGTTTGCCGATCTCGATGGCATAGCCAAGGGTTCGAAGGTGCAAGTAGCGGGCATGGATGCTGGCCAGGTGACGAAAATTGACGTACCAAATTCGCCAAGCGGTCATTTTCGCGTCCAGATGAGAATCGAGGAGTTGCTTCATGGCCTGGTCCGGACCGATTCGGTCGTCACGGTTGATACAGAGGGTGTGGTCGGTGACACATTCCTGACGATCCATTCCGGGTCTCCGAATGCGGCGATCGCACAAGCTGACTCGGTGCTGCAAAGCAAGCCTGCCGTAAGCATTTCCGACCTGCTGAATCACGGTCTCGGGATCATGAATGACGCGGACGCAACAATCAAGCAGGTGGGAGGCAAGTTGAACGCGGCACTCGACGGGGTCAATGGCGCGGTGGGTAACGCGAATGATCTGCTCGTAGGGCTCAAAGAGGGCCGCGGTCCAGCCGGCATGCTTCTCCGGGATGAGAAGATGGCAGGCCAGATTAGAGAGACCATGTCGAACGTGCAGTCGACAACCTCGAATCTCAACCTGGCCTCTGGCCGAGTCAACAGCCTCGTTGCAGACGTTCAACAGCGCCAACTACCTCAGAAGCTTGATGACACGATGATAGAAATTCATTCCGCGTCGACCCGCGCCGACGCAACCATTCAACAGGTCCAACAAAGCATGACCCAGGCGCTGGGGCCCGATGCAAATGGTGTCACGGCGGGTCAAAACATCAGCGAGGCTCTGACCAATGTCAATGCCGCGACGGGCAACATGGCTGAAGATACCGAGGCCCTCAAGCACAACTTCTTCTTCAAGGGTTTCTTCAATCGTCGCGGCTACTACGCACTGAGCAGTCTTTCTCCTGAGGAATACAGGCGAAGTAAGCTCTTTGGGAATACCCAGAGCCCACGCGCCTGGCTCCAGGCTGACGCTTTATTTCAGCATGGGCCACATGGCACAGAGGAGTTGAGTACGGACGGCAAGCGCGCGATCGATACCGTCGTTGAGTCATTTGGAGACGCGATTTTCACACGCCCTATCGTGATCGAGGGATATTCCGCTGCCGCGGTGCCGGCCGATGCTCTTTCCTGGTCTTATGCTCGCGCACAGCTCGTCCGAAATTACCTCGAGGCGCGATACCCATTCACTACTAAGAACGTGGGCGTGATGCCCTTGAGTGCGACTCCTCCGCCGGGATTGGGCCATGACCGTTGGTCTGGCATATGCATCCTGGTGGCCGAGAAGAAGTAATCTGTTCGCCCACGCGATCAAGAGCGATCCATGTTATTGACCGACCTCTTAAACTCGTAGAGGACGGACGCATCTTTGCCGACACGCCTGACCACTACGTCCCCTTTTGAGATCTGCAGGTCGGTAAATCCTAACGCGCGAAGTCCTCATAGCCCTCGCGCCTGAGGCGTCGTCGTCCAGCCGACGAGCTCCGCTCCTCCTCCAACGGAGATGACAAAAGACGTTGGATGGCCTTTGAACTCAAGATGCTGTAGATCGTGGTCATGGCCGGAGAGGTATAGATCGACATTGTGGCGCCGCGAGAGTCCTACTCCGCAGTCAACTTCAGGTTATCGCGATGCTTTCCATTGCTCAAGAAGGGATGGTGCGCTGCGACCGCTAAAAAGGGAGTGGTCCGGGGCTCTGCGAGCTCTGCTTTGAACCATGCCTGCTGCTCATCGTGCTGCTGCCTGGTGAGAACGAAGCACCATGGCCAAATGTCATGCCCCTTGCTCCCAGGAATATTCGAATCCAGGCATATGAGGTGGGAAGAGGCTTCTCCTTCGGCAGCTTCACGTTGTACCAGCTCCGTGGCATCGTCCAGCGAGAGCTCTGCCTGGTATACGCAAGCTCAGCCTCAACTTTGTTTCCGCGGAAAGTATCGTAATCGTGATTGACGAGCACTGCATATGCAGGACCAGGAAGGGACGATGAGCCTACATGCAATCAGCCCCAATGAAATCGGGCAGCTACCAACAACTTATGAAGATGACCACGGCAATCGAGCGACGCTCTAACCTTCGCTCTGCGATAGAGACTCAGGAACATGTCGCCTGGAAGTAGACAACCCGCGGTGATAGCGATACGTTGCGCCCTTGGTCTATCCAAGCATCCGTTCTCCAGAGCAACGGCTCGCAGATTCATCCGAAGAACTGTCGCCGGGTCGCCCCAGAAAGGTCCGCCGTCTTCTGAATCCAGATAGGTGTTGAAACACCCGTCACTCGTAGCGGCATTGAGCGCATGGTGGCACAGGTCTGTATGGGAGAAGTGGGTGCGGTCTGCGCACGTGAGGTCTCGTGCTTTGCGCGCAACGGCCGCGAGTGGCAAACAGACCAGCGCAATGACATACACGTTAGGCGGCGACATATGGATGCCATTCGAGGCGTTCGGCAGTGGGTGGGATACAACACAACAGCCAAGGCGATAAGAGGCGAAGGGCTGTCACGGCCTCCTGCGCTTCTTGAGGGCGAATTCAAGAAGCGCAGGAGGCACAGGACTCTCGTACTGTGGCGCCCAAGCGATCACGAGGTCGAGGAATGCCATGCGGTCAGCAAGCGGAACGAACATTACTTCATTTCCGCTCCAACCGTGTGACAATACGGCTACCCCCTCCCCCGCTTCGACAAGCGCGATTAAACCAGCCCCATTCGAACTCAAACGACAAACCGGGGCTTCATCGGTAATTGAGAGAGCAGACGCAGCGCTGGCAGGTGGGATTCGAGGGAACGTCCAACTGGCTACGGAAAGTTTGGGCGAGCTGGCTGTTGAGGGCCTGTTCCAGAGTCGCATTGGTGGTGGATGCAATGGGTGGATGGAAGAAACATGGGCGGAGGGTACCATCCACTTCCATGACCGTTGAGACCCACGGGGCATTGCAACGTGGTGACTGCGGCACAGTGCCTTCGAGGTGCTCGCGGAAACGGGCGGGGATCCGGCGAAGCTTCGTTTCGTTCTCTGCAATGAAACGGGTACGTAGGTCTGGCTGATGGGCCTCGAGGAGGAGTTCTATCTCATTTTCGAGAGCAATGAGCTCCGAAGCTGTGAGGGCGATTTCGTTCTGGCGCGCGGTGGGCCATGGCTGCAGCTCGCGGTTGAAGGAGGAGGAGGAGATGTCAGCTGGAAGGAACGAGATGCTGTTCAGTCCGAGGCTGTGGGCGGCCGAGACGGTAGCTCGAAGATGAGTGTGATTCTGCTTCTGGACGGTAGTACGGCAGTTGATGGGGATGACGGGATTGAGTGCGCGTAGGGTCTCGATTCCTCGAGCGATAGTCTCGAAGGCGCGCGGTATGCGTCGGATGGCGTTATGGATCTCGGCCGGCCCATCAATGGAGAGGATGACCTCGTCGATGCCTTCGGCGATGAGGGCAGCCTTACTACGCAGCAGTAGACCGGTTGAGAGGAGGGTAACGCGAATTCCGAGGGTACGGAAGAACTCGATGATCGCAGGCAGGTCGCGGTTAAGGAGCGGCTCGCCGCCGGTAAGAACAACCCATTGAACACCTAGGGATATGAGTGAGTCGCGGTGGCGTTCGAGTGAGGCTGCGCTGAGTTCGCTGCTATCCTTGCGCTGCCAAATATCACACATGACGCAGCGGCAGTTGCACTGAGTATGGATGTTGAGCAGGAGGATGGGAAGGTTGGTGATCGGTGCAGGAGAGTGAATTGATAGGGGGGGCTGGATGCTATAGAGATGTGCGATAACGCACCTCCTTGTTGCCTAGACGGAGATTGTCCTTGCCGAGGAACTGCTCTGCAGGTAGAGCCGAAGGGGCCGCCCCCTCGACCTTCACAAACTTCATGAGGTAGATGGCGGGGGAGGAATGTAGCGCATAGTACTCCGCCAACTTGTTTGCTTGCTCGAAGAGATGGCGTTCGGGCTCGGCGAATGCAGGTTCGTTGAGAGTGACGAGTTGGAAGCCGCGACTGCTAAATGCGGCGACTATCTCGTTCATGGAGAGTGGTTTGACGGGCAGCTCGATGCGTTTGCCGTCAAGATGAAAACAGCGAATCCAATTGCGCTGTGTGGCAGTTACCGGGTGCATATCGGAGAGGAGGACGTGTCCCCCAAGGCGGAGGATGCGAACGCACTCGTCTGCGAAGGACTCCAGATCTGCGAGGTAACCTAAGACGAAGGAGGCGAGGATGAGATCGGTTGATGCGTCGGTGACGGGTATGGTAGTGGAGTCACTGAGGTGGAGGGCGGTAGTGGGGGCGAGGGCGGCACGTGCCCTCTCGAGCATGGCGTCGGATGCGTCCGTACCGGTGAGGGAACTGGGGGCGAGGCGCTCGATGTGCTTCAGCCAGCGACCGGTGCCGCAGCCTATGTCGAGGACATCAAGGTCTTTGATCGACGGCATGATCGGCGGGAGGGTGCGCTGTTCGAGCCGAAGCAAGGGATTGGGTTGAGTGTCGTAGACCTCAGCCCAATCATTGAAAAGTGTACGTGTGGCGGAGTTCACAAACTCTCCCGTTTGGGTCTGCGTAGAGCGATGAACTGGTTCGCGAGGTGGAGCTCGAACGGAAAGTGATAGAGGTGCAACGTGTAACGCCATGCGCTCAACATCTGAAGCAAGATGCGACTCCAGCGTGGTGCTCGGATGTCCTGGACTGTGGGCCAGCGGGATGCAACGACGGTCTCGAAGTTGTCGATGAGGAGCTTGGTCTTCCGTTTGAGCCAAGGCGCGTTGGTATCGATGCGAAGGGTGAAGTTCATCCACTCTTCGGTAGCCCAGCCGGCAGGGGTATCGGGGAAGGGGACTTCGATGTTGCCATACATGCCATCGCCGGCCTGATGGGGCTGGGGAGTGGGTGTGTAGTGTTGGATGATGATCTCGGAGTCTGGATTGATCCGCTTGATCTTGCGGATGAAGCTCAGGGTTTCGCGAGTATCGCGGTCGGGATCATTGGGGTTGCCGATAACGAAGGAGAACTCTGGAATGATGCCAAACTGGCGAGTGCGACGCGCGATCTCGAGAGTCTGAGCTGTGGTGATGCCTTTCTGCATCTCCTCAAGCACCCAGTCGGAACCTGACTCCGCGCCGAAGAAGATCATCGCGCAGCCGGCGCGTTTGATGGAGGCCCATGTCTCGTCTGAATAGCGAGACATGATGTCGACGCGGGCTTCACACCACCAACGAAGGTTAAGATGGGCCATGCGATCGCAGAGCTCGCGGGCCTTATCTTCGCGGAGGAAGAAGTTCATATCGTAGAACTGGACGGAGTCCGCGCCGTAATTTTCTACGAGATGCGTAAGTATGGCGACGGTGCGCTCGGGGGACTCGAACTTTTCCTTGTTGCCATAGGCTGCGTGAACTCCACAGAAGCTGCAGTTGAAGGGACAGCCGATGCTAGCGTGATGCACGGCTGTTCGCTTTCCGAAGAAGGACGGGCGGAGATATTTTTCAACTGGGAGGCGGTGGAAGGGGGACCAGGGAAACTCGTCCGGCCCCTTCATGGGACGCTCACCGTTGTCACGGCGCATGCCGAAGAGGTCTTTGTAGAGGAGACCCTTAATGGTATCGAGTTCCCGATTGCCGCGGAGGGCGTCGAGAAGTTCCAGAAGGGTGTCTTCGCCCTGGCCGCGGACCACGTAGTCGACATAGCGGGCATTGAGGGCGGCGTCGGGATAGATGGAAGGGAAATAGCCGCCCCAGCAAATGGGGACCTCGGGCCGGAGCCTGCGGATCTCACGAGAGGTCTCCATGGCCGCAACCATCTGGGGGCCGGGCATCGCGGAGACGCCAAGGAGTTCAACATTGTGGGTGGAAATGAGGTCGAGAATGCGTTGGGTCACATTGTCTTCCAGGTTGCCATCTACGATTTCGTAATCGGCCTTACCTTCAAGGGCCGCGGCGAGGGCAAGGACTGCAAGAGGTAGCCGGCTGTTGCGTGGTTTCGTGGCGCGGGGATGATAGAGGATGATCATGCGCTCACCTGTACGATATAGGTGCGGAACTGCGGGCGCGGGTGGCGACGCTGTAGGTAGGTGTATGAAGAGTTTTGCTTCTGGACGGTGGAAGTGAGTTTGCTGACTTTGCTTCGGCCTCGCCAGTGGGAAAGAGCAAACTGCCAGATGCAGCGAAACGCCAGGTTTGCGTTTGAGAGGGCGATATTCATGGCGAGACTTTCTCGAAACACAACAGGACGTGGTCGCCTACGTTGCGCAGGAACGGCACACGGGCGAGAAGAGATTCAAGACGGCAAAGAATCCGAAAGGTAGTCGGATGATTGCGAACCCACTCTTCGAGGTAGGAAGGAGGGACCGCGACGCCGATTCCAGTTGTGGAGCGGAGTCGGAAGTACGGGCCGAAGCTACGGAGGATCTGATTGAAGCTTGGATAGTAAACATCGAGCGAAATGCCGTCGATGGTGGCCCGTGTATGACCGCTCAGTCTGCGAAGCGCCTTTCTCTTCTGGCCGAGGGCAAGGTAGTAGAAGATCTCCGTCAGACAGAGACGCGTTGAGAAGCAGAGCAGGAGGTGGTCACCGTTCTTGACAAGACGGGAGAGCGATGCGGCGACAGGGGCGAGGTCCTCAATACAGTTGAGGCCGGAGAAGTTGGAGAAGACGCCGTCGAACGGACGGGCGGTGGCAAGTTCGTTGATACGCTCCGTGGGGAGGTGGCAGAATACGACGGGCAACGGAACGGGTTGAGCCTTGAGCCGTTCCTCGGCGTGTGTGATCATCTCTTGCGAAGCATCGCAGGACATGACAGAGATGCCGTGCCGGGCGAGGAAAAGGGCATCCTCGCCAGTGCCGCAGTTGAGTTCCAGGATGTTGTCGTCATGATGAAAGGTTTCGAGTAGGACCTTCCAGACAGAATCGCGTTGAGCGCGGCCGATGAGAGTGTCAGTGAACTTATGGTCGTAGATGGGGGCGAGACGGTCGAAGGCAGATCCGGCCGCATGAACAGTGGTTGAGTGAGGAGAAGCTGTCATGCTTCCACCTCGTACTCCGTGGCCAGAAGGCCCTGGCGCGAGGCTGCAATGGTATGTGCGAGATCGTTGACGATGGCTGAGTCTTGCTCTCCGCTGTCCGTGAGTTTAGCGAGCTCTACTTCGGCGCGGAGCAGCTTGTCTGCGTGGGCATAGTAGGCGCGGGAATGACGACCCCGGATTTTGATCTCGCGGTCGGAACTCTTCCCCCATGGAGCGAGTTGTACTAACTTGCTCTGGATCTGCTGGTAGTAGGGTGTGCCTTTGATTGGGTAGGAGACGGTGGTAAAAAAGATGTCAGGTTTCGACTTGCTGACATGTTGAATGGTCGCCTCGATGTCCTCCATCTCCTCGCTTTCATAACCCCACATCAAGAACATGCCGCTCTGGATGTTGCGTGTGCGGGTCTGCTCGATAGCGCGTTGGACCTGTTCTACCTTTACGCCGCGATCCATGGAGTCGAGCAGTCGCTGCGAACCTGATTCGGACCCGATCCAAATGCGGAAACAGCCAAGCTCCGCGAGCAGATCCAGCATTTCTTCATTGAGCCGGTCGGCTCGCGATATGCACTCGAAGGGAATACGTAGATTACGGCGACGCATCTCGCTTGCATATTTGCGGATCCAATCGTGGTTGATGGTGAAGACGTCGTCCGAGATCCAGGCGATGTCTGGTGTGTACTCATTGAGGAGGAACTCAAGTTCGTCGACGACCTTGAGCGGACCGCGGCGACGGTGAGTTTGGCCGTAAACCTGGTGGCTGCACCAACGGCATTTATACGGGCAGCCACGCGCAGTGATGAAATTGACTGAACCCTGTTGGTGATGTGTGCGCCAGACTTCGACATAGCGATGAAGATCGATGGCATCGCGCGCGGGCCACGGCTGCGCGTCAAGATCCGCGATTTGGGCCCGTGGTGGGTTCTGACGGAAGTGCCCGGACTCATCGAGGAATGCTGCCCCAGCGATCTTAGATCTCCAGCCGGCGTCGGTCTGGTCTGCGCGTGCGCGTATGGCGATCAGCAATTCCTCCATCGTCGCTTCGCCTTCGCCGAAGACCACGAATTCCGCGCCAGAGTCTAGGTACTCCTGCGCGTAGGCTCCTGGTTCTGGACCACCGACGATGACACGCCAGCCAGCCTCGCGCGCGACCGCCATGATTTCCACAGCGTTTGTCCGTGTCATCAGGTTGGCATAGATGCCGAGCACCGTTGGAGTCTCGGTGCGCAGGTGCTGAATGAGGGCTAGCTTACTGGAGAAGGTCGTGTCATATACGTCGACGTCAAAACCCCGCGCGCGTAGATGGGAGCATAGATAGAGAATCCCCAGAGGAGCATAGGGCTTCATGATCTGAATTTCTTTCGGATCATCGAAGAGAAAATAACCGTGGGTAAGTAGAAGGTCCGGCATCAAGCTCTCCTATCCTCTATGCGTGGCCATTGCTCGGCGTTACATGCGAGTGTGAGCTGGACGCTGACTGGGTTAGCAGGCATTGGCTGACTCCTGTTTGGACAAGGGCGTGAGCACCGGCAACGGCTGCCCTGTGACGAGGGAACGGCGCGTGACGAGATACTCTGAGACACGCGAAAGCCATATCTCCCAGGGGAAGGAGAAGTGGCAGGAGTCGAGCCGCCAGCGTATTGGCCGGCTAATGAGCCGGCCAATATGCTTCTGGAGATTGCCTGCTCCAGACTTGTGGCGGACCTGATTGAGTAAAAGAAAGTACTCGAGCATTCGATCAAGACGTGCAAGCTCGCGTCCCCTGAGCCAAGGGAGAAGGTTAGCTCCCAGTGGCATGGTCATCCAGTCTTCGAGGGTCTGAGGTTCTATGACCCCGAGTTCACGCAACTGCGGCCAGATTGGAATGCCTGGATAAGGTGTGAAGATATTGGGAGAGAAACGTACATTCGAGAACTTCCTACCAATATCTGACATCGTTCGGAAGGTCTCTAGCCGATCTTGTTCGGTCTCACCTGGGTAACCGAGTATGAGGTTGAATGTAACCCGTATACCCGCCAGCGATGCTTTGCGCGCAGTCTCATACATTTCATCTACGCGCTGATGGCGCTTGTTCATCAATTTGAGAACAGCCTTGGAGGTAGACTCCGTGCCGAAGCCCATATAGCTGACACCGCTGTCGGCGAGTAACTGCACTTCATCCTGACTCATGCGGCAAATGAAGTCGGTGGATGCCTGAAAGGTCCAGGTGAACTTGACGCCGGAGTCTCGGATTCCCTGGGCGATAGCGATGGCGCGACGGAGGTCGACTGGGAAGTTGGAGTCGAGCAGTGCGACATTGGAGATGCGGTACTGTTGGACGAGGCCCACGAGTTCGGCAACGACGTGCTCAGCAGCGTATGCGTTGAAGCGGCGTTTGTAGACCACCATGTCCGTGCAGTAGTTGCAAGCGTATGGGCAGCCAACGCTGGTGGCGTACGCGAGTTCGCGTTTGCCAGAGATACGTTCATAGGCGTCAAAGTCAGTGAACTCGTAGGCCGGCGGTGCAAAGGCATCCATGGGCTGAACACGGCGCTCAAAGTTTTCGATGAGACGTCCGTTCTTCTTCCAGGAGATGCCCTGTATAAAGTCGAGCGGGTTCTTGTCGACGAGGGCCTTCGCGAGTTCAACGATGGTAGCCTCGCCCTGCCCACGCACGACGATATCGACATAAGGCTCGCGCAGGGTGGACTCTGGGCAGAGCGTCGGATGCCAGCCTCCGAAGATGACGGGCACGGCGGGTGCATGTTCCTTGACAAACTGTGCTGCTTCGATCGCGCCGCGAATCATGGGACCAGTGAGGACCGAGACGCCAATGCAGATTGCATGCTTACAATGTTCACGGATCTTATCGAGGTACTTTGGCTCGATCGCAGCGTCGATCAGTGCGACCTCAAAGTTGGCCTCCCGCAATGTACCGGCAAGCGAGAGCAGAGAGAGGGGTGCACCGAGAGGCGGTCCATCATAGGGTGGATAGAATAGGATCACCTTACCCCGGCTTGGAGGGACGATTTGGTCAGATACCTCTAGCATGCAGCCTCTGCAGGAGTGTTGGCGAGACGCTTGGCATCGACAGCGGGTTTGTGTGCTGCGGACATGCGTTTTTTCAGCTTGTTGTTGAGCCAGATCTCCACGGGATACTTGTAAACGTCGTGGTCGAGGCGCCAGCGGGCCGGAAGCGAGAGGCTCTTCTGAACGATGCGCGTGATAGGGCCGCGAGTGTCGGCCGCGATGGGGATACGGTCGAAGGCGATGCGGAGGTAATCGCGCGTTATCTGGAGGCGGTCGTGCTCTTTACCCTTGAGCCAGGGAAGCTGGGTGTAACGTGGGAAGTAGTCAGCCCATCCTTCGAGCGTCTTGGGAACTTCTATGCCCATTTCCTCGGCGCGCTTCATGATGGGCGAGCCGGGATATGGCGTAAAGATGTTAGTCCAGAACTCGGCACCAGGAAAGCGACGGCAGACGTCCATCATGAAGTTGACGGTTTCGCGGCGTTCCGTCAGGCCCTCTCCCGGGAAAGCGAAGATGATATTGAAGGAGGGCCGGATGTCGGCAGAAAGGCAGCGTGCGGCGCTCTCGTAGATCTGGTCGAAGTCCTGAAATGTCTTATTCATCAGCTGCAGAATCTTGGGAGAGCCGGAGTCAACGCCTTGGCAGATTTGCTGCAACCCCGCACGGCGCAGTAGTTTCAAATCCTCATGCGAGAGACGGGCGACCATGTTAGTCGTGGCTTGCACACTCCACTTGAACTGCGACTTCGCGCGTACAAGGCCCTCCGCGATACCTCGTACACGGTCAAGATCGACCATGAAGTTATCGTCGACCACCCACAACATCTCCAGTAGATAGCGCCGGGTGAGATCAACTGTCTCTTCAACGAACTGTTCAGACGGGAGAGCGTTCCACTTGCGGCCGTAGACACCGGCGTTCGTACAGTACCCACAGTTGAACGGGCACGCAAGCGAGGAGGTATACATGGCCCAACGTTTGCCACAGCCGCGCTCGTAGGCGTCGAAATCAGCAATCTGATATGCCTTGGGAGGCATATCGATGAGTGGCTTGAGGGGGCGTTCGGGCGTCATGATGAGCTTGCCGCCGCGTTTGAAGCCAATACCTGCTATGAGATCTGGGGCAGAGTGGTTCTGGAGATGTTGCGCGAGTTCGAGGAGAGCATCCTCCCCCTGCCCACGAACGACGTAGTCCACACATTCAGCTTGAAGGGTTTGTTCGGGAAGGAGAGAGGGATGCCATCCGCCGAGGATAATGGGGAAATCGGGGTTCCATTCCTTAACTGCACGCGCGATCTCTACCGTCTCGCGAATCATGGGACCGGTGACGAGCGAGATGCCCAGGCAGACGGCGTCTCGAACCTCTTCGAGCACGCGTTGTTTAAATTGGGGGGTGATGGTGGAGTCAATGAGAACTACGTCGAATCCGGCTCGTATGAGTGGGGTTGCGACGGCGAGGATGCCCAGAGGTGCCGTCGCTTCTGAGCTTGCGAAGGAAGGGAAGAAGAAGACGATCTTCCTGGATGAGACGGAGTTCTTGGGCATGCTAACGAGGCTCCTGATTGACAGCTTGCCTTTCCTCTTCAGCGACCGTGTCACGTGGGCGTCTGAGAATTGTCAAGACTTTGTCATTTATGTCTGAGTGAGCGTTGGAGGCTGTTTCTTGGATTTGCTGCAAATAGCGAGATGCGGTTGGATAAGTGGTTTCTTGGGGATTGAGATAATCATCTTGTGCGCCCACTGGTACCAGCGCTACAAGATCAGTTTTCGTGGTCTAGTCGAGGTTGATGGCTGACTAGCTTCGATCACCGGCCTTCGATCGGGCGGCCAATTATGGAGCTTGCGGAACAGCGGTTGCCGGATTTTCGGGCATGAAGAATAGATCCTGGAAAAATGAGTCTGGTAGATTCGGTAAATATTCTGTTACGCGGTGTGAGTCAGGTATGCTCCCGCCACTGTGTTCGGAAGACGGACTCTTCGTAAGCCACTCGGTTTGCGCCGAGGAAGGCGAAGACTCCAGAGTCTTACGAGTAAGCGCTCAGCCTTTCAATCAGGAGATCTACCTCAGATATAGTCCTGATTCTTCTTGAAGGACCGTGAGAGCCCCTTCCAATACAACTTGAATCCAGCGTGACGCCAAGCGACAACGGTCTCCGGTTGGACAAGGATCAACGCCTGCTTCCATCCCAGCCAGAGCCGACGTAACATCACCCAGAACAATTTTCTGGAAGCGGCAAACCGCGGCTGCGGATGCCGCACTTTCAAGACAGCAAGCTGTTGCCGGATGGCCAGATTGTCCAGAAGCAAATCGCGGCAGAACAAAAAAGCGAGTAGCCAGAAGAGGCAACAGGCTCAGCAGCGTTCATGAATCCATGGTTGCATAGGGACCGTCGAAAACTAAATACCCAACTCATCTGCTTGATCTAATGGTAGATCGCTGTTTTGGCGAGAGACAGGGTAAGCAGTTGGATGCAAATTGACCCACAGAAACCGCGGCGAGCGGCAGACGGACCCACCTTTCCATTCCACGGGGCGCGTCAGGTTCGCCGAACTAAAACTCTGCATCAAGGGCCTCGTAAGCATCACGGCAGCCATGCGAATCAAGCTCGCGCCCACGCAAGAGTGAGAACCAGCACCCAGCCCTAGGCTGCCGGCAGACCGCCGCAGCACATCGAGCTGATCGGGGTTAGCGAAACATTCCGGGTCGCGATTGCCTGCAAAAATCCTCATGATGATGCGCTCTCCCTTGGAGATGGAGAGACCGTTCAATTTGATATCTTCTGTTGCATAGCGGGCGATGATGCGGACAAGTCCCGCATAACGCATCAGCTCTTCGACGGCTTGTTCCGTAAGTCCAGGTGTTGTATGGAGGAGGCTCCACTGCTGCGGATAGCGCAACAGACCGAACCATGCGTTGCCGAGCATGCGCGGTACGGTCTGAGATAGCGCCACAAAACTGGAGTCTCTCAGGGCCTCATGGACTGAGTTGAAGGGGCAACGAAGTTCCTCATTCGCTTTTTTTGCGGCGATGCGGAGTTCCTCATCGTAAGGCTCTGCAGCGCTGGCCGACACGATACGTGCCAGTTCGCTTAGACTACTGGCCACCTTCTGCGATATGGCAGTCACCATAGCCGCGAGTGAGAGACAAAGCGGCTCCGCGTAAGCAGCCAGAAGATCTATGGGCTTGTCCGTTGGCAGAGTACGAACGCGCGCCTCGATTTCAGGAGCCCATTGTTCGCGCCACGCCTTGAGCTGCCCAGGACAAAGGGCCGCCCTCGTCTCCGTACGCATCTTCGTCCGAAGAGTCTCCTCTGCTTGCTCCGGGATTTTCTTGCTGTTCGAGCCGACCGGACAGAGGCTAGAGGTATGGAACGCCGCGAGAATGTCCGAGTGCTTGCTCAGTATCCAGGCGTTGAGAGTCTGATCAAAATAGGGAGCTTCAATCTCAGGGGGTGTGAGAACGTCAAGTTGGTCACTACTCCATGCAGGGATCGCGGGATCTTCTCGTTGTGCGTGCATCACATCCTCAGTAGATAGAGCCAGCGAACAATCTCACGTTCAAAAGACCTCAGACAGACGGAAAGTTGGCGATCGATACAGATAAGTAGAAACCGGTGGGACGGATGGATTCGTCTCTTTGGTACTATAGGGCGATCCCACCGTTACCATGTCTCGAAAATGTCTAGGAAATGTCATTTTTAGTGATCGCGACTGCCATCTTCCCTGGGGCATATCCGATACGGATGTAATCAGACTCAAAACGTCTTCCACCAGCTGGCGTTGTGAATGCCACTGAGAGCAGATACCTCCGTCACCCGATCGAGGCCGAGGAGCAATGTATATAGCTGTACTTTGGAGCTATCGGAATATCGAGGAGATCATGGCGAAGCGGGGCGTCCCGGTGACGTATAAACCGGGACGGGAAGGATGCCAGAAGTTCGGCCGCGTTTACGCCGCCCGGTTGAGGGAAAAAGCGAGTTCGGTTGGGAGAGAAATGGCACCTTGATGAAGTGTTCATCAAGGTGCCATCGTCACACCAGCTTCAATCCGTGGATGCAAGAGGGGCTATTTGTTGGCGGTCTGATTGGGCAGCGGAGCTCGGAGACGTACTTGGTGCTGGATCTGCTCTTCGGACAGGATGGGTGCGAAGTCTTCCCTCTCAAAGACCTGGCGGATTTCGATTTCGTAGTCGCCGGCGTTGCACCTGGGAGCCCGCTTAACCCACTCGATGGCCTCTTCGAGGG
>OUNK010009213.1_pt1 | contig 21937 bp, 14 predicted proteins | sample 1755341 | NCBI WGS metagenome assembly OUNK01 (sample SAMEA3914788, study PRJEB12502) | metagenome | biome: forest; material: soil | place: Canada | collected 2011-07-03 | depth 0.1 m | reverse complement strand
CTGCCGTCGCTGAACCTGATCTACCACTGGACCGACCAGGATCAGACCCGTATGTCGGCCGCCAAGGTGCTGTCCCGGCCACCGATCGACACCATGCTGGCGGGTGCGGGTTCGTGGGTTTCCAATGGCCAGTACAACGTGTGGGGCAGCACCAGCCCGCTGCTGAATCCGTTGCGCGCGCAGCAGTATGACCTGGACTACGAACACTACTTCGACGATTCCACCGGTGCGGCGACGGCCGGCGTGTTCTTCAAGCATGTGGATTCGTTCGTTCAGCAGGTGACGTACAACAACTTCGACTTCGCATCCGCAGGCATCCAGGTGCCGATCGATCCGACGACGGGCGTGCCGTATGAAAACGGCGAGTACCAGACGGCCTACAACGCCAAGGGCGGCGATGTTCGCGGTTTCGAAGCGTCGTTCACCAAGACGCATTTCCTGCCGGGGATCTGGTCGGGCGTCGGTTTCGATACCAACCTTGCCATTACGTCGAGCACGGTACGCAACCCGACGACGCTGGGCGGTCCGACCACCTACATTGGCCTGCCGGGCTTGTCGCGCCGCGTAGCGAGTGCGGCGCTGTTCTACGACAACGGAACGTTCTCGGCCCGTCTGTCTGCGAACTACCGCTCGTCGTTCCTCTCCGATACGCAGATCGCGGTGAACAATCAGCTGGTGACCTTCGCTGCCGAGACCGTGTATGACTTCCAGGCTTCGTACAACATCACCAGTCAGCTGAGCATCGTTTATCAGATGCTGAACATGAGTAACGAGCCGACCCGCACTTACTTCGGCGGCAACCCTCAGCAGACCGGTACGATCCAGTACTTCGGACGCACCAACTACCTTGGTTTCAACTTCAAGCTGTAAGCCAACCGAGCCGGGCATCCTACCCAGCGATGCCCGGCCGGCTCCCCTCGCCCGGTTCCGTTTAACGATTATGGAACCGGGTTCTTTTCAGGCGAGGCCCGGTTCGTCATAGTCGTTCGGTCGACATCATTGCGTAGCCGATGCCGTGGCGCCGACGACACTTCATCCCCGGGACATCACCATGCCAAGGTTCCACGCCGTCATCCGCATAACTGCGATTGCCGTAGCGGTTTTGCTGTTGTCCACGCCATCGTTTGCACGACAAGATGCTGCGGCATCACCGCCTGTTACGCAGTCATCCGGCGTCTATTACGAAATCTTCGTTCGCGCGTTCTACGACAGCAAAGGCGACGGCACGGGCGATCTCAACGGCATTACGCAGAAGCTCGACTACATCAAGTCACTGGGCGTCAGCGGCATCTGGCTGATGCCGATCAATCCTTCGCCGAGCTATCACGGCTACGACATCACCGATTACGAAGGCATCAATCCGCAATACGGCACGATGCAGGATTTCAAGAAGCTGGTCGATGAAGCGCACAAGCGCGGCATCAAGGTGGTGATCGACATGGTGATCAATCACTCCAGCGATCAGCACCCGTGGTTCAGGGCCGCGCAGGATCCGAAAGATCCACATCACGACTGGTACGTGTGGGCCAAGCCCGATAGCGATTTGAAAGCGATCAGCGCCACAGGTGGTCCCGCCTGGCATCGCGCACCCAACGGCCAGTACTACCTGGGCGTGTTTACCAGCGCCATGCCGGATCTCAACTACGACAATCCGGCCGTGCGTCAAGCGATGATCGACGTCGGCAAGTTCTGGCTGAACCAAGGCGTGGATGGCTTTCGCCTCGATGCCGCGCAGCATATCTACGACGATTTGCGCTCGGACATGGATAGCCCGGTCGCGCTGGCGCGAAACATTGCTTGGTGGACCGAATACCACCATGGCCTCAAAGCGGTGAATCCCCACGTTTGGTTGGTGGGTGAGGTTGCGCGGCAGAATCCGGACGACCTGACGGCGTACATGGGTCCCTTGAACACGGTGTTCGATTTTCCGGTTGCCACTCAGTTGATCGAGAGCGTAAAGCAGGAGCGCAACCTCGGCATCGGAACGGGACTCGAATACTCCTATGCCACCTATCGCATCCATGCGGACGGCCACTTCGACGATGCACCTTTCCTGTCCAATCACGATCAGGAGCGCGTGATGAGCCAGCTCGACGGCAATGCGGCACATATGCGTCTTGCCGCTGCGCTGTTGCTCACGCTACCCGGCCATCCCTTCATCTACTACGGCGAAGAGTTGGGCATGCAGGGCACCAAGCCCGACGAAGACATCCGCGAGCCGATGCGCTGGTATCGCAACGGCAAAGGCCCGGGCGTCGCCAGTTGGAAATCCTGGAGCACGGATGACGGTCCGGAAGTCTCCGTCGAGGCCGAGCAGGCCGATCCCGATTCGCTGCTCAACCTTTATCGCAAACTGATCGGCTGGCGACAGCAAGTCAGCGCGTTGCGTGACGGCGCTTTGCGCAACATTCCGCAGGCGGATCCGCACGTGCTGGCCTATGTGCTGCAAGACCCACACTCCCGCGTGCTGGTGGTGCACAACCTGTCGCGCGAGACGCGCACCGTGGCCTTGGGCGCCGACACGCATGTCGCCTCGGTACTCCTACAAAGCAAATCAGGCGTCGTGCTCGCACACGGGCAGTTGAACCTGCCGCCGTACGCCACCGCGATCCTGCAATAAAACTAAGCTAAACCGCAGGTGTGCCCGCTCGTGGTGGCGGGGGCGTCTATTTGCCCCCGCGCTCGACACCTGCGGTTATAGTCGGGCGATATCGCAAAGCTCCTGTGCCGAAGAAAGGATGGTTGGATGACAACACTGCGCTACCTGGCCCTCTGCGGCCTGCTATCCACGGTTGCATTACCCATCCAAGCGGCACCTGCCGACGCCGGCGGCACAGGCTTCCAACTGCAACACGCGGATGCGCGTGGCATCGACCTGGTTCGCGGTAAGGACCGCGTCACCTTCCGTTTCGTCGCACCCAACGTGCTGCAGATTCATGCCATGCCCAATGGGCTGACGACGCAGCCGGGCATCGTGATGGATCCTCACGCCAGCCGCGAAACGCTATCGAACCTGCACGTCGGCACCACGGCCGATACCGCATCGGTGGCGACCAATGCGTTGGTCGCAACCTGGGACAAACGTGCAGCGCGCCTGACGGTTGCCGACACCCAGGGACATGTCTTGTTGCAAACAGATCCGGCCACATTGTTGGACGGCCATATCGATCTGCAGCACAACCAGGCCGACCCGTTGTATGGCCTCGGCGGCTACGATGCATTCGAGCCCGCCAAGAAGGGGTTGATGCGCAGCGGTGTGCAGATTGCCAAGGCGGGCGAGCAGGGCTATCCCGGTGGTCCCTTTGTCTGGAGCACGCATGGCTACGGCGTGCTGGTGGATACCGTAGGCGCCAAATTCGATCTCACGGCCGGAAACATCCGGGTCAGCGGAATCACCCGAGACGACATCAGCTATGACGTGATCGCGGGCACGCCGCCGCAGATCTTCGCGGCACTCGCCGAACTCAGCGGCGCGCCGCCGCTGTTCCCCAAGTGGGCGATGGGCTTTACCAACAGCCAGTGGGGCATCGATCAACCGGAACTCGAAGCCATCGTGCATGGCTATCGTACCCGGCATATTCCGATCGACAACTTCACCTTCGATTTCGACTGGAAAGCCTGGGGCGACGACAACTACGGCGAGTTCCGCTGGAACGCGAAGAAATTTCCGGATGGCCCGAGCGGCGCGCTGAAAACCCTGATGGATCAGCTCGGCATGCACCTTACCGGCATCATGAAGCCACGCATCCATGTCGACACCGTCGAAGGCCGCGATGTGCAGGCGCAGGGTTTCTGGGCCGCCAGCCGGCCGCAGAACACCGACTATTTTTCGCTCAAGCCAGTGCGCGAACTGGATTTCGATAAGGCTGCCGTACGTGCGTGGTTCTTCAACGCTGCGTTGAAGCATTCCTTCGACACCGGCATCGTCGGTTGGTGGAACGACGAAGCGGACGACACAAACAGCAACACCCAGTTCCTCAACATGCAACGCGCTTTGTACGATGGGCAACGTGCCTATTCGCCGTTGCGTGTTTGGTCGATCAATCGCGATTTCTATCTCGGTTCGCAACGTTACGCCTATGGGTTGTGGTCAGGCGATATCGACACGGGCTTCGATAGCATGGCGGCGCAGCGTCAGCGCATGCTCAGCGCCATCAACGTCGGTGAAATGAAATGGGGCATGGACGGCGGTGGCTTCAAGGGCCATCCCGACGATGAAAACTACGCGCGCTGGATCGAGTTCGGCGCCTTCGTGCCGATCTTCCGCGTGCACGGCACGTTTGATGAGAAGCGACAGCCGTGGCTCTACGGCCCGGTGGCGGAGCAGGCGGCGACGCAGGCGATTCGCCTCCGCTACGCCTTGATCCCGTACATCTACAGCTATGAACACGCAGCGACGGCCGATGGCGTCGGTTTGGTGCGCCCACTGTTGTTCGACTATCCCGACGATCCGCAAGTGCGCGACGACGTCGACGCATGGATGTTCGGCGACAACCTGCTGGTATCACCGGTGGTCGGCAAAGGTCAGACCGAGAAAGACATCTATCTGCCGGCGGGAACATGGATCGATTACTTCAGCGGCAAGGTCTACCAAGGCGGACAAACCATTCGTTACGCGATAGATAGCAAGACGTGGAGCGATATCCCGCTCTTCATCCGTGATGGAGCGATCATCCCGACGCAGCCGGTGATGGATTACGTCGGCGAGCATCCGGTGACCGAGTTGTCGGTGGACGTATTCCCTGCCAACAAAGCCACGCATTTCGATTACTACGACGACGACGGCAAAACCTACGCCTATACGCACGGCGCGTTCTTCTTGCAACGCTTGAGCGTAGAGCGCACCGCCGATGGCGTGACGTTCGCCACGCAGCCAGCTCAAGGCACCTTCAAGCCGGCTTTGGAAAATTATCTGGTCAAGATTCACGCAGACGCTGTGTTGCATGTGAATGCAGCAGGGCATCCCGTGAAGCAGTACCCGAGTCTGGATGCGCTACGCGCAGCCAAGGGCGCGGAAGGATGGGCCAGTGGCAGCGATCGCTACGGTCCCGTCACCTACGTCAAGCTCGCCGCAGGCACGGCGACAAAGGTGATGCTTGATTCTGCCGCGGTGCAGCACTGATCGGGTGTCGCTGTTATTCGGCCCGTTGCGGCGCCACCGCAACGGGCCGGGTCGGCCACTAATCGTGATCGGGCTGCCAAAAACGACGCTTCCATTGGACGTGCGGGCCCTTCTGTAAGAGACTGCGGCCCGGGAAGTAAACGTTTACATGCGGTGCGATCGGAACGACGACCCGACACGCCGCTTTGCTCCAAGGAACCGTCATGCCAAACCCGTCCCCCTTTCGCCGCATCGCGCTGGGCATCGTTGCCACCGCACTGCTGACCTTCGATGCGGCCTATGCCGCCACCTCGACACTCAACACCGTACAGCTGCATGTCGATGCCCAGGCCAAGGGCACGCCCTTCCCGCATTTCTGGGAGCAGATGTTCGGCTCGGGCCGCGCGGTACTCGCGCTGCGCGACGATTACCGCAAAGACATCGATGCCGTGCATCAGGCCACCGGTTTCGGCTACGTGCGCTTCCACGGGATTTTTGATCACGACGTGGGCCTGGTGCAGCGCGATTCGGAAGGCCGTATCAGCTACAACTTTTCGTATGTCGACCAGATCTACGACGGTCTGCTTGAGCGTGGCGTAAAACCTTTTGTCGAACTCAGTTTCATGCCGCCTGAGCTGAGTTCCGATCCCTCCAAAGTGCACGAATTCTGGTATCACCCGAACGTCATGCCGCCCAAGGACTATGCGCAGTGGGACGCGATGATCCGGGCCTTCGCCCAGCATCTGATCGCGCGTTACGGCATAGATGAAGTCGCCAGCTGGTACTTCGAGGTCTGGAACGAACCGAACCTTGCGTTCTGGGGCGGCTCGCCCGTACAACCGACCTATTTCACGCTTTACGACCACACCGTGCGTGCGTTGAAAGCCGTCAGCCCGCGTTTGCGCGTGGGCGGCCCCAGCACTGCGCAGGCAGCATGGGTGCCAGTGTTTCTTAAGCATGTGCGTGATGCGAAGGTGTCGGTGGACTTCGTAAGCACGCACGTCTATGGCGATGACACCGCACAAAACGTGTTCAAGACGGACGAGAACATTCAACGCGCGGACATGGTGTGTCGTTCCGTTGAGAAAGTGCACAGCGAGATCGCCGCGTCGCCGTACCCGAAGCTGCCGCTGATCTTCAGCGAATACAACGCGTCGTACGCCAACCTGCCCAACGTCACCGACTCGGTTTACATGGGGCCGTGGTTGGCCAATACGATTCGCGAGTGCGCGGGCAAGGTCGACATCATGAGCTACTGGTCCTTCTCCGACGTGTTCGAGGAGCAGGGCGTGGTGCGTACGCCGTTCTACGGTGGCTTCGGCGTGATTGCGGCCGATCGTATCGAGAAACCCGCATTCAATGCGTTTGCGATGCTGCATCACCTGGGTGGCACGCGACTGCCGCTCTCGTCGGACAGCGCGTTGGCGACACGTCGTGACGATGGCAGCGTGGTGCTGGCATTGTGGAACTACGCTCCGCCTGTGGGGGACACGGCTGCTTATACGAAGGGTGAGCCGCAAGGCGAGGTGAAACATTTCGATATCGACGTATCGCACCTTGCCGCGGGCGCGAAAGCCACGGTTTATCGCCTGGATGAAGACCACGGCAATGCCGTGGCGGCATTCGATCGTATGGGGCGCCCGGATTTCCCGAGCCGCGAACAGATCGTGCAATTGCGCGAAGCGGGAAAAATGGCTGCGCCAGAATCGGTGGCGCTGCAGGATGGTCACTTGAGCATCGATATCCCACCGCAAGGCCTGGTTGTCGTGGAGCTGCATTGATAAGCCCCGCGGTCCCGGCGAATGCCGGGGCCGCATAAACGGCATGCGTGCATGAATACGTATGCATAAAGCTGTTACTGCGCGCGCGCTTGCCTACCATGCATGATTACCCGCGCGAAATGATCGCTTTTCATGCTGCAACTGCAGCATGTGCATCGCCTCGCGTCGTGCCATAACCGTGCAGGGGAGAGCATTGACGATGACCGATTGTTTGCAGATTCACCCGTATGCGGAGTGTTCATGCTGAGCGTAGTGATGGCGGCAGCATTGGCTGCGAGTGCTGCTGGCGATGCCTGGCACGATCAGATCCAATGGCAGAATCAGCAGGCGCGCATGACAGCGGCGACAAATGGGCGGTTTACGTTGACCGGTGCCTTCGGCCAGCGCGACATCCCTGCGCAGCGCATGCGCGTCGAAACAGACAGCCCCATGTTCGATGGCTTGTTCGCCCTGGCGCAGGATGAATTGACGCAGGATTCGGTTACCGCCATTCGCGACGGCGCCTTCGATCACGGCCAGCCGATTCCCTGCACGTGTTTTGAGACGGGTGTGAAATGGCCTTACGTGTGGACACGCGATCTGTCCTATTCGATTGATCTCGGTTTGTGGAAATTCGATCCGCTACGTGCACGCAACGGTTTGCGTTTCAAATTGTCTGACGTGCGCGATCCGTCGTCGCCGCAAGGCTTTTACGTGATGCAGGACACCGGTTCCGGCGGCAGCTGGCCGATCAGCACCGATCGCATGGTGTGGTTCCTCGGCGCGCAGCATCTGCTTGATGACAAGGTGTTCGCCAGCGATGTGTATCGCGCCATCGGCGATACGATGGCGCAGGATCGCCTCTATGCATTCGATGCCGATAGAGGGTTGTATCGCGGGGAGACGTCGTTCCTCGATTGGCGCGAACAGACGTATCCGGCATGGACCGCTGACAACGTGGTATTCATCGCGCAGTCTTATGCGCTGTCGACCAACGTGCTGCATTACCAGGCGTTGCAATTGGCGTCGCGACTTGCCGATGCGCACGGCGATGCGGCCAAAGCGAAGGTCTATGCGGAACAAGCTTCCGCACTCAAGGCGGCGATCAACGCACATTTCTGGCGCGCGGATCGCGGCATGTATATGAGTTACATCGGTGGCGACGGCACGCCTTACGATACTTACGATCTGCTCGGCACCGCGTTGGCAATCACCAGTGGTGTGGCGGAGGGCGATCGTGCGCGCCAGGCACTGGCGCACTATCCGACGTGGTCGGCTGGCAGTCCGGTGATCTGGCCGGAACGCGTCGATCAGCCGATTTATCACAATCGCGCGATTTGGCCTTTCGTCAGCGCATATGCGTTACGTGCGGCGCGAGCGACGGACGATCCTGCGCGGATTGCACACGAGTTGCGTTCGATCATGCGTGGTGCGGCGCTGTCCGGCTCGAACATGGAAAATTACGAGCTGGCGACACAGTCCATCCACGTCGACGAAGGCAAACTCAGCGGCCCAGTGGTCGACTCGCCGCGCCAATTGTGGTCGGTTGCGGCTTATCTCGATATGGTGAGCGAAGGTGTGTTCGGTCTTACATCGGATGGTCGTGTAGAGCCGAAGCTGCCGACGACGTTGGTGCCGATGTTGTTCGGTGATCGCCAAAGTATTCGTCTGAAAACGCCCGATCACAGCATCACGCTGCTTCGTCCGGATGCGTTGCATGGCAATCTTCTGGTTGCCGCCAAGTCGACGCAGCACGGCACCGAGACGATCGTGACATTGAAAGCGATTGATGTGCCAGCGGCGCCGTTGCGCACCGATGCACCTTTGTATGCGCCCACATCACCTGCAGCACCTGTGGTAACCGTCGACAACAAGGGCTGGCGTGTCGAGGTGGATGGCAAGGTAGTGCTTTATGCCGATGGTCAGCGCATCGGCGAAGTCGATAGCAGCACCTATATTGCGCAGGCTGCAAAGTCGCCTTGCGTCAGCGCGACACGCGTCGGCGAGCAGGGCATCGAGTCGCTGCATAGTCCAACGGTTTGCGCGAGTGAGCCAACGCGTATTTCAGCTAGCTGGCCAAGGTCATGGACCGCCCCAGCTTCCGGTCGTTACCGCGTGGCGCTTCGCTACGAAAACAATCACGGCCCGATCAACACGGGCGTTACCGCGGCGGTGAAAATGCTGGTTATGCGGTGCGATGGTAGCGCCGTGCAGCGTGTGCCGATCGTGATGCCGCATAGCGTCGGCGAGCAGTTATCGACCTACGGCATCGTGACGGCGAAGGCCGGCGCTGCGTGCCAATTTGCGCTGGAGCAGGGATTCAACATGAGCGATCTCAGCCACTTCGCCCATTTCACTGGTGGCAAAGGTGGCAGCGATGGCCCCCTCAACGATGCACGCATCGGTGATCTGCTGATCGCGCCTGCGGCAGGTGCGCCATGACGCGTAAACCCAACCTGTCGTTCTGGCAGATCTGGAACATGTGTTTCGGTTTCCTGGGCATCCAGTTTGCTTTTGCGTTACAGAACGCCAACGTCAGTCGTATTTTCCAGACGCTCGGCGCCAGCATCGATGACATACCGTTGCTGTGGATCGCGGCACCTTGCACGGGCCTGATCGTGCAGCCGCTGATTGGCTATGCCTCCGATCGAACCTGGGGCCGTCTTGGGCGTCGTCGACCATACTTCCTCGTCGGCGCGATACTGACCACCTTGGCGTTGCTGTGGATGCCTAACTCGCTCGCACTGTGGATGGCCGCAGTATTGCTTTGGTTGATGGACGCATCGATCAACATTTCGATGGAGCCCTTCCGAGCTTTCGTTGGCGATCAGTTGCCGACATCGCAGCGTCCACTCGGTTACGCGATGCAAAGCTTCTTTATCGGCATCGGTGCGATAGTGGCGTCGATATCGCCGTGGCTGCTTGCCAAGCTGGGCGTGAACAACGTAGCCGCCGCTGGCGGCATCCCCGATACGGTCAAATATGCGTTTTATCTCGGGGGCGCGGTGTTGATGGGAGCCGTGTGCTGGACGGTGATGTCCACGCGAGAATATGCCCCCGAACAATTGGTAGCGTTTGCCGACGATGGCGTCGAAGAAAACGCGGTGGACGTATCCGGCGCGTGGCGGGTCGGGCTGGTGTTGCTGGCGCTGGGAGTTGCTGCGCTGGTGGCGGTTCATGGCTATGCGCTTGAAAAAGGTCTCTACGTGCTGGGCGGCGGTCTGTTCGCCATTGGGCTGCTATTTCTATGGCTGTCGCGTACTCGAGGTGGTGGCGTTGTTCACCATGTGATGCGCGACTTGTACGGTATGCCAGGGCCGATGCGACGTCTGTCCGTCGTCCAATTCTTTTCCTGGTTCGCGCTTTTTTCCTTGTGGCTCTATACCACCGGCGCGGTGACTTCAGTGCAGTACGGCACAACGGATACCACGTCGGCCGCCTATAACGAGGGAGCCAACTGGGTCGGTGTGCTGTTCGGTACCTACAACGGCATTGCGGCAGTAGCCGCGTTGGTGATTCCGCTGATGGTGAGGCGCTTGGGCTTGCGCTTGAGTCATCTGGCCAACCTCTGGCTGGGAGGGTTGGCGCTGATATCGTTTCTGCTGATCCGCAATCCCACGTGGCTACTGTTGCCGATGGTGGGGTTGGGTTTTGCGTGGGCATCGATATTGTCGTTACCTTATGCGTTGCTCTCGGACAATCTACCTGCGAAGAAGATGGGCGTTTACATGGGCATCTTCAATTTTTTCGTGGTGATTCCGCAGCTGCTCGCCGCCAGTGTGCTGGGTGTACTGGTACGCATATTCTTCCACGGTCAGCCAGTATGGGCACTCGTGCTGGGCGGTGCCAGCATGATGGTGGCGGGTTTGTGCGTGTTGCGGGTGAACGAGCCGTTAGTCGCAGTGGAGCGGGCTCAAGCCTGAGACTGCGCTGCTTTGGCGCTGGCGGCTGCGCGTTCTTGCATCATGTTGCGCTCCCGCGTATTGCGCGCCAACGAGGCTGCACGCTCGAATTCATCGTGCGCTTCAGCGTGCCGCTCCAGCCGACTTAGCAAATCACCGCGTACGCTGGGCAGCAAATGGTAATTGCGCAGTAACGGTTCGCTCGCCAACGCATCGACCAATACAAGTCCCGCAGCTGGCCCGGAGGCCATTGCCACGGCGACGGCGCGATTGAGTTCTACGACCGGTGATGGCATCACGCGCGCCAGCGATGCGTAGAGCGTTGCGATGCGCTGCCAATCGGTGGCCTCGAAGGTTCGCGCTCGTGCATGACAGGCGGCGATGGCTGCCTGCAGTGCGTAAGGTCCATGGGCGCCATCGAGCTTTTCGATGCGACCAAGTGCGGTAAGGCCGCGCCGAATCAGTAACGGGTCCCATCGGCTGCGGTCCTGATCCGGTAGCAGAATCGGTTCGCCCGTGGACCTGGTGCGTGCATGCAGGCGCGAGGATTGAATTTCCATCAAGGCCAGCAATCCCAGTACTTCCGATTCCTGCGGCGCCAGGGCGGCCAGAGTGCGACCCATGCGCATAGCTTCGTTGCACAGTTCGGGGCGTATCCAGTCGTCACCCGAGGTGGCGGCATAGCCCTCGTTGAAGATCAGGTACAACACTTCGAGCACTGAGGCGAGGCGTTCGTTGAGTTCCTCGCCGCGCGGTACTTCGAAGGGAATCTGCTTCTCGGAAAGCGTGCGTTTGGCGCGCACGATGCGTTGTGCAATGGTGGGTTCGGGCACCAGAAAAGCGCGTGCAATCTCGTCGGTCGTAAGGCCGCCGAGCAATCGCAACGTCAATGCGGCGCGCGACTCTGTAGACAGTATCGGATGACAAGCGGTGAAGATCAGCCGCAACAGGTCGTCGCCAATGTCGTCATCGAGCATGGCTTCCAGCTCCAGCCTTTCGTCCGCAGGTTCGAACTCCGGTTCGTGGGCGAGCGTTGCGTGTTTGCGTTGAATCAGTTTTCTGCGGCGTATCTGATCGATGGCGCGATGCTTGGCTGCGGTCATCAGCCATGCGCCAGGGTTGTCCGGTACGCCGCTCCCGGGCCAGCGTTCTAGTGCTGCAACTAGCGCATCCTGCGCCAGTTCCTCGGCCAGGCCCACGTCGCGCACCATGCGTACCAAGCCGGCGATGAGTCGTGCCGATTCGATGCGCCATACTGCTTCGATCGTGCGATGGATATCGGTGGCCGTCATGGCCACCGATCACAGCACTTGCCTGGATGGGGTGCAAGTGCGTGGCCACTCATCATTGCGCCGTCGCATGCATGTCGTTGACGGTTTTTTGCACGTCTGGCGGAAAATCGGTCAGTTCGAAAACCTGGCGGATTTCGAGGGTGTCGCCCGGGGGAAGCGGACAACGCGATGCCCAGGCAATGGCTTCATCGCGCGAGCTCACATCGATGATCCAATAGCCACCGATCGCTTCCTTTGCTTCGGTAAATGGGCCGTCGGAAACTTTCACTTTGCCTTCGACTGTGGTGATACGCGCGCCGGTCGAAGCAGGATGCAGTCCATCGAGCGCGAGCAACACGCCCGCCTCGCACAGGGATTTGTTGTAGCTCATCATTGTCTCGATCGATTTCAGGTCGGGACGATGGTCGGGCGCCGCGCTGGCATACCCGGCAGGAAGTATAAGCATCATGAAACGCATGATCGGTTCTCCTGTAACGTCGTTTGGATCACTGCTGACCGGGAACGATGACCATCCAGCTCATGCCGAAACGGTCGACCGCCATGCCGAAGCACGGTGAGAAGAAGGTTTTGCTGAGCGGTGCATGCACTTTGCCGCCATCGGTAAGCGCGGCGAATACGCGTTCGGCTTCCTTTTCGTCATTCACCGAGATGGAAAGCGAAAAGCCCTGAAATGGTACGTTGGTATTGACGCAGTCGTCGGAAACCATGATCACCGAATCGCCGATGGTCAGATTGCCGTACATGATTTTTTCGCCGTCATAATTCACGCCAGGACGGGCTGCGTCAGATGGCATCTCCTTGTAGCGCATCAGCACGTTGACCTTCGCACCCAGGTGCTTTTGGTAATACTGGACGGCTTCTTCGCAGTGCCCGTTGAAGAACAGATATGGCTGGATATACATCGTGATTACTCCGTGAGTGAGTCTGGCGTGCATGGAAGCGTCCGGCCCGTTTTTCGGGCCTTTGGATAACAGACGAACCAGGATGACGAAAATCGACACGGTACATCTGCCGGTCTTCGCCGGCATAACGAAAAAGGCTGCGGGCGCAGCTACTAGCGGGGTGAGTGCAGGCTGGACCGCCGCACTACCAGCTTTACCGGCAGTACCAGCGTTTCCACCGGCTCGCGGCGGATGAGGCGGATCAGGTTGTCGACCAACGTCTCGCCAGCAAGCTTGGTGTCCTGGATCACGGTGGTCAATGGCGGATTGAGGAAGCGCGCCATCGGTATATCGTCGAAACCTGCTACAGCCACCTGATCGGGCACATTGATGCTGTGATCAGCCAGCGCGCGCATGGCACCGATGGCGATCAGGTCGCTGGCGGCGAATACCGCGTCGAACGGTATCTCCCGCTCAAGCAGGGTTTCCATGGCGCCGTAGCCGGATTGCTCCGTACTTTCGGCGGCATCTACCTGCAGGATGGAATCCACCGTCAAGCCGGCTTCTTGCAACGCGGCGGCGTAGCCGCGGTAGCGTTCGAAGAATTCCGGGTAGTGGCTAGAGGCGTCACCGAGAAAGGCGATCCGCTGGCAGCCCTGTTCGAGCAAATGGGTAGCCACCGCATGGCCACCCTGGAAATTGTCGCAGCCGATGGACACGTCCGGCTGATCGGGCAACACCGCACCCCAGCGCACCGAACGGGTACCTTGAGCGGCCAGTTTCTCCAGCTTGTCGCGATACGCCAGGTAGTCGCCATAGCCGAGCAAGATGATGCCGTCGGCCTTCTTGGTATCGGCGTAGTCGGCGTGCCAGTCGTAGGACAGCTGTTGGAACGAGATCAGCAGGTCGTAGCCGCGCAGCGCGCAGGCGCGGGTAATCGAACCGAGCATCGACAAAAAGAACGGGTTGATGTGCGAATCATCCGCGGTGGGATCTTCAAACAGCAACAACGCCAACGTGCCCGAATGCTGCGAGCGCAGGTTCGAGGCGTTTTTGTCCACTTTGTAATTGAGCTGATCCGCCGCCGCCTTGATGCGCTGGCGCGTTTCCTCGCTGACCAAGGGGCTGTCACGCAACGCACGCGAGACCGTGGATTGAGAAACCCCGGTCAAATGAGCAATGTCGAAGGAGGTGGCCTTGCCTTTGATCTGCACGGCAGCGTAACTCTCGGCTAGAGGGCTGGCAGGGCAGTCGCCGACCCATCTGATAACGCCATCCTAACGGTTCCGCCGGGCATCTGTCCTGATTCCGGCGAACAGGCAATAAAAAGCCCCGGGGACTTAGGGGGAGTCCTCGGGGCCGGTGGAATCGGAGACCCAGGGGAGAGGTCCGATTCCGGTTGGCGACCCAGGGAGGTGGGCGCCAGTGGGATGCCGTTGCGTGCATCCGATAACTTGGAACGCGCGCAGCTCGAAAAGTTGCACGCGATCTTTGAAAAGAAAGGTAACGGTCAGGCACGATTCATCCGAAAAGCGCGGCCCCACGTTTTTTCCTGCGCCAAACAACATTTTCACAGTTCGAGCCCGAGGATGACTACTCATCCGACGCAGGGGCAGCATGTGACGAAAGCTCGCAGGAAGGCGGTGGCACCCGCACATCGCGCCAAAGCGCTGCGTGATCTTCGCCATCGAAAGATGGCTCGCTCTGCGCACGCGTACGTGCGCGGCAACACCGAGAGGTTCTACGAATGGTTGCGGGAGCAGGGTGACGACGCCATTCCGCAAGGGCCTGCGATCTGGATCTGCGGCGACTGTCATATGGGCAACCTGGGTCCCGTCGCGGACGAACGTGGCGGCGTCCATATACAAATCCGCGACTTCGACCAAAGCGTGATCGGCAATCCCGCGCACGATCTGATCCGGCTCGGACTCTCGCTGGCAATGGCGGCGCGTGGTTCCAATCTGCCCGGTTTGACTACGGTGCGGGTATTGGAAGCATTGCTTGTCGGCTACGAAGCGGCATTTCCTGATTCGGATGAGGAGGAGCCGGCGATTCCCGACGCTGTGCACACAGTGATGAAGCGCGCGCTGCGTCGTAATTGGAAATCGCTCGCGCATGAGCGCATCGAAGGTGTCGAACCCAACTTCCCCATTGGCAATAATTTCTGGTCGCTGACACAACGCGAGCGTGATGCCATCAAGCGATTGTTCGCGACGCCGGAGATGGTAGAGCTTGCTACGCAACTGCATCATCGCGATAGCGAAGGGCAAGTCGAATTGCTCGATGCGGCGTATTGGCGCAAAGGCTGCAGCTCGCTGGGCAAGCGGCGCTATGCGGTGCTGTTGGATATCAATGGCGACGTGACCGATGGCGAAGATCTCTGCCTGATCGATATCAAGGAAGCGGTAGCTTCCGTTGCTCCCCGTGCTGCTGGTGCACGAATGCCACGTGACAACGCCAAGCGCGTGGTGCAAGCGGCAACTCATCTTTCACCTGCGCTGGGGCGACGCATGCGCGCGGCATCGCTGCTAGGCAGCGAAGTGTTTGTGCGCGAACTGCTGCCGCAGGATCTGAAAATCGATATCGAGCGCATGGGGCGCAAGCAAGCGACGCGCGTGGCGATGTTCTTAGCCCACGTGGTAGGGCGTGCGCATTCGCGCCAGCTCGATGCCGCCGCGCGCAAGAGCTGGCGAGAGGAGTTGGCGCACAACCACACGCGCACACTTGAAGCGCCATCGTGGCTATGGCGCAGTGTTACGGGGCTATTGGCGTACCACGAAAAGCAATATCTCGATCATTGCAGAACATTTGTAGCTGCTGATGATTCATGATCCGCTGCTGCCAGCGGATCATCATGCGTGAACCAAGATCAGTTGCCGAGATACTTAGCGAGGAAGGCTTGCATCTGCTGCAGAAAGTCGGTGTTGTCTGCTTCGCTGTAAAAGCCATGCAGTTCCTTGGGTTTGACCAGCCACTCATAAGGTTTGCCGGACTTTTCCAGGGCATCGCGCAACACTTCCGCATTCTTGACGGGAACGCGCGGGTCTTTCTCGCCATGGACGATCAAAACAGGAACGTTGAAGTCGTCAAGGTGATAGAGCGGGGAAATGGCTTTGATGGTTTGATCATCCAGGCCGATCTGCTCGTTGAACACATTGTGGGCATAGTCGGAATGCTGCTGTTCCGGATCGTCACGGATAATGGTGAAGTCACTGACGCCAGCGTAATCAATGGCACATTTGAAGGTGCCGGGCGAGCGGATAGGTAGCATTAGCGCCGAATAGCCGCCGAAACTGGCTCCAAATGTGCATACGCGATTCTTGTCGGCATATCCCTGATCGACGGCCCAGTGCACCGCGTCGATCAAATCCTGCTGTATGCCGGTGCCGAACTGACGATAGCCTGCCAATCTGAAACCTTTGCCGCGGCCTGCCGACCCGCGGTAGTTCACCTGCAGCACTGCATAACCCAGATTGCCAAGAAACTGCGGCCATGCGTCGTAATTCCACTTATCGCGGATGTCGATCGGCCCTCCGTGAGGCAGTATCACCAACGGCAAGTTCTTTCCCTTTGCCGGCATCGTCAAATAGCCGTCCAGATCCAATCCGTCACGTGTCTTGAAGCGGATCGGCTGCCGTGACGCCATTTGGTGCGGATCTATCCACGGGAGTACCCGGAACAGCGGCGTAAGGCTGACCGGCGTAAGCGTAAACAGTGCGTAGAAGCCCGGATCTTTGTCGCTGTAGGCATAGACGAGAACGCGGGTGCCATCCCCGCTCATGCCTGCAAATTTGATGGCGTAATCGGGATACTGCTCGCTAAGTGCCTTGTGGATAGTGGCCCAGTTGTCGTCATCGACATAGATGGTCTTGGGTCGACCGGTTTCCACGGTGGCAGCGAACGGCTTTTGTGGATACGGCGTCCAACTAACATCTTGGGCGCCGATACCGCCGAAGTTATCGGAAGCCAATATTTTTAGGTTCGAGAGATCCAGGTTGGCGTAGGCCAGAGCATCGGGAGCGCCGTTCGGGCCATAGAGCCAATACGCATGCGTGCCGTCCTCGCTGATTCTGAGTGGCACGGCCGAGGTCCCATCGATCTGACGCCACGGCTGGTCCGCGTTGTCCCGAATGAAAACCATCCGATGGTCGTGATCGTCCACGCCGTAGGCGATACGTGCGGTGTCGTCGTGGATCACAAACTGCATGCCGGGGTTGCTGAACGTTCCGATCAGTTTGGCATCACCCGTTTCCGAATCGACGTCGAAGACATCGGAGACCATGTCGCTAGGTCCATGAATCCGTATTACCGAGGCAGTGCCCTTGGCCGAAATATTGTCGTTGTTGGTGCTTGAGGTCCAGTAGAAATGACCGTTTGGTGTGGGCGGAAGACCACTGAAACCACCGCGTCCAAACGGAAGGCCACGGCCATTGCGCGTGCCCCAACCGAACATGCTGTGCTGGTTACTGCCATCGGTATTGACCGAAATGAGATCGGCAATCTTTGCAGGACCTTCGAGCCAGCCTACTTCCTTGGCCGTCAGAATGATCAGGCGTGTGTTGCTGGTCCAGATAATTTGCAGCGGTATGGTGCTGGGTTGCAGCATCATTCGCCCGACAGGTTTCATGTCCGGAACGTGAAACACGCCGACCGTGTACTTGCTCCCGTCATCGGCATCGACTTTGTCGCGCACCGACGCAGCTATGTACTGGCCGTCAGGCGACAGGCTCGGCAGGGTGATTTGGGCAGGTCGGGCGAAATCGCTGGCCGGTATGGCGGCAGCACCGCCGGCAAAGGCCTGGAAACTCACGACGCAAGAAACGCATACGACGAAAAAACCGCGCAAGCAGCTGGACATCCGTGCACTCCCCCCCGGGTGGAAGCCGCATTATGCCTATGTCGAGGGGGAGGGCAAATCAGGCGATCTGGATGGTCGTAAGTTAGTGCGCTTCGTCCCAGTTCTTGCCTACGCCGACATCGACGATCAGCGGCACGCGCAATTCAGCCGCGCCGGACATCCGCGCAATGACTGCGTCGCGCACGGTATCGACGGCGTCGGCACGCACCTCAAACACCAGTTCGTCGTGCACCTGCATCAGCATGTGAGCACCGTCGCGGTCTTTTAGCCATGCGGCGACGGCGATCATCGCGCGTTTGATGATGTCGGCGGCGGTGCCTTGCATCGGCGCGTTGACGGCGGCGCGTTCGGCGCCTGCACGCAGGGCTTGATTGCGTGCGGTCAGGTTTTCCAGATAGAGGCGGCGCCCGAACAACGTCTCGACATAGCCGTCGCGATGTGCACGCTCGCGCGTTGCTTCCATGAAGGCATGCACGCCCGGATAGCGCGAGAAATAACGCGCCATGTAGTCGCTGGCTTCGCCGCGATCGACACCGAGCTGGCGTGCGAGACCGAAGGCGCTCATGCCGTACATCAAGCCGAAATTGATGGCTTTGGCAGCGCGACGTTGGTTGTTGGTGACGGCATCGGGTTCGATGCCGAATACTTCGGCGGCCGTCGCGCGATGGATATCGCCGCCTTCATGGAAGGCGCGCAGCAGACCTTCGTCGCCGGAGAGGTGCGCCATGATGCGCAGCTCGATCTGCGAGTAGTCCGCCGCCATCACCAGCCAACCCTCCGGCGCAATGAAGGCCTGGCGGATACGTCGACCTTCTTCGGTGCGCACGGGAATGTTTTGCAGGTTCGGATCGTTGGACGAGATGCGTCCCGTCGCCACCGCGCCCTGGTGGTAACTGGTGTGCACGCGGCCTGTGCGCGGGTTGACGATCTCGGCGAGTTTTTCGGTGTACGTCGAGCGTAGCTTCGCCAAGCCACGATATTCGAGAATCAGTCGTGGCAGTGCGTGGTCGTCGGCGATGGCTTCCAACGCTTCTTCATTGGTGGAAGGCTGCCCCGTTGGCGTTTTCAGTTTCGCCGGAAGGCCGAGTTCATCGAACAGGATTGCCTGCAATTGTTTGGGCGAGTCGAGATTGAATTCGCGTCCGGCCGATTGCCACGCTTCTTTTTGCAATTCATGCATGCGCTTGCCAAGTTGCTGGCTCTGCATGCGCAACTCGTTGACGTCGATCAGCACGCCGTGCTGCTCCATGCCGGCCAGCACGGGCACCAGCGGAATCTCGATGTCTTCGTAGACCTTCAGCAGTTTCGGTTCGCTCTCCAGCAAGGGCCATAGCGCGTGGTGCAGGCGCAGGGTGACGTCGGCGTCTTCCGCGGCGTAGCGGCAGGCGGTGTCCAGGTCTACTTGCGAGAACGAAATCTGCTTTGCACCTTTGCCGGCGACTTCCTCGTACTTCACGGTGTCGTAGCCGAGGTACTTTTTTGCCAACGAATCCATGTCGTGACGCGTGGCCGTGGCGTTCCACACATACGATTCCAGCATGGTGTCGTGCTTGAGTCCCTGCACGGTGATGCCGTAGTGCGACAGGATGTTCATGTCGTACTTGGCGTGCTGCCCGACTTTGGGGCGTCGCGTGTCTTCGAATATCGGCTTGAGTGCAGCAAGCACTTTGTCGCGCGGTAACTGCGCCGGCGCGCCGGGATAGTCGTGCGCCAACGGGATGTAACAGGCGTGGCCAGGTTGTACGGAAAGACTGAGGCCGACGATGTCCGCGCGCATCGAATCGAGGCTGGTGGTTTCGGTGTCGAACGCAATTAGCGGTGCGTCGTTCAGGCGCAACATCCAGCTGTCGAATTGTTCTTGCGTGGTGATCAATTCGTAGTGGCCCGGTGCGCCAAGATCTACGGAAGGTGTGGTCTCGCCGCGTGCAGGTGCGATTGGTGCCTTGTCGACCGCTGGCGTGGCGACTGGCGCTGGCGCGGTAGATTCGGCGGCGGCGTCCAGTTCCTTCAGCGCGGCCTTGAATTCGTAGCGGGTGAACAAATCGCGCAACGCATCGATGTCGCGGTCGCGCAAAGTGAGTTGCTTGACCGTGTTATCCAGCGGCACGTCGGTCTTGATCGTGACCAATTCGCGCGACAGTGGCAGCGAAGGCAGTGCTTCGCGCAAGTATTCGCCGATCTTGCCGCCGATCTGGTCGGCATGCGCGATCACGCCATCGAGCGAACCGTATTCGGCCAGCCACTTCGCTGCCGTCTTGGGTCCGCATTTGGTAACGCCGGGCACGTTGTCGACGGTGTCACCGGTAAGACTGAGAAAGTCGATGATCTGTTCGGGCTTTACGCCAAACTTTTCCACCACGCCGGCCGTGTCCATGGTGGTGTTGGTCATGGTGTTGATCAGGGTGATGCCGGGGCGCACCAACTGCGCGAGATCCTTGTCGCCGGTGGAGATCAGCACATCGATGCCATGCTCGTGCGCCTGGTTAGCCAGGGTGCCGATCACGTCGTCCGCTTCCACACCGTTGACGCGCAGGATCGGAAAACCCAGCGCAGCAACAATCGCCAGCATAGGCTCGACCTGCGCGCGCAACTCGTCCGGCATCGGCGGACGGTTCGCCTTGTACTTGTCGTAAAGCACGTTGCGGAAGGTGGGGCCCGAGGCGTCGCTGACGAATGCCACGTATTCGGGTTTGGCCTTGAGCGTCGTGCGTAGCATGTTGACTACGCCGAACAGGGCACCTGTGGGTTCGCCCTTGGCGTTGCTCAATGGCGGCAGCGCGTGGAAGGCGCGGTAGAGATAGGAGGAGCCGTCGATAAGCGTAAGGTTTGGCATACCCCATTCTCGCACGCTGGCGGCTGGCGCCGGTTCACGGGGCGGCGAGGTCGTCGCTGGTATGATCCATGCCCCCTACGAGGTGAATGTCATGAAACACGCTGCCTGCCTGCTTGCCCTCACTTTCCTGGCCGCGTCGCCGGCATTCGCTCAGACTTCCTCGTCCTCCACAGCTCCGCATTTCGCGCCTGCGCCACCCCCGCCGGGCATGAACGATCCGGGCGTGAATCCGTCGAAGGAACCGATCTCCTCAAGTACTTCGGCCACGGCGCCGGCATCCACGCCGGCTGAGCTCGAGCCCGACCATATGCCGAGCAGGCCGATCCCGACGCCGAAGTTGCCGGGTGGCACGCAATCCGAACACGACGCCGGTGGCCAGCCGCCGCCGGAAGTTGCTGTGCATCAGGAAGGCGACAACACGATCCAGGAGTATCGCCAGAACGGCCGTGTGTACATGGTGGTGGTGACGCCGAAGGTTGGACCGCAACAGATATACACGGTTGATCCGGATGGCCATATGCTCGATCCGAACGGGCAGCCGCCAGTGAAGCCGGTGATGTACAAGATCATGCAGTGGGGCAACAGCAAACCTGCTTCTGCTTCATCGTCGGATGACAGCGGCTCCTGAGTCCCTATCTTTCGTCATTCCGGAGCGTGCATGAATCTGCGCGAAAGTTGGCTGCTGTTCGCTCTGGGATCGGCGTTCTTCGCTGCGCTGACGGCATTTTTCGGCAAGTTAGGTGTGGCCGGAATCAATTCGAATCTCGCCACGTTCATCCGCACGCTGGTGATTCTTGCGGTGACAGCAGGCATTCTCAGTTTGCGTGCGGAGTGGGCGAAGCCTTCGGGCTTGCCATGGCATAGCTGGTTGTTTTTGGTGCTGTCGGGTGTGGCGACGGGGTTTTCGTGGCTGTGCTACTACCGGGCGTTGCAGTTGGGGCCGATTAGCAAGGTGGCGCCGATTGATAAGTTGAGTGTGGCGATTGCCACCGTGCTGGGGTTGTTGGTGTTGGGGGAGCGGCCTAGTTGGGCGGTGGTGGTCGGTGGGGTGTTGATTGTGGTTGGGTCGTTGGTGATTGCGCTGTTTTAGTTGGCTGCGTGCGCACCACTCTGCTCGCCGTCGTCGTCCCGGCGCACGCCGGGACCTAGCGTCTTTGGCTTTGGCTTTGTTTTATCGCGAGGTGGCTAGTTTGCGAAGAGCTTTCGGTCCCTTGCGGGCCCGAGTCACTTTTCTTTGCGTGCCCAAAGAAAAGTAACCCAAAGAAAGGGCACCCCGAGGGCGCGCTTTGCGGGCGTCGTGCCCGCAAAGT
>OUNK010046017.1_pt1 | contig 22114 bp, 16 predicted proteins | sample 1755341 | NCBI WGS metagenome assembly OUNK01 (sample SAMEA3914788, study PRJEB12502) | metagenome | biome: forest; material: soil | place: Canada | collected 2011-07-03 | depth 0.1 m | reverse complement strand
ATGTAAGCCAGCACAATTGCAGGTACATAGGGTATTAGCCAATGACTGAAGGCTATACGCGAGCCAAAATTCATCAGAGCAGCGATAGCGCCGGCAATCATGAATTTGACGAATCGGCGCGAAATCATTCCTGCTCGCCCAAGGCTACGCAGGCGAGAGTGCGTGCTACTTCAATGCTTTCGTTGATTGATCGATCTTCGGGGTAGTAGTAGGCGGTATCTGCAATATACAGACCGCTTATCGGTGTTTTCATAGCGGGCAGTATGTCGTAGAAGCCTGGTGGGCATACGGTTTGCGCAAAATCGTAACGATGGCAGTGACGCGCAAGCACCCAGTCAGGCTTGAAAGACGGATTGAGTTTGCTCAGGTAGCCAATGACCTCCTCAATGAGCTGGTCGTTGGTATGACTCCACTTCGGATGAGTCTTTGGCATGTAGAACGGCGCGTAGAGTACCGACGGCGACATTTTGTTGAGATTCGAGTACTCGATAACGCCGGGAATCTCAATCGATGGGTCGTTGATGTTCATCCAAAAGTTCTCGCTCAATGGCCGTTTGAGCTTGAGAATGACGCACGCCACCGGAATGTTTTTAATATTGTTGATTTGGGTGGCGAAGTTAGCGGGCAAGCTTGGCACCAACCTTGGTACGTATTGAATGGGAGCGGTTGAAATGACCGCGTCGCAGGGCAGATTCTCGCCATTGACCACAATGCTCGTTACGCGCCCATCCGCGGTCTCGACTCGATCGATGCCCGACTTTAGATGGATACGGCCGCCGCGTGACGTGATGAATGTTTCCATGGCTTTTAGAAGCGTGGCCGAGCCGCCTTCTAGGTAGCCCATGCTTTCCTGCATCAAATTCCGCCGTGAAAGCGCGACACGCTTGATTCGCGTTCCGATCCAGGCGGCCGAGATGTCGTCACGGTATTCAAATAGCTTGAGATCGAAAAGACTCTTCCATAGCACGTTGTATGCGCGTTCCCCAACCCACTTGCGAATCCACTCGGTGGCGCGCATACGATCATAAGGACGCCAATCTTTGATGCCCTTGGCGTACATGGCATGAAGGCCATAACGGAATTTGCTGATCGGGTCGAGGCCACTGAACGTGAGCAATGCTAGTGGCGTTCCCCACTTATATAGCCGCCCATTATAGAAAAAGCCCATCTTGGTATCTGTCCAGCGCAGCTTGCTGGAAAGTCCCAATTCGTCAAGCAGCTTGAACAGTGGGTAGTCAGTCTTGCAGATGAAGTGGTAGTAGCGTTCTATTTCAAGTCCATCGAAATCGAAACTGGCTGACATCCCCCCGATACGATCGTCCCGTTCGTAGATGTCGACGCTGTGACCCTGCTTCAAAAGTTCCATGGCGCACATCAAGCCCATGGGACCTGCGCCGACTATAGAAAACTGTTTCTTGTTCATGGCGTGCCGTCTAGTTTCTGGGGCAGTTAGATTTTCAGGAAGCGCGAGAGCGCTATTTTTTTGGTAGCTGAAGAGATCTGGTGGTCGAGCAACGCAGTCATCGCTTCAGAACGATCCCCGAGTAAGTGGCATCGCAGTAACTTTCTCGGATGGCGTCTGCGAATGGTGTTTGGCGAACTCCGAACACTTCTTCAGTATTGATGCCGTGAAACTCATCGCCCGCAGTGAGCGCTTTGAGTTGGTCCGCGGTGAATGGTGGTTTGCCGCTGAACAAAGCATAGACGCGTAGCAGAAAATGGAAGAATCCATACGGGATATGCACGATCGGCGTGCGCAGGTTCTTTGCCTGCTTGATGGTCTTAATAATGTCTACATAGTCGATGCGCGTGTCGCCGACGATGTCGTAAGCCTCCCCGGGTGGTTGGCTCTCCATACAGCGCACAATGCATCTACAAAAGTCCCTCTCATAAAGCGGTTGACGCATATAGCGACCATCGCCTGGAATAGGAAAAATCGGTGTCTTGGCCATGAACCGTGAAAGCCAGCCGAGATGTTTGGGGTCAAACCAACCGAACATCAGTGTTGGACGCAGCACGCAGTGCAGGGTGCCGCTTTCGACTACCAATTTTTCTTGTGCTTTCTTGGTATTGGTGTAGTCGTCATTGGCAACCGAATTGACCACTGAGGAGCTGATGTGCACGAGATAAGGTACCGCATGTTTGCGGATGGCCGCCAATACATGCTGAGTGGCATCGATGTTGTTGCGGACGAACATCTCCGGGAATTTCCCGGTGATCTGTGCGTGCAATTGGACTACGCATGCAGCACCCGCAAATGCATCGGTCCAGGTGCCGTTCTCAGCCAAGTCTTGTTGGATGATGTTCACGTCAGGGTGTAGGCGATGCAGAATCTCGAGGTTATAGGCGTGCTTGTCGATCGCCACGATGTTGTCGTAACCCTGCGCCTTTAATTCCACGATTAGATTTTGGCCTACCAGCCCCGCGGCACCGGTCAAGACCAGCTTGGCGTGTTTGTCGATCTTGGTCATGTGCATTTAGAGCTTGATTCGCTTGAAGATGGATTCGGGAATGTGCCGGATGATCAGCATGATGATCGACCAGAACCACGGCAGGTAGACCACACTACGACGGCGATCGATAGCGCGTACGATGCCGCGCGCGATCGCATCCGGCTTGGCCCAGAGTGGCCCCTTAGAGAAATCTCTCGTCATGGGCGTATCGACGAATCCCGGCTTGATGGTCACCACGGCTACGCCGACTTTGGCTGATTTCTGCCGCAAGCCGCTGGCGAATGTGCTGACTGCCGCTTTGGCGGCACCGTACAGGTAATTGCTCTGTCGGCCGCGGTCTCCTGCAACAGAGGATATGACGGCCAGCGCGCCATGCCGTTGCATCTCTAACTTGGCTGCTGCCAAGGTCATTAACGAGATGGTGGACGTTGCGTTGGTGTTGAACTCGGCGATAGCGACTTCGACTGACTGTTCGCAGGCAGTCTGATCGGGCAGTGTGCCGTGTGCGATCAGCATGGCGTCAACCTCGCCAAGCCACGACCACGCCTTTTCAAGCACATCCGCATGCGCAGCGAAGTGATTGACATCCAATAGGGCGGAATTGACATCTGCAGCCCCGCGGACACGAAGATCTTGCGCGATGTCGCTCAAGCGTTGTGCTTGGCGTGCAATCAAGAAAATGCGTGCGCCGCGTGCCGCATAGCAGCGCGCAGTGGCTTCGGCGATGGCGGACGTTGCGCCGACAATGATGACCCTGAGCATGCTTACTCCGTGACCCGGCGCCAGAAACTGGACGAGAACCGGGGATCGATGAAATGACTGAAAGCTTCCCACGCTGGAAAATAATGTCGAAATCGCCGTCCGGCCATCCGGGCGTCCTTGGCCGGATAAACGGCTCCCCCCGCTTCGGCGACGATATCGTCCAGCCCATCTAGTAAGCGTAGCGTGCGTTCGCCCTGATTGGGGAAGTCGAGCGCTAGCGTGGTGCCGGGTCTGGGGAAAGAAAGCATCCCCGGTGACGGCTGGTCGCCAAACTGTTTGAGTACGGCCAGGAATGAGCCTGTTCCACTCGAAGTGATGACTTCCAGCAGCCGCTCGATACCCGCCCTGGCCCCGGCGGGCGGAATGACGCACTGGTATTGCAGGAAGCCGTGCGGCCCGTAGATACGGTTCCAACTGCCCACCCCATCCAGTGGATAGAAATAGGGTTCGTAATGGGTGGTGACGTACGCCACGTTTGCGCGTTGGCGATGAAAATAAAGGCTGTTGAAGGCCTTCAGGCTTACCGGATTGATGAGGGACACCGGCGGTGTGAACGGCACGGTCGGACGGCGGGAAGGGGCCGATGGTCTGGCATCCGGGCACGCGGGGCCATGATTGGCTCGGGAAAATAGCCCTCGGCCCAGTGCCCGGCCCTTACTGGCGCAGTCGATCCATGCCACGGTGTATTCGTAATCATCAGCGGAGCGCTGGGACAGGTCGAAGAAGCCATCAAGATCCTTGAACCGGTGGGTCTCGGTACTCACCCAGGGCCCAGCGATACGACGAAGCTGAAGCGTTGCGCGGGTAACAAGGCCGGTCAGGCCCAAGCCGCCGACCGTTGCAGCAAACCACTCTGGCTGGTGCTGCGGCCCGCACAACAACCGACTGCCATCGGAGCGAAGAAGCTCCATCTCCAGAACATGTCGCCCGAATGTGCCGGTCACGTGATGGTTCTTTCCGTGAACGTCGTTGGCGATCGCGCCGCCCACCGTGACGAATTTGGTGCCCGGCGTTACCGGCAGGAACCACCCTTGCGGCACTACAAGGTCAAGGATGTCCGATAACAGGAGGCCGGCCTCGCATTCGAGCTGCCCTGATGCAGGATCGAAGCGGATGAAGCGATCCATGTTTCTTGTGCGCAACAGGGTGCCCCCGTCGTTGAGGCAGCTGTCGCCATAGCTTCGTCCATTGCCATGCGGGAGCAACGTTCCGTCGGCATATGGAAGTAGCCCGCGTCGATCAATGATATCGACAATGGTTTGTCTGGCGGGAGGGTAGCGTCCCCAGGACTGACCTGCACTACTCATCAGATGGATGCGACAACGATGACAGCGGCAATCAATATGAGCACTCGACTCACATTGTCCATGATCGCAAAGACAACGGGATCGTCGTGCATGATACCGCGGTGCGCGATAACCCATGTGCGGCTGATCCAGTACAGCAGGAGGGGACAAAGCAGCCACAGATAATGAGGATGGCGGTACAGGGATTGGCTGGCAGTACTGTCGACGTACAGCGCCAGCACCAGCACGGAAAGGTAACCGCTTGCCCCCCCAAGAGACTGGATCAACGGGAGATCCAGCACATCATAGCCACGGCCGGCAGCCTTCATGCCGGCGGACTTCTGCGCGGCTAGCAGCTCGGTGTAGCGTTTGATCATGGCCAGGCTGAGAAAAATGAACATCGAGAATGCCAGCAACCAGAATGATGCCCTCGACTGGATGGCTGCAGCGCCGGCCACAATGCGCGTTGTGTAAAGCAGAGCGAGTACTACCACATCAAGCATCACGACTCGTTTGAATTTGAACGAATATCCAGTGGTGAGAATGTAGTAGCCGAGCAGCACCAGCACGAAGGTGGGAGTCAGCAACCACGCTAGTGAGAAGCCGGCAATCAACAATAGCAGTGCTGCAAGTGGTCCTTGATAAAGCGGAATGGCGCCGGCGGCAAATGGTCTGTGCTTCTTGCGCCGGTGCAGCCGGTCTGCGCTCAGATCGAGGAGATCGTTGGTCACATATACGCTGGATGCGCAGAGGCCGAAACAGAAGAACGCTAGGATGGACGATAGAACAGCTTGTGGATCGAAGACGCGGTGTGCGGCAAGCAATGGCAGGAAGACGAGAACGTTCTTGATCCATTGATGTATGCGTAAGGCCTTCAACCATTGCCTGCCAGTAACGCCGCTTTGACTGAAAGTGCGCTCCACGCGAGTCACGCGCGCTGCAGCGGTAGATAGGCTCGAGCCAGACTCCACCACGATAGCGGCATTGGCGGATTTCCATACATGCAGATCAACAGTTGCATTGCCGACATAATCGAAGCCGCGTGCACCATAAAGCTCCACGAGCGCCGTGGCTTTGTTTTTCCCTGAGAGATTGCGCTTTCCGTCGCTGGCAATGACAGTATCGAAACCGCCAATATGATCGGCGACGCGGGTTGCAAGGACCGAATCGGCGGCGCTGCATAGCACCGTTGTACGCAGGGTATGCTGTTCGCGCACCCACGCTACGACGTCATTGTTGTACGGGAGGGTGGATACATCTAGCTCAACGCGGCGCGCGATTTCACGCTTCAGACAAGCTTTACCCCGAAAGAGCCAGGCCAGCATGGCGAACAGCATGAAAGGTGAGCGGGCCAATAGCGCAAGGGCAGACTCCACCAGTAAGTCCGTCCGGATCAGGGTTCCATCCAGATCGACGCACAAAGGCGGAGGCGTTTTCGAGACGGGCTGCGCATTGGGATCCGTAACTGCCGATGTCATTCCTTCCCCTTCGTTCCTACAAGTCGGCCGCGCACCTGGGTGTCAGGGCGTTCCCCTGGGCCATAATGCGGATTTTCCTGCGATTTTATCACGTGATCTTGATTGGCCGTATTACCTTCGCCAAGACCATTCGCGGAAAATTAGGCCTACTTCATGTCAAAATGACAATTGTTAACCAATAATCAGCCATCGACGTGCTAGATCACCTTGACGCCTTAGAAGCCGAGAGCATCCACATTTTCCGCGAGGTGGCGGCTAGCTTCCAGCGCCCGGTGATGCTGTATTCAATCGGGAAGGACTCCTCGGTGCTCCTGCACCTGCTACGCAAGGCCTTCTACCCGGCTCGCCCTCCCATCCCGCTGCTACATGTCGATACCACCTGGAAGTTTCGCGAGATGATCGTGTTTCGCGATGAGGTGGCGGCCAGCGGTGATATCCAGCTCTTGGTACATATAAACCAGGATGGCGTGCGCCAGGGGATTTCACCGCTGACCCATGGAGCGACTGTGCATACCGACGTGATGAAGACGGTTGCGCTCAAGCAGGCGCTGGACAAATACGGGTTCGATGCTGCAATTGGCGGCGCACGGCGCGATGAGGAGAAATCCCGCGCCAAGGAGCGCGTTTTTTCGTTTCGCAATGCTCAGCATCGCTGGGATCCGAAGCGTCAGCGTCCGGAACTTTGGAATCTCTACAACACGGCCATACACAAGGGCGAAAGCGTGCGTGTGTTCCCCATGTCCAATTGGACGGAAATGGACGTGTGGCATTACATCCGGCGTGAAGGCATTCCTGTCGTGCCGCTTTATTTTGCGAAGGAGCGCCCGGTGGTGTCGCGCGATGGCGCATTGATCATGGTGGACGACGAACGTTTCATATTGCGCGACGGCGAGAAAATTGAGCAGCGCATGGTGCGCTTCCGAACGTTAGGCTGCTACCCCTTGACCGGTGCGGTCGAATCTACAGCGGGCACGCTGGACGAAATCATCGCTGAAATGGCCGAGTCGCGTTCGTCCGAACGACAGGGACGGGTCATCGATCACGATCCCTCGGCCTCCATGGAGCGTAAGAAACAGGAAGGCTATTTCTGATGGCGGCTACTCATCTCCCGGCCCGCAGCATGCTGCGCTTCATCACATGCGGCAGCGTCGACGATGGTAAGAGCACGCTGCTTGGTCGACTTTTATACGACGCTGGCATGCTGCCCGATGATCAGATCGAAGCCTTGCGGCGCGACAGTCTTCGGCAACACCCGGGTGGCGATGTCCTGGACTTTTCGTTGTTGACAGATGGTCTCGATGCGGAACGTCAGCAGGGCATCACGATCGACGTGGCGTATCGTTATTTCCATAGTGAACGTCGCAGTTTTGTCGTGGCCGATTGTCCAGGGCATGAGCAATACACGCGCAACATGGCGACCGGAGCATCGCATGCGGATCTGGCTGTGGTGCTGGTCGATGCGCGTAAGGGATTGCTACCCCAGACGCGCAGGCATACCTATATTTGCGCATTGCTAGGCATTCGCCAAGTCATTCTCGCGGTCAACAAGATGGATCTTGTCGACTACCAGCAAGATGTCTACGAACCAATCAGCGATGCGTATAGCGAGTTGGCTGCGCAACTTGGCATTGCTTCGGTCCATGCTTTGCCGGTTGCGGCATTGGGCGGCGACAATGTCGGAGAACCTTCCAGGTATATGCCGTGGTACGACGGCCCGACCTTGCTCGATGTGCTCGAAACCATTCATGTCGAGCCGATTCAGGCCGCCGACTTTCGCATGCCGGTGCAATGGGTCAATCGTCCCGACCAGTCCTTCCGTGGGTATGCGGGGACAATCTGCGGGGGGCGCGTTAAGGCTGGGGATGAGATTGTAGTGCAGCCCGGTACGCACCGTGCCCGCGTTATCCGCATCGTAACGGCTGATGGCGACTTGCCCGAGGCGCATGCAGGGCAAGCGGTGACGCTGACCCTGGATCGCGAAGTCGATATCAGTCGCGGCGATGTGATTGCAGACGCCGCGCGTCCTACATCGGAAGCGGATCAGTTCGCCGCGCATCTGCTATGGATGGGCGACGAGCCGCTGCTTCCCAATCGCGGCTATTGGCTCAAGATCGGCACTAAAACGGTCAATGCCCGCGTCACATCGATCAAGCACAAGGTCGACGTAAATACGCAGGCCAGCTTGGCTGCGCATCGCCTTCTATTGAACGAAGTCGGTTATTGCAATATCGATCTCGATCATCCGATCGCGTTCGAGGCTTACACGGCAAATCCGACATTGGGAGGCTTCATTCTCATCGATCGACAGAGCCATGCCACAGTGGCCTGCGGTATGCTCGACTTTGCCCTGCATCGTGCAACCAATGTGCACTGGCAGCACCTGGATATCGACAAACAGGTGCGAGCGCGAAGCAAGGGGCAACAGCCGCGCTGTTTGTGGTTCACTGGCTTATCCGGTGCCGGCAAGTCGACGGTCGCCAATCTGCTGGAACGACGTTTGAGCGCACTTGGGTACCACACCTACCTTTTGGACGGCGACAATCTGCGCCATGGACTGAACCGCGATCTCGGCTTCACTGCGGAGGCTCGTGTAGAAAACGTGCGTCGCGTGGCCGAAGTCGCGCACTTGATGGTCGACGCCGGGCTGATTGTGTTGGTCTGTGTGATATCACCGTTTCGCGGTGAGCGCGAGTTTGCCCGCACCTTGTTCGCCGACGGTGAATTCATCGAAGTATTCGTAGACACGCCGTTAGAAGAGTGCGAGCGTCGCGATCCCAAAGGCTTGTACCGCAAGGCGCGGGCAGGCGAGATCAGTAATTTCACGGGCATCGACTCTCCCTATGAAGTGCCGGAAACGCCAGAAGTTCATCTGCGTACCAGCGGCACGGAACTCGAAGCGATGGTGGAGCAACTTGCCGTGCGAGTTTTGCCGCATGCGGATCATTGACCGTCACCGCCGAGTGTCGATGCCAATATGAGCGCGGAGTCCTCGCAGCTGCCCTTTCTTGTTTTTGGCGCCCCGCAGATCGATGAAGCGGAAATCGCCGAAGTCGTGGCATGCCTTCGCTCCGGCTGGCTAGGTACCGGGCCGCGCGTCGCGCAATTCGAACGCGATTTCGCGGCGTTCCGCGGTGTGCAGCCCGTTCAAGTGGCTGCCGTCAATTCCTGCACGGCGGCCTTGCACGTGAGCATGTTAGCGGCAGACATCGAACCGGGTTCGGAGGTCATCACCACACCGCTTACGTTCTGCGCCACCGTTAATGCGATTCTGCATGCGGGCCTTGTGCCGGTGCTGGCTGATGTCGATCCATCGAGCCAGAACATCGATCCCGACGCTATCGAGGCGGCGATTACGCCACGCACGCGTGCGATTTTGCCTGTGCACTTCGCCGGGCGCCCATGTGCGATGGATCGAATCATGGCTATTGCGCGCAAGCATAATCTAGTGGTCATCGAGGATTGTGCGCACGCCGTAGAGGCTGAATTCAATGGAAAGCCCCTGGGTACCTTTGGCGATTTTGGCTGTTTTAGCTTCTACGTCACCAAAAACCTTGTGACGGGCGAGGGCGGCATGATCTTGGGGCGCAGCGAGGATCAGGTGGCGCGAGCACGCATCCTGGCGCTGCATGGCATGAGCCAGGATGCTTGGCACCGCTTCGGCGACAAGGGTTACAAGCATTATCAAGTTGTCGAGTGCGGCTTCAAATACAACATGATGGACCTGCAGGCGGCGATCGGGCTGCATCAGTTGGCACGGGTTGAGCAAAACTGGCGTCGACGTTGCGAGATATGGCAGCGTTACGATGAGGCCTTCGCGCAACTACCGATCACTTTGCCAGCTCCTGCGCAGGTCGATACCCGTCACGGCCGACATCTTTACACGGTGATGATCGATACTCAGCAATGCGGCATTGAGCGAGACGAATTTCTCGAAGCGATGAACGCGGCTCGGATTGGCACGGGTGTGCACTATCTATCCATTCCTGAGCATCCTTACTATCAGCAGCGATTCTTGTGGCGCCCTGAGCGGTGGCCGAACGCCATGAAGCTCGGTCGTGAGACTGTCAGCATACCGTTGTCACCGGCGATGTCTGACGGCGATGTCGCTAGAGTGATAGATGCGATAGGCGGAATTCTAGGCGCTTAAACGCCAGTACATCCGTAGCGGAAGCGATACAGCCTACATGCTCGCGCGCAATGCATGACCGGAAGCGTCGCATATCCACGGATGGTCGTCGTTTGAGCATGTGTGGAACGGCCCAATCGTCAAACCCTTTACGCCAAATTTGTCGAACCATGCTACGTCTTCTTGCATCGGAAGGATAAGCATGGAGTGGTCGTTGATCTCGGTTATAGGCACGCTGATATTCACCAGGGCCTGGGTGCCGGCTGGGATGTTAGGGATTCTGGCCCTGACAAAGTCCTTCCTTTCGACCTTTCCATCCGCGGAAAGCAGCTGAACACCTAGATAAATTGGGTGGGCGCCTTCGGAAGTAAATTCAACCGTACCTAAATTACTGAGCTCGACAGGTATGCTGAGCGTGCCCGCATCGGACGTAAACGTGGGGTCACCCGACATGCTAAGCGCGCTACGTGCTTGATCAGCTTTCAAAGGAGCGAGGGGCTTGGCAGCGGCCGGTGACGGCAGGCTCATTGTTGCGAGCAGCATCTGTCGATCTTCGACGGTAATCCTCTTGGCAGAGTCTGGGACAACCGAAGCCTTGACATGGAGGCCGATTAAAGCGTCATCCTCACACGCCGTGATCGTCGTATGAAAGCAAATCACCCGAATACCGTGCTCGTCCTGAGCTAAACGCTGGATGCGGCTGGCAAGCACGTCAGCGCGTGGCGCCGCGCCATAAATATCGCTGCTCCTGGACAAAGCTAGGCCGTCGAATACAGCGGGCCAGACATCCCAAAAGCCACCGACGATCAGTTGGGCCCTATTGGCGACAGCTGCCTCGGCGACTGCACGCGAGCGATTGCGCCAAGGCGTATCAATGAGCTGGGCGTAATCGTGCGATATACCGTGAAGCCTGGTGGCGATCTCTACAAACAACAACGCTAAGCAAAACGGAATGTCTAAAGTTCGACTTCGCAAGAATGGGTAAATCGAGGTCGAAAAGAGGTAGCTCGTTGCCGAAATAAAGGAAATCACAAACGTGATGTAATAGCGAATGTGATGATCATTAATCTGCGTCCATGTGGAACAGGACAAGATACCGACAAGCGCAACAGACGTCGCCATCACTAACAGCGCCGGCACGAAATGGACGGCACGAGCTAGCCAGCCAAAAACGGCGGCGAAAAGCCCCAGCATGAGTAGGACTATCCATGAAACATTTTCTGCCACAGAGAGGTAGCCGGCTAACACGGCACGTCGTGAAATGCTAAGTTGATTAAATGGTGTCTTGCCAAACCCAAAATGCTTGGAATGTTCGTAGGCGAGTATCACGCAAAGAACATTGATGGTGAAAAACACCAGAAGCTGCTTCCGAGGTAGCGTCCCAGTCAGAAGCGCGATGATGATGACGGGGAAGGAAATGGCCAGTAGCGCGAAGTTTGTGGCATAGGCAAAGAAGCCTATGAGCAGCGACGCGAGAATCCAGCGTGTTCGTGTGCTGCCCTGTCGTAGGGTTGCGAGAGAGAGAGCCAGTAGTACGAGAGATGTACCGAACGGATTGTTCTCGACGTAAAGATTGAATAAGGCTTGCGAGCCAAACGTTATCGCGATGAGGAAGTTGGCAAGCGTGATCGTGAATGCAATAAATCTTGGCGATTGATTGAAGAAATACAGCAATCCCGCGGGAGCCAGAAAAGCCAGGGATGCGCGCAGAAAAATCTGAACGCGAAGATTCCATTCGATGTCCGCGATGGGACTGGCAATCGCCGGGATAAAGCTGAGGAGTCGATCCTGTCCCCAAAAATACCAGGTCAACTTTTGGGTTGAGATGAGCGCCGGAAGAACCCCGTCGCTATTCTGTGACCCTGCAAGAAGCCCCGTCATAGGGATGATCAGGCCAGCAATCACGCCTAGAACGATGATCCAGGCGAAGCCATGATCGTGCGTGGTGGACGGTGTTTGGTTGTGCGTCTTTGTTTTGTGCTGAGGAGTCATTCACGTAATGGAGCATGAAAGCCGCAAAAGACGCATGTGCCTTCCGTGGTTTGCTCGTTGAATGTTTTGCTGTTAGCGCTTTTCTGAACAAAAGAAAAGGCAGTCTTGCAGTTCGGGCAACTCGTCAATTTAGCCGGTGGCGTTGGGCTAGTCGTGAAAGCTTTAATGAGCGCAAGTCGCGCGAGATTGGCGATTCCGCGAAACGCCTCGAATGTCGGGATTTTCGATTGCCCATAGCCGCGTTCGTGGAAGTGAATCGGCGTTTCCGAGATGTGAAGCCCACGGCTCGCTGCTTCAGCCACCATAGTCAGAAAGAAAGAGTAACCGCCAACGAGCAACCTTGAGAAATCGATGCGTTGCAGCGACGTAACCTTGAATGCCCGGAAGGACGTGGTGAATTCATGCAGCTTGATGCCGAGCGAGTAGCGCGCGGCAATATTGCCCAGCTTGCTGATATAGAGCCTGTACCCAGTGTAGTCACAGGTGCCCCCGGGCATATATCGGGAACCAATGCCTATGTCGGCGCCGCGCGTCACTTCTTTCAGAAGTGCTGGTATGTCGGCAGGGTCATGCGACAAGTCGCCATCCATGGTCACGATGACGTCATAGGCATGATGACGGGCGTAAGCGAGGGCCAAAAGATGTGCCGTGCCAAGGCCGAACTTGCCCTTGCGAACCAATACCGTGAGTTGCGGTAGCCCAAGGCCATGCAAGGTCTCGACGGTGCCATCGGAGCTGTTGTCGTCAACGACAAGTATGTCGGCATCAGGAACGGAATTCGTGATGGAGGTCAGTAGCGGTGTGACGTTGCCTGCTTCGTTGTAGGTGGCGAAAAAGACCAGCGGCTTTGTCATTTCAGTATTTCTCGTAGCGCGTACGCATTGTTGAGCTGAAGGGGATTTATTCAAGGACGCTGCTTGGAGCGGTTGAACAAGAAATTCCAAACAATGGTGTACGACATGACATAGTTCCAAAGTGAACCGACGACAATGCCGCATAGCGCGGCGGGTATCGCCATGCCATGCGCCGCGTACAGTCGCGTAGAAATAAATAGACTGATTGCCATGCCGACAGCTGTTATGCCGACGTAGCAAAAATAGCCTAAGAAAATGTGCTGTCCAACGAGTGCCCTATCACTGAATGTCGATTTGTTATTCAGGAAATAGTTGAATGTTGCCGCGAAAAGCATCGCTGTAAGGTTTGCATATTTGAAGTCGTGGATAACGGTGCCCATGCTTATTTTCAAGACACTTAGGTGCACGAGCACACCCAGGGCACCAACGATCAGAAACGACGCTAGCGACTCTGGAATTAGATTGAAGGTCGTCTTGTTTACAAGACGGGACAGCTGTCCAATAACTTTAATCATCTACTTGGGCCAATCAGAATTGCGTCATATATGTGCTTCAGGCCTGCATTTTCTAAATCGAAGCGTTTTTAATTCTCTAAGACAATAGCAGGCTCGTATGTCACCGATGGTGTAAAAGTTCGTTCGTTAAGACTTGTCTCCAAATACCGAGAATCCCCGAAAACGGAGTCCAAGGGGGCTTGCGGCAAGTAAGAAACGGCTTAAAAAGTACCGAAATATAGGTATTCGCGATCTACCACGACGTATACCCATCATCGGCATGGGTGAATTTCGCGCTCAGTCGCATGGCCGAGCCTAGCAGGGGTGAATTGCCAACGTGCATTAGATAACGAACCGGAATCCCCGGCGTTGACGTTGGTCACAGGGAAACCAGCCGAGTGTCTCGTTGGACTTCCTGTCGTTGAGCTGTCGGGCTACCCAGAAGCTTGGCGGTCGCTTTTATGGACGTTGTTGAAGCGGTGCTTCGCGCACAACACCCGAACACTTGCTTTGGGATGGAACCTTGATCCGTTACACGAAGACAGGTGACGCCCTATCAGCGGCCTGCCATTCGGGGTTCCAACAAGCGCCGCATATGTGGCGCCTGTTGGAATGCCAATTTAGCCGATTGCTTGTTCCAGCTCAGGAATCAGCTTGAACAAATCGCCCACCAGGCCGATATCCGCGACTTCAAAGATCGGCGCTTCGCCATCTTTGTTGATCGCGACGATGGTGCCTGCATCCTTGATGCCGGTCAGGTGCTGGATGGCGCCGGAGATTCCGATAGCCATATACAGTTCCGGCGCTATGATCTTGCCGGTCTGGCCCACCTGCATTTCGTTGGGCACATAACCCGCGTCGACGGCGGCGCGGGAAGCGCCCACGGCCGCGCCGATCTTGTCGGCGAACTTGTAGATGATCTCGAAATTCTCTTTCGAGCCGACGCCACGGCCACCGGAAACCACCTTGCTGGCACTCTGCAGATCGGGGCGGTCGCTCTTGCCCTGCTTGAGTTCGACGAAGCGCGTGTGCGAGGGCAGCGTGACATCCAGGCTCAGCGCCTCGATCGATGCGCTGCTTGCGCCGTTGCCAGCGGCTGACCAGGAAGCAGTACGGATGGTGGCGACCACCGCATGGGCGGCATCGGCTTCCACTGTGATGATGGCGTTGCCGGCGTAGATGGGACGCTTGAACGTATGGCTGCCTTCGACGCTCATCACGTCGCTGACTTGTGCCACGCCAAGCAACGCTGCAACGCGTGGTGCGACGTCCTTGCCGAATGTGGTGGAGGGCACGAACACGTGGCTGTAGCCAGCAGCGGCTTTGGCGATCTGCGGTGCGAGTACGGCGGCCAGCGGGTGCGCGTTTTCGGCACGCGCAACAGTCAGCACGCGACTCACACCGTCGATTTTCGCGGCCTCGGCCGCGATGGCATCGACGCTATCGGCGAGCACCAATACGTCGATGGCCTCGGGTTTCACAGCCGACGCGGCGCTCACGGCGCGCGCGGTGGAGGAGTTCAATTTGCCGCCCAGATGTTCGGCGATAACCAGAATCTTGCTCATGAATGTCTCCTAGTCCGGTCGTCTGCTTAGAGCAGGCCTTTCTGCTTCAGCGCGGCAACCAGTTCGGCTGCGTCCTTCACCATCACGCCCTTGCTGCGTTTGGCAGGCGCAGCGTAATGCGTGGTCTTGAGCTGGTCGTGCGAGTCGACACCCAACGAGGCGAACTCGATGGTATCGATCGGCTTGGACTTGGCCTTCATGATGTCCGGCAGCTTGATGAAGCGCGGTTCGTTCAAGCGCAGGTCGGTGGTAATCACCGCCGGCAATTCGGCTTCGATGGTTTCCAGGCCGGCATCGACTTCACGCGTCACCGTTGCCTTGCCGTCGGCGATCTCGACCTTGCTGGCGAAGGTGGCTTGCGGGCGGTCCCACAGCGCGGCGAGCATCTGCCCGGTCTGGTTGGCATCGTCGTCGATGGCCTGCTTGCCAAGGATAACCAGGCCGGGTTGTTCCTTGTCGATCAGTTTCTGGAAAACGCGCGCAGCCGTGAGTGGTTGCACAGCGTCGGCGGTGACGACGTGGATGGCGCGATTCGCACCCATCGCCAGGCCGTTGCGCAGATGCGCAGTGAGATCGGCCGGGCCAATGCCCACGACAACGACTTCTTCGGCAACGCCTTTCTCACGCAGGCGCAATGCTTCTTCCAGCGCGATGTCGTCGAATGGGTTGGCGGAGAGCTTCACGCCGTCGGTCACCACGCCGGTGCCATCGGGTTTGACCTGGATGCGGACGTTGTAGTCCACCACACGCTTGTAGCCGACCAGAATCTTCATCTGCGTTTCCTTCTACCGGACGCCCGCGGGCGCTTGGGATTGCCATACAAACGCCTATTGTAACCGCATCTGGCGAACCATGCGGCGGCGAATGGTGATGGGTTGGGGCCACGCTGGCGCTGGCGGCCTGAGATAGCCGCTGCCATTGAGCACTGCCATACCCGCGCTCCGCATGGGGCGGCCTTGTGCGGAAGAAGCTACGTTCGTGATGGAGTCGTGACTAAGCCCAATGATTCGGCAACGCGATCAAATCCGCGAGCTTCCTCGCACTCTGTTCCCAGGAAAGCCATGGCGCGACAGAAGGGGGGCGATGCGAGCCAGGAGTGGCCAGCCAGTTGCGCAGTGCGCTTGCCAGCTCGGTGGACGTGGCGGCGGTGAAGTAGCGTGCTTGTTCGCCCATGACCTCCTGAAACACCGGCAGATCACGAGCGATAACCGGCAATCCGCGTCGCGCGGCTTCAATCAGTGGCAGACCGTATCCCTCGCCCCATGAGGCGGCGAGCAATGCGGTACTCGTTCGGTAGATGGCATCGAGTTCTGCGTCGTCTGCATCGTCGATCCAGAACAGACACCGGTTTCGTTGTGGGTGACTGTCCAGTCGCGAACGAAGCGTTTCCATCAACCAGCCGAAATGGCCCACGATGACCAGGTTGATGTCGACTTCCGAATCCCACAATAGCTCGCACGCATCCAATGCCTGGTCGTAGCCTTTGCGTGGTTCGATCGTTCCTACCATCAGTAAGGTCGGGCGTGCCTGCATGGCCTTAGCGAGTTGTGCTCGCGGAGTCAGGATTGCGTTCCCGGACATGGCGTCGACGCCCAGCGGGAAGTGGTCGATGACGGGGGAACTTCCGAACTGGTAGTGCAATGCCGTGGAGGACAGCCACTGACGCAGATCGTCCGCTGTTGCGCGCGATATGCAGATCAGTCGATCGGCGATGGCTGCGATGTGGCGCAGCCAATCTTCGGAGCGGCCGCGTGCGTACGGGTGAAACATCTCGGGCAGCGTGATGGGGAGCAGGTCGTAGACGATGAACTGCAGGCTTACGCCGAGCCGATGCCAGTCGCGCAATTGCGGTTCGGCAGCGGCGATCGTGTCGATGGCCCAGTCGAGGCCGATAAAGGTGTCGCCGTTTGCGGCTTCGACGGCGTCTTCGGGCAACGACACATTATCGAGGCCGAGCAAGTCGAGTGCGTAGCGTCGCGCGTAATGGTAGCGACCGTTGGTAAAACGCACCGGCTCAATGCGGATGCCTGGTGGAGCCGACTTCAACCAATGTCCTAGGATGTTTCGCACCACGCGTTGAATGCCGGTGCGAATGTCTTTCTCGGCAATGCTGCTGACATCCACGAACCATCGATGCACTGTGCCCGGAACACGCGCAGCAACCATGGCGCCCGCGATCGCGGCGAGATCGTCATCACTCGGCTTGCCTTCGATGGTGCAGATATCGTCAAGCGCGGCGATTTCGCCGGCCAGCGGATGCGTGGTGTAGCAGCGCTCCACTTCTTGCGCGAGCGCGTGGCTTGTTCCTTGAGCCGGCAAAAGGGTGATGTCGGCTAGCGGCATCGCTGTTGTCAGGTTGCGGATGCACTCGGCTAGCTGTTCATCGGTGCACAGCATGCCGATGGCATTATCGAGGAGCGGGATCAGTTTCAGTTCTGTTGGCGCCGCATGAACAGCGCGCAGATCCTGCAAGGCGCGATAGCCGTTTCCTTTGTATGCAGCACGAAGTATGGCGTCGTCTGGAGACGCCGCTTCGACGTGATTTTCCGCCTGGATCAGCAAAACTCCCGGTTGCATCCGCATGACTTTTTCAAGCGAATGCGCTGTGGCGGCCGTGGTCACATAGAGGATGCGACCTGTGTCGGACGGGGCTAATGAGCGATCGTCATAGCCGTCAGGCATCGGGAAGATGTTTGCGCCGATCTCGTCTAGCCACGCAGGTGCAGTGGCTCCATGGGCCACCACGCAGGCAAGCGCTGATTGTGGCTGTCGTTGCGTGACGTTGCGCGAGGATGATGGACGGTCTACCAACGCATGCAGCGCGGTCGATGCTCGCTGTGCGACAGTATTCCAACTAAACCCCGCCGCGTGCTCGCGGCTGTATTGCCGCAGCTCAGTAGCGAACACCGGATTACCTAGCACCGCGACCATGCGTTCGCAGATGCTCTCGACGCGACGCGGGTCAAAGCACGCGTCGCGGCGGCCGACCACCTCCGGCAGGCTGGCGGCATCGCTGGCGATGACCGGTGCACCGCAGGCCATGGCTTCCAGCGGCGGCAGGCCGAAGCCTTCCAGCACGGAAGGAAATACGAATAGCGCGCACTCGGCATACAGGCGTACCAGATCGCTGTCCGACACGAAGCCGGTATAGATCACGCTGTCACCGGGCAGTTGCGCCTTCCGCAAGGCGGCGGTCAGCAACGTCATTTCTTCCTGGCTGGCCCGCCCGACGATCACCAGTTGATGTGCCGTGCGAAGTGCTTCAGGCAGCGCGGCAAAAGCATGGATTAGCGACGCAACATTTTTGCGGGCGTCGAAGCCGCCGTTGTAGAGGACGAAAGGGCGCGCGATGCCATAGCGCTTGCGAAGTTCTGCGCTTGCCAATGGATCGACGGGCGGTGGCGTGAAACTCGCGTCGACGGCACCGCCGATGTTGATCACGCGATTCGGCGAAAGGCCAAGGCGTTGGATCGCATCCTGACGCACCCACTCGGAAATCGCGAAAAGGCGGTCGCAGCGCCGCAGCATCTCAGCGCTCTGCTCATACCATTCACGCACGCGCGGATGGCCGAGATAGGCGTCGGGGTCGTGCAGAGGGATCAAGTCGTAGAGCGTGGCGACACTGGCCACGCCGGCCGGTGGAATCGCTGGCAGCACGGCGTCATCGTTGTAACCTTCGAACGGGCTGCTGTACCAGACAACATCGGCATGCTGATTTTCTATCGCATGCTGCATGACGCGAGCCGCGGCCTTGCGTAGCCATCCATTTCCACCTGGCTGGGCGCGAACGCCTTCGGGCACGTCAACCATGATGCGGCGTTCGGGCCGTGCATGATGGCCCAATGTGGCGATCAGCGAATCGGTGGGTGCATCGAACCGTGTGTTGAACAGGAGTCGGATGTCATGCTGCGACGCCGACTGTTCGAGAAACGCGCGGGTCAACGCCAGCGTGTAGCGGCCGATGCCGCGATGCCTGCTCTGACTCTGCGCGCCTTGAAGGTCCAGCAATATCTTCATCGGTGTACCCGATGGCGAAGCCGTGTATAGATTGCGCGGACATCTTCCGGCAGATCGGCGACATCCACGCGCCGCCATGCCGGGTGATTGCGTTCATCAAGCGCCGCGCGCAGGCGCATGTCGAGTAAGGGAATTCGATAGATGGCGTTGACGACCCTGCGTCGCAGTCCAGGGTGTTTCGCCAGGAAGCGTTTGGCCAGATGAAGCAGGCTTTTCATGGTTTGTTCTGCGCCGGGAGTGAAGCACGCGAGGGGTCGCTGCGCGTGTCTGCGGGTAACGCATTACGCAGTACCTGCAGCGCCACCTCGGGCGAAAAGTGTCGCTGGACATTGGCGATGCCTTCGTCGGACAGCCGCATCCACAAACCTTCGTCGCGATAGACGCGCCACACTGCCTCTGCAAAATCCGCGGCGGTGGCGGCTATCAAAGCGTCATTTCCGTCGACAAGATGCATGCCTTCGGCCGCGATCGGCGTGACGACGACAGGCAGCCCGTAACTCATCGCCATGTTGACCTTGCCCTTGACTCCAGCGCCGAAGCGCAGCGGCGCCACGGACACTTTGCAATGGTTCATGAGCGAACTTAGATCGTCGACGCGGCCGTAAATCTCGACGCCTGGTTGTGCCAGGGCATGACGCGCCTCCGGTGTGATGTCCCCTGCGATATGCAGGCGCATGGAAGGATCGTGTTCGCGCAGCAGCGGCAGTATTTCTGCCACGAACCAGCGCATGGCATCTTCATTGGGCGGATGGCCGAAGCCGCCGACGAAGAGCAAATCGCGCCGCGCAGAGAAGGGCATGCTGCGACCGTGAATCTCATGGATGTTGCTGAGCAGCTCGACACGGCTATCGGGCAATTCCTTTCGCAGCATGTCCAGCTCGACCGGACTCACGACGAAGCTCAGGTCGCTAGCGCGAATCAATGCCAGCTCTTGTCGCCGCGAAGCAGTGGATTGCCGATGCATGCGACGGCTTCCGGAAATCTCCGCAGCCCGCTGCTCGCGCAGGAAGTGCAAGTCGACGGTATCGAAGATGCACATGGCCTTCGGTGCCAGGCGTCGAGCAGGGACAAGATACTGTGCGGCAACGGACAGCCGGCATAGCAGGACGGCGTCCAATGTCGTTCCGTGCTGGCGCAACCACGCCATGACGCTGCCTTGATGCAGATGGATGCCGTATGCGCGCAGCCGTGACACGTCTGCGGCTGCCACACGCCCATCATCGGACAGCAGATCCACGCGCCAGCCATCCTGCTGCAACAGCCGAAGCATCATGCATAGGCGCAACGAGCCGGAGTCGCGGGCAGGGTTCGGCACCATAGCGTCGACTACCAGGATGCGCCTGTGGTCATGCACATCGGAGGCGTTCTTTAGCTCGTCAGCATCATGAGCCGCCATCGTTGCGTCACCGCCATGGTCTTGCAGTCGAAGCTGCTCCATGGCGCGTCTGAACGTGCCTTTCCAGCCGCGCAGTGCAACACTGCCCCACGCGCGACGAACGAGTTGGTGCAGGCGTGCAAAACGCCAAGTTAGATCGAGGCTCACAGATTCTGGTAGTTCGGGCCGGAACCGCCTTCTGGCGTGACCCAGTTGATGATCTGATACGGATCTTTGATGTCGCACGTCTTGCAGTGCACGCAGTTTGCGGCATTGATCTGCAGGCGCTTGCCGGCGTCGTCTTGGACGATCTCATAGACATTGGCAGGACAGAAGCGGGTGCACGGGTTGCCGTATTCCTGGGCGCACTTTGTCACGCAGACGGATGTGTCCTCGACGTGGAGGTGGATAGGCTGATCCTCATCGTGTTCGGTGGCGGCGAAATAGACGCCCGCGAGACGATCGCGCGGCGGCAGCTCGCGTTGTACGTAGTCGCGCTTGGGTTCTTCTTGTTGGCCGAGTTTGTGCAGCGATGACCAGTCGGCCTTGTTCTTCAGCGTCCATGGCGATGCGCCGCCTACCAAGGTTTCCCACGCCGCGTTGAACATGCCGAACCACAAGCCCTTCTTGAAGCCGGGTTTGATGTTGCGCACTTTCTTCAGCTCGGCCATCACTTCCGAGCCGCGCAGCTTCGCATCGAAGCCAGCGGGGTTGAGTTCGTTGCCGACGAGATGTTCGGCGGCAAGCATGCCGCTGCGGATGGCCTGGTGCGTGCCTTTGATCTTGGGCACGTTGAGCAAACCGGCGGTATCGCCGATCAGCAGCGCGCCGGGCATTTCCACCTTGGGCAGCGATTGATAACCGCCCGTCACGATGGCACGCGCGCCTGCGGAAAGGATGCTGCCGCCTTCGAGCAGCGATTTGATCATGGGGTGATTCTTCCATTGCTGGAAGGCTTCCCACGGCTGGTAATTCGGATCGCTGTAATCGAGTCCGCTGACGTAGCCGAGCGCGATGCGATCCTTGTCCAGGTGATAGAGGAAGCTGCCGCCGTAGGTGTGGCTATCCGCCGGCCAGCCGAAGCTGTGCACGATCTTGCCGGGTGTCACTCGTCCCGCCGGCACCTGCCACAGCTCCTTGATGCCGATGGAGTAACCCTGCGGGTCGCTGTCCTTGTCTAGCTCGAAACGCTTGATCAGTTGCTTGGTAAGGCTGCCGCGCGCGCCTTCGGCCAGCACGGTGACCTTGGCCTTGATATCGATGCCCTGGGTATAGCCCGGTTTGTGCGAGCCGTCTTTGGCCACGCCCATGTCGCCGATACGTACGCCGGCGACCGAGCCGTCCTCGTTATAGATGGTGTCTGCGGCGGCGAAACCGGGGAACACGTCCACGCCGAGTGCTTCAGCCTGCGGCGCCAGCCACGCGCACAGCGCGCCCAGCGACACAATCACGTTGCCGTGATTCTTCATGCCCGGTGGCACCGGCAGTTTGCGTCCGCCGGTCTTATTGAGCAGCCAGAACTCGTCTTCGGTGGCCGGCACGCAGATCGGCGGCGGATTGTCGCGCCAGCCCGGGAGCAGGGCGTCCAGCGGTTGGGTCTCGATCACCGCGCCGGAAAGAATCTGGGCGCCGATGGTCGACGCCTTTTCGATCACGCACACGGTGACATCGGGCTTGAGCTGCTTCAGGCGGATCGCAAAGGACAGCCCCGC